>OHPB01000009.1_pt1 | contig 133802 bp, 124 predicted proteins | sample 1577621 | NCBI WGS metagenome assembly OHPB01 (sample SAMEA3879577, study PRJEB24766) | human gut metagenome | biome: human-associated habitat; feature: feces | place: USA | collected 1985/1987 | reverse complement strand
AGGCCACATACGGATAAAGTATCGGACACAAAATCAGCTCCTTTTAAGTAATTGTAATTGCTAAATGCTTTATTCATTATAACATTAATAATAATTTACTGCAAATAAATATCAATTAAAATATTATTACTAATAAAATGCCGTACCCATAGGGGTATGGCTAAAGTAAAATGTGCCGGGCGGGAGCAGCTTTTATATTTAAGCTGCAAGATCAAATGCAAATAATAGCCAAATGTAATTTATTGGCGCACATATAATTGACTAAACATACAAAAACAATTATAATATGTTAAAAGAGGCAAAGGAGCCGTAACTGGTTTCCTGTGCCTCTTTTGTTTTATATGTTCAGAAAGCTGCTGATGAAATTTTTAGAGTGGGGGGATTTATAATGCAGGAGCTTATAGCTCATCAGGAAACTATCAACCGCCAGCTGGCGCGTTACGGCGTTAAGTTTGGCATTTATAAAAACGGCGAATTTAAAGAACGCCTTTTCCCATTCGACCCGTTGCCGCGCGTTATTCCGGCGGCGGAGTTTGCCGTGCTTGATAAGGGGCTTTGCCAGCGTGTAATGGCGCTGAACATGTTTTTAAAAGACCTTTACGGCGATAAAAAAATTATCCGCGACGGCGTAGTGCCGGAGGATTTTGCCTTTGCAGGTTCCGGCTACCTGCCGGCTTGTGATGGATTTACGCCGCCGAAAGGGATTTACAGCCATATTTCCGGCATCGACCTGGTGGAAGGCAGGGACGGTAGCTGGTTTGTGCTGGAGGATAACCTGCGCATACCGTCAGGCGCTTCGTATCCCTTAATTGCGCGCAGGCTGTGCCGCAGGTGCAGCCCGGAATCGTTCCGCCAGCATAACATTGTAGATAACCGCAACTACGGCGCACTTTTGCGCGGGGTGATGGACAACGTAAATACCGGCGGCATTAATGTTATTTTTACGCCGGGGCGCTACAACGCAGCTTATTTTGAACACAGTTATCTGGCGGAACTGAGCGGTGCGGTGCTTGCCGAAAGCGGCGACCTGTTTGTTGAAGATAACAAGGTTTATTACCGCAGCGAAAAAGGCGCGGAGCGCGTCGGTGCTATTTACCGCCGCATCAGCGATGAATATCTTGACCCGACAACCTTTTTGCCCGAAAGCCTTATCGGCATACCCGGCGTAATGGGCGCTTACAGGGCAGGCAATGTAGCAATAATAAACGCTCCCGGCAACGGTGCGGCAGATGACAAGGGAATTTACTACTTTGTTCCTAAAATGGTGCGTTATTACCTTGGCGAAGAACCGGTGCTGCACAATGCGCCGACCTACCTGCCGTTTTATAAGGAAGATTTGGACTACACGCTGGCAAACCTTAACAAGCTTGTTGTTAAGGACGTTGCCGAAGCGGGCGGTTACGGCGTGGTGTTTGGGCGTGAGCTGACGCAGGAAAAATTAGCGGAGCTTGCAGGCATGATTAAACGTGAGCCGCGCCGCTTTATAGCGCAGGAGGTTATAGATTTTAAGGACCTGCCGGTGATGGAAAACGGCGTGCAGGCAGAGCGCAAGGCCGACCTGCGCGCGTTTGTGCTGACGGGTGCGGAAACGAAGGTGTGGCCCAGCGGGCTGACACGTTTCAGCCGTGAGCCTGACAGTTTTGTTGTTAACAGTTCGCAGGGAGGAGGCTTTAAGGATACATGGGTACTATCGGATTAAGCAGGACGAACCGCCTGTTCTGGCTGGGGCGTTATCTGGAAAGGGTTTACACAACTTTAAAAGCAACGCGCGGTATGTTTGATGCGGAAACTGACGGCGTGGAAGCCGATTACAAGGATTACTGCCGCCGTATGGGCATTGCCTGCCATTATGAAAACACGGCTGCCTTTATCCGCAGCTACTATTTTGATGCGGAAAACGCAGACTCTGTTGCCGCGTCACTGGCACATGCTTATGATAATGCCATTGTATTGCGCGAAACGCTTTCCAGCGATACGCTGGCTTATGTGCAGATGGCTGTAACGGCAATGGAGCTTGCCGCAGAAAGCAGTGGGCCTGCCGTAGAGCTGCAATGGGTTTTGGACGACATTATGGCGTTCCGCGGCTCGTGCGAGGAAAATATCGAAGAAGAAATTAACCGCAATATTATAAAATCGGGTGCAAGCCTTGAACGTGTGGATATTTTCCTGCGGCTCGGCTATCCGCAGGAGCAGTGCCTGAAAGAAGTGCGGCACCTTGCCAGCCGTTTAAAAAAGGCGCAGCTTGCCGTAAACGAAAACAATATGCAGTTTTTGCTTAACTCCCTGGCAGGCAGCCCGGAAAACCTGCCGCCTGCGCCGGTGCTTACAGCGGCGGCAGAAGGGCTGCTTGTAAATATCTGACTGATGGGTGATACTGATGAAACGCCTGCGTTTTGCTTTTATAACCACTGTGCAGTATTCGCAGCCTGTGCATGGGCAGCAGCTGGCACTGCGCTGCGTGCCGTTGAATGATGCCGGGCAGCTTTTGGAAACTTATACTGTTAAAATAATGCCCGGCAGGCTGCCTGCGCCGCAAAAGGACGGCTTTGGCAATACCGTGTTCTGGTGCAGCATCGGCAGCGCGCATAATATTCTGCGTTACGGCAGCAGGGGCATTGCCCGTGTGGAAGAACCGGGGCAGCCCGCGCCGCCGCCTAATCCGTGCCTGCGTTTTGCCGGGCTGCGTACAAAACCCGGCAAAATATTGATGCAGGTTTCTTCCGCCATGGCGCGCGGCAAAACGCTTGCCGCGCTGGATGCGCTTTGCCACGCCGTACACAGCCTTTTGCGCTATCAGCCTGGGGCAACAGGCATTTATACTACGGTCGAGGAAGCCCTGGCGGGAGGGCGCGGCGTGTGTCAGGATTACGCGCATGTTTTTATAGCGCTGGCGCGGCTTGCGGGATGGCATGCACGCTACTGCATGGGGCTTACCGTTGGCGAGGGGGCAACCCATGCCTGGGCAGAAATTTATTACGAAGGCGCATGGCATGGCTTCGACCCGACGCGCGACTGCCGTACGGACGCAAGCTACCTGCGTTTTGCCACAGGGCGCGATGCTGCCGACTGCCCGGTGGAGCAGGGAACCTTTTACGGCCTTGCGGACCAGACGCAGACCGTTTTTATGCGCGTAAAAGAAATTTAAGGCAGCAGGCCGCTGCTTTTTAACATAGATACCGAAAGAGGTGCAGCTAAATGGACATAACTGTTGCCGGCCTTGGCCTTGCCGTGCACGAACGCCTGGAACTGCATAAAAACAGAATAACGCCGTTGCCGGGGAAGGACGGGGGCAAGCGTATTTCCGTTGTTACAGGCATACACGGCGACGAGCTGGAGGGGCAGTATGCGGCGTGGCTTTTAAACCGCCGCCTTATGGAACACCCAGAATATTTGCACGCTACCGTCGATATTTATCCCGCCGTCAATCCGCTTGGCATTAATACAATTCAGCGCAGCATACCCCTGTTTGATGTTGATTTAAACAGAATCTTTCCGGGGGAAAACATCGGCCCGGCGGCAGAATATTTTGCACATGAAATAATTAATGACGTTAAGGGGTCGGATATTGCTGTTGATATTCACGCCTCTAATATTTTTCTGCGCGAAATGCCGCAGGTACGTATTTCCGAAGAAACGGTAGACGTACTGGTGCCGCTGGCACGGCTTTTAAACGTGGATTTTGTATGGATATACCCGGCTGCCACCGTGCTGCAAAGTACTTTTGCGTGCAGCATGAACTCTGTCGGCACGCGCTGCCTGGTTGTGGAAATGGGCGTGGGCATGCGCCTTACGCCTGCTTACGGTGAGCAGCTTGCCGAAGGAATTTTGAATTTGATGCGCAGCGAGGGCATGTGGGACGGAAAAACGCATTGTACCCATACGCCGCTTATCAGCCGTGACGAAGTGGCCTTTGTAAACGCCGGCGCCGCCGGTATTTTTATGGCGCAGGCACAGCACGGCAGTTCTGTAAAAAAAGGGCAGCTGCTTGGCATTATTGCCGACCCGCTGACGGGGAATATTAACGAGCGCGTTACTGCGCCTGAAGATGGGCTGCTGTTTACTCTGCGCGAATATCCGGTTGTTTATCCCGGCAGCCTGCTGGCACGCATCGTAACGGGAGGCAGCAGAGAATGAAACGCGAGATTTTATATACAATGAAAATGCCTTACCGGCAGGACTTTCTGCTGGAAGGCTTCCGCTTCGGCGAAGGCGAAAAATCCTGCGCCGTTGTGGGCGGCATACGCGGCGATGAGGTACAGCAAATGTATACCTGCGCGCGGCTTGTAAAAGCGCTGACGGAAATAGAGCAGCGCGGAAATTTGCTGCCGGGACACGAAATACTCGTCATTCCCTGTGCCAACCGCTTTTCCATGAATGTCGGCAAACGCTTCTGGCCGATGGATGGCAGCGATATCAACAGAATGTTTCCCGGTTACGATTTGGGTGAAACCACGCAGCGCATAGCGGCGGGGCTTTTTGAGGCTGTTAAGGATTACCGCTGCGGCATCCATATGGCAAGCTTTTACCTGCCCGGCAAATTTGTGTCGCACGCCCGCATTGTTAATACCGGCTACCAAAGCCCGGCGCTGGGCAGCATGTTCGGGCTGCCGTATATTGTAACGCGCGAGCCGAAGCCCATAGACACAACAACGCTGAACTATAACTGGCAGATATGGGACAGCGCTGCCTTTAACATTTATACGCAGGAAACATCGCGCCTTGATGATGACAGCGCGGCAAACGCGGTGGACGCCGTACTGCGTTATTTAAGCCGTGTCGGTGCTGTAAAATACACTTGTTACAGCGGCTATCTTTCCACCGTCATCAGCGAAAGCGAGCTTATTAACGTACTTACACCGGCTGGCGGCATTTTTAAAGCGTTAAAAGCCCCGGGCGAAGAAGTACGCAGGGGCGAGGTTATAGGGCAGATTATTGACCCCTTTACAGCGGAAATAACGCACGAAATAACCGCTGCCGCCAAGAGCATGGTATTTTTTGCCATGGAAAAGCCGCTGGTGCTGGAGCACGAAATTGCTTTTAAATTAGTGTGCCGCAAAAACGGCTGAAAAACGGTAATTAAAAGCTATTAACAATAAATGAACAGCAAATAAAAAACAGCCTTTAGGGTGCGCCGGCAGCGGCACTGCCTTAAAGGCTGCTTAATTTTATATAGTTTTAGTCTTTTTCCAAGTCCGCAAATTTGGCGGCCATGGTGAGGTTGTTGCGAGTTAAGCGCTTAATGGAAAGGTCCTCCGCTTTATTGTTGGCAAGGCGCAGATTGTTTTCAGAAGATAAAAGCGCGTCTTTGGTTTTTTGCAGATGGTCAATCGTTTTGTCAATTTCTTCAATGGCTTTTTTAAATTTTTCGCTGGCAAGGCGGTAATTGCGCGAAAATTTATCTTTAAATTCATTCAAATCGTTTTCAAAATTGGAAATATCAATGTTTTGCGTTTTAATAACGCTTAATTCCTTGCGGTATTGCAGCGAATTTTGTGCCGCGTTGCGCAGCAGCGTGATGATGGGAATAAAAAACTGCGGGCGGATAACGTACATTTTGGGGTAGCGGTAAGAAACATCGATGATGCCGGTGTTGTACAACTCGCTTTCCGATTCCAGCATGGAAACAAGCACGGCGTACTCACAGTTTTTTTCGCGGCGGTCTTTATCAAGTTCCTTAAAAAAGTCCTCGTTTTTCTTTTTGGTGGAAGTGGCGTCCATTTCGTTTTTCATTTCAAACATGATGGAAATAAACTCCGTTCCGTCTTCGTCCGCTTCGCGGTAAATATAGTCGCCCTTGCTGCCGGTGCGCGCGTCATTGTCTTTTTCAAAATACGCGTTGGCAAAACCGGTCATTCTTAACTTGTTGAACTCTATTTCACAGTGCTGCTCCAGGCTTTCGCCCACCATTTTTGTGGACTGGCGCAGTTTAAAATCTTTATAGCGCTCAATTTCCTCGTCTTTAAATTTAAGTTTTTCTTCATACTGGGTAATTAAAGTCTGCTCGCGCAGTTCGCTTTCTTTTTTGCCGTTTTCAATGGCGGAAGTAAGCTGCAAAATGTTTTGTTCCTTGTCGTTAAGCTCTTGCTGTTTTTCGTTAACTACTTTGGCGATGGCAAGTTCAATTTCCTGTTTGCCTGCGTTTAAACGCGCCGTAAGCCCGGCAATAAGCTGGTCCTTCTGTGCAAGCTCCAGTTCTTTTTTGTTAAGCGCATCCTGTAAAGATGCGGCCTGCGACATTTTCTGCATATTCAGCTGGCTTTTTAAATCATTAATTTCCATTGCTTTTTTGGCAAGCGCAACATCATACGCTTTGGCGGTTGCGGTTTTGGCAAGCTCCACCGAAGCGTTTTTTTCTTTTTCAAACTGTTCCAGACGCTCGTGAATTTCCCTGTGGAACTCCTCGTCCCTTACCTGTTTTACAATGGCGGCGTAGCCTGTTTCGTCAACCTGAAACACCTCTCCGCATTTGGGGCATTTTATTTCCTGCATCTATTGGTTCTCCTTATTTGTAATTTAATTTTATAATTTTATTTGCCGCTTGCAGGCCGCAGTCATAGCCGTGGTCGTACAGCGCTAAAAGTTTTTCCTTGTCAAGGTCAAGCCGGTCAATCGTCAGCGGCTGCTGCGGGCGTATAATAACGGCCTTGCCTTCCTGTTCAAGTTTTTCAACAGCTTCTATTTGTTTATTGTAATTTTGCGGGCGTTCTGCCAAAATCTGCTGCAAAAGCGGGTAATGCTTGTACCACAGTTTAACCAGCGCCGACGGAACGGTGCTGATTTTGCGGTAGCCCTTGTTGCGCGTCAGCACAATTACAAACTTATCGTAGCCTGCCCTGTGCCCGCGGTCAAACGGAATGGGGTCTGTCAGCGCGCCGTCCAAAAGGCGGCGTTTATCGAAATGCACAATGGGCGCCAGAAACGGCAGCGATGCCGAAGCGCGCACCGGCGTAAAATTCCTGCCCATATCCATCTGCGTGTACCATACCGATTCGCCCGTGCCGCAGTCCGTTGTGCCAACCTCCAGCCTGCCGGGATATTTATAAAACGCATCATAATCAAATGGAATTAAATGACGGGGAATATCGTTTAAAATAAAATCGAACCCGAACAGTGAACGTGTGCGCAGCCAGTTTTTTACGCTGCAGTAACGGTCATCGCCTACATAATCTTCAATAATCCGCCTGGTGCGGCCCTTTTGCCCCGACATATACGAAAGTATATTGCAGGCTCCCGCCGATACCCCGGCGATATGCGGGAAAACCAGTTCTTTTTCCAGAAAAGCGTCAAAAACACCGGCCGAAAACATGCCGCGCATGCCTCCGCCTTCCAGTATCAGGCTGAGATTGGACAGTAGCATAAGGCACCTCCGTTAAACTTGCTGCTGATTTTTATTATAACATTTTACAGGCGAAGGGCATATAAGTTTGTTTATTTTTTGTGCGGGCAGAGTTATAATAAAAACGTAAGCCAAAACAAACCGGCTTACGGAAGGAGTATAAAAACAATGTCTGCTGTACTTGATTATTTAAAAGAAAGCGGCGTATTTTATCTTTCGACAATGGACGGCAATCAGCCGCGTGTACGTCCGTTCGGCGCTGTATGCGAATTTGAAGGCAAATTGTATTTTATTACCGCAAAAACCAAAAACGTTTACAAACAGCTTTTGGAAAATCCGCGCGTGGAAATTTCTGCCATGAAAGGGCAGGACAGCTGGATTCGCCTTGACGGCGAGGTAAAAATGGATGACCGCCGCGAAGCGCGCATTGCCATGCTGGAAGCCGTGCCGGTTTTGAAAAATATGTATAATGCCGATGACGGCGTTATGACCGTTTTTTATCTTGATAACATTAAAGCAACGGAATATTCCTTTACCAGCGAACCTAAAGAATTGGCATAACCGGGAATTTTTAAGGGCGGCCTTTTTACAGGGCCGTCTTTTTTTGACGTTTTTTTACAGGAAACAGCAGACAGATTTTGTTATAATATTTTGTTAAGGAGGGAGTGCCGTGGATAAAACAAGAGGCCACGCAGCGGCAATTATAACCATTTTTGTGTGGGGCGTTACGTTTATTTCAACAAAAATACTGCTTACGGGCTTTTTACCGGTGGAAATTCTGTTCTGCCGTTTTGTTATAGGTTATCTGGCTCTGTTTGCCATTTGCCCGCGGCTGCTGCCTTATGGCGGCCTGCGGCAGGAGGCTTATTTTATTGCAGCGGGGCTTACCGGCATTTGCCTTTATTATTTGCTGGAAAACATAGCCCTTACTTATACGCTGGCTTCCAATGTCGGTGTGCTGCTTTGTACGGCTCCGTTTTTTACGGCGCTGGCAGGTTTTGCGGCTTCGCGCGGTAAGGAACGCCCGCACCGGCGTTTTATTTTTGGTTTTGTTCTTGCCATGGCAGGCATTTACCTCATAAGCACTGCCGAAAGCGGTATGCAGTTTAACCTTACCGGCGATATTTTAGCGTTGAGTGCTGCCGCCGTGTGGGCGCTTTACGCCGTGCTGACGCGCAAAATAACAACCTTCGGCTACAACACCATTTTAATTACGCGGCATATCTTTTTTTACGGGCTGCTGTTTATGCTGCCTGCTTTATATATCTTCGGCTTTACGCCGGATTTAACACGTTTTTACAACCCGGCATATTTGTTTAATATTTTGTTTTTGGGGCTGGGCGCATCTGCCATGTGCTTTGTAACGTGGAACTATGCCGTTAAAGTGCTGGGCGCCGTTAAAACAAGCGCTTATATTTATGCCGTGCCGGTGCTGACAGTTGCTTCGGCGGTAATTGTTTTAAACGAGCCTGTAACGGTAAAAATGCTGGCGGGCGGCGTGCTGATTATACTGGGGCTTTTGCTCTCGCAAAAAGCGTAAAACAAAAATTTTTATAATGCGGTATTGCTTACAACGCATAAAAAAACCTGCTTTCGTTATACAGTACATATGACGAAGGCAGGTTTTGTTTATGTAAGTCTTTTAATATTTATCAAACAGTGAGCTTTGCCCGCATTGCAGGCTGCGTGCGGAGTAATCCGCAAGGGGAATAAAGGTAAGGCGCTTATTTTCGGGAAACAGGTAAAAACCTGTGTACTGGTAGCCGCTGTGCTGCGTAAGCGTAAGGCGCAGCAGGCAGGGCACATTGCCGCTGGTGCATTTAAACTGCATATAGCGGGTGTTAAGCCCCTGAAAGGTTTTGTATTCGCCTGCTTCCGTAAGCACAAGGTTTTGCAGCTGGGGCGGCAGGTTTAAAGCTTCGGTATTTACCTGCCGGTAGCTGTACTGCGGCGGCGCTTCAAATTCGGTAATTTCAATAATTTCTTCGCCTTTTTCCTTCAGGTGGCGTGTTACCGGTGCAGGCGGCGCCATAAGCTGTTTGCCTGCCAGCGCGTCTTTAAACACTGCGGCTTTGCCGTCCGGAAGGGAGGCGTTAAACATCATTGCCGTTGTGTCATCCGCGCCGCGGGTAATCATTGGGCCTTCTGCGGGCAGCCCTGCCAGCAAATCCGCGCCGAATGCCGTGGGTATTGCCAGGCTGTAAGAAGGGGCTGTTTTATTAACATAGTAGGTAAAATCTGCCGGTTTGGTTAAATACCAGTTTTCTTTGGCAGGTTCTATTTTTACCGTGCGGCGTACAACGCGCGGCTGTTTAACCTGCTGCTGTACGGTGTTTTTGCCCTGTTCGGTGTCAGTTTCAGCGGTTTTTACATTTGCCGGTGTTTTTGTGGCAGCTTCCTGCTCAGGTGCTGTGCCGTTTGGCGCAGTTGTATTACTGCTGCCGGGTTCCGGGCTCTCTTTTGGCGTTTGGGCGTTCTGCTGCTCTGTGCCGGTTTGGTTTTCCGCTGGCGGGTTATTCAGTTTTGCCGTTGCTTCTGCCAGTAAATCCGGCGTAATTGTGTTTGGCGTCTGCGGCATTGCAGCGTGCGCAGCACCGGCTGCAAACAGGCAGATTGCCAAAGCGGCAATAGTTTTTTTCATGGCTTACTCCTTCAGCGCGCTTTGTATAATACCGCCGCCAACAATAAATTCGCCGTTATAAAATACAACGGCCTGCCCCGGCGTAACGGCGCGCATGGGTTCATCAAAGGTAACTTTTACATATTCGCCGCAGGGTTCAATGGTTGCCGGTACGTCCTGCTGGCGGTAGCGTGTTTTGGCGGTTACGCGCAGCGGGCCGGTAAGGGCGGCTTCGGTAACAAAATTACAGTTTTTGGCAAGCAGCCCGCGGCTGAACAGCGCTTCTGCCGGGCCTACCGTAACGTTGCCGGAAGCGGTGTCTTTTTCTATTACATATAAGGGGTAATCGTAGGCAATGCCAAGGCCTTTGCGCTGGCCGATTGTGTAGTTTACAAGCCCTTTGTGACGGCCGAGAACCTGCCCGTTAAGATGTACGAAATTACCGGCGGTACCGGAAGCTTTGCCGATGCGCCCGATTAAACCGGCATAATCGCCGTCAGGTACAAAGCAGATATCCTGGCTGTCCGGCTTTTGGGCGGTAACAAGGCCTGCTTCGGAGGCAAACTTGCGTATTTCGTCTTTGCTTACGCCGCCAAGGGGCAGCAGCACGTGCGAAAGCTGCTGCTGCGAGAGCGAAAACAGCATGTAGCTCTGGTCCTTGCGGTGGTCCTCGCCGCGCGCCAAAAGCCAGCGGCTCTTTGCGTTATCGTAAACTATGCGGGCATAATGCCCTGTTGCCAGGTAGTCGCAGCCAAGCTCCCTGGCGTACTCCAACAATGCGCCGAATTTTATGTATTTGTTGCAGTCCACGCAGGGGTTGGGCGTGCTGCCGCAGCGGTATTCGCTGGCAAAGTGCTGTATAACGTGCCTGTTAAAGCAGGCTCTTAAATCAACAACTTTGTGCTCAATGCCAAGCTTCTGCGCTACGGCCTGTGCGTCTTTAATGTCGCGGTCAATATTAAGCGGCGCATCCGGCAGGCCGATATCGCAGCCGTTAAACATACGCGCCGTAACGCCAATAACTTCATAACCCTGCTCTAAAAGCAGCATTGCCGCGGCAGAACTGTCTACGCCGCCGCTCATGGCGGCAAGTACTTTTTTCTTCATATTATTCCTTCGGCGGCAGCGCTGCGCAGATTTCGTTTATTTTGGCTTCGTCAACGCGCATGGCTTCAATGGTTTTTTCAAACAACTCGTCAAGCGTCCAGCCAAGCATTTCGGCGCCCTGCGCAATTACCTCGCGGTGGCAGCCTGCCGCAAATTTTTTATCTTTAAATTTCTTTTTAATGGATTTTACTTCCATGTCGCTTACGCTTTTGGAAGGGCGCATTAAAGCGGCCGCGCCGATAAGGCCGGTAAGCTCGTCGGCGGCAAACAGAACTTTTTCCATCTGGTGCTCCGGTTTAACGTCGCACACAAGACCGTAGCCGTGGCTGGCGGTAGCGTGGATGAGTTTTTCGTCTATGCCGCGTTCACGCATAATTTCCTGCGATTTAATGCAGTGCTGTTCCGGGTACATTTCAAAATCAAGGTCGTGCAAAAGCCCGGCCAGTGCCCAAAAATCTGCTTCGTCGCCATAGCCAAGCTCGTTGGCGTACCAGCGCATAACGCCTTCCACTGTCAGCGCGTGGCGCAGATGAAACGGGTCTTTGTTATATTCTTTTACTAATTCCCAGGCTTCTTCACGTGTTAAATTTGCCATAAAAAATCCCTCCTGATTATTATAAAGCATGGTTAAAGCAATTTTATTTACAGCAGCATTTTTCTTCCTGCCATTTCAGTAAATCCGCCAGCGTAATATTATCTACAACATTGTTGATGGCTTCGCCTATGCGCCGCCATACTTCTGTTGTAACGCAGTCATCAAGGCGCGGGCAGAGAACCGGATGCACGGAAGCCGCGCAGGCTACCGGTGCAAGGTCGCCTTCAAGCACGCGCAGTATTTCCCCAACGGTGCATTCTGACGGCGCTTTGGTAAGTTTATAGCCGCCCTGCGCGCCGCGGGCGCTTTGTACAAGCCCGGCTTTGCTCAAACGGCCGATAATCTGCTCCAGATATTTATCGGAAATATCCTGCCGCAGGGAAATTTCTTTAACCGGCGTATATTCATGCTGGCTGTTGGCTGCTAAATCAAGCATCAGGCGCAGCGCGTAACGTCCTTTGGTAGATATTTTCATGCTGAACTCCTTTCATATAAAGTATTTTACTACTAATCAAGTAGGGATTCAACAAAAATTTAAAGGGCGGCATTTTGCCGGAACAAAATTAAAAATTTTAACGGTTTTTTTATATTGTTATGTGTGTTAAAATAAAAGCATAAATTTTATTTTTAAAATTCTACTCCGGAGGAATTGTAATTATGGAAAACAAAGAAAAGATGGATATTGAGAAGGAATTTCAACACTATCTTGAAATTTTCAAGCATGATAAAGAACTCGGCAAAGCCCTGAGCCTTGTGTCTTTCCCGGCATTGTTCAACGATAAGTTTTTGCAGGAAAACAGCAAGTTTACTTCCATGAACGATTTAATAATCCGCAGCGGTTTCGGCATTATGAACCTGCTGGAGGTGGAAAATGTAAACCAGGAAAAATGGAACGCTTATATTGCTAAAAACAGCAACTGCACCACCTGGTTTGAATTTGGCAAGCTTGCCATGATTGAATGGATGAAAGCCAAACTGGAGGAAGTTAAGAACGCTGCAAATTAAAAAAATAATGTTTTAAAAAGGAAGTGAGGCCGCGTGGATATTGTACTGCATGCGTTTGAAGGCGTTTTTACCGTCAGCCTGATGGTATTGGCCGGGTATTACCTTGGCAGCCACCACTGGTTTTCGGAAGAAAGCCTGAACCTGATTTCCAAACTGATAACAAAAATCTGCCTGCCGCTGTATATGATTGTAAATTTAACGGAAACGCTTACGCACGATACGGTTATACAAATGAGCAGCGGCCTTCCGGTAGCGGTTTCGTCGATGATAATCTGTTTTATCATCGGGCAGCTTGCCGTGCGCTTTGCCAAAATACCCAAAGGGCGGCGTGGCGTTCTGGCGGCGGTGTTTTTTGTAACCAATACCATTTTAATTGGCCTGCCGCTTTCCACCGAACTGTTTGGTACAAAGTGCATACCGTTTGTACTGGTTTATTATATGGCGAACACGGTGGTGTTCTGGGTTGTGGCGGCCCACATTATTGCTGTTGACGGAACGGAAAACGTGCCGCCGCTCTTTAGCGTGCAGACGCTGAAGCACATTGTTAACCCGCCGCTGGCAGGCTTTGCCATTGGCTTTACCTTGGTAATGCTTGAACTGCACCTGCCGCATCCGCTGCTTGTTTCGTTTAAATACATGGGTAATATGACAACGCCGCTGGCCATGCTTTTTATAGGCGCCGTTGTAAGCAATGCGGACTGGAGCAAAATCCATTTTGACCGGCAGATTTTACTTGCTCTGTTCGGACGTTTTGTAGTTTGCCCGCTGGGAATTATTTTAATGGCGCCGATAATTGGCATACCGCCGCTTATGACGCAGGTGTTTACCATTCAGGCTGCCATGCCTGCACCTTCCGTGCTGCCCGTGCTTGCCAAAAACTATGGGGCCGATTACGAATATGCCGCTACCCTTACGGTAGTTACAACGGTTTTGGCAGTTGTTGTAATGCCGTTTTATATGTGGGTTGTATCTTAATTTGTTTGCAGCATAAACTAAAAATACGAACAAATTTTCATAAATATGCTTGACAAAATTCACTGTTCGTTTTATTATAACTATAACGAACAAACGTTTTGAAAGGCAGTTGATTGTTTATGAAAAAGCTGACGGCAATAGTAATGGCAGTCTTTTTATTATACAGCGGTTATGTGTTTGGCACGGTATCCGCAGCAGATGAAATTTACACCACGCGCACGGTAACCGTGTACAGCGGCGATACCATGTGGGATATTGCTTCACGCTGGGCGGAAGATGAAGAAGATGTGCGCGCCGTTATTTACCGCATCTGTGAGGCAAACGGTTTGCAGAATACGGATTTGCAGCCGGGACAGAAAATTATGGTGCCGGTGCGTGTGCATGCCGGAGAGGGCGTAATGCTGGCCGAAGCAACGAACGGAAATTTATAAAATACGAACAAAATAAAAGCAGGCCTGGTGATTTTAAAATCATTAAGCCTGCTTATTTTTTTTGCTGTAAATAAAGCGTTTTATTTGTTTTCCGGCTTCCATTTGCCGCTGAGCACTTTAAGGTAGTTTACTTTGTCGGTAGCGCCTTCCGTACTTATTAAAAGTATGCGCGAATTTTCATCAAGCCCAAGTTCATTGCGCAGTTGTGCAAGCTCCGGGGCCTGCATCAGCGCTGCCAGAACTCCGGCGGTTACCGCGCCCGATTCGCCCGAAACAATGCGCGCATCGCCGCTTTGCGGCATACCCAAAAGCCGAATGCCGCTGGCTGCATAGTCATCGCTGCAGGCAATAAAGGCACCGGCAAAATTATTGATTATATCCCAGCTTATGGTGCAGGGTTCGCCGCAGCAAAGCCCGGCCATCATGCTGTTCATTCTGCCGGTTACTTTGTGCAGCGTGCCGTCGTTTGCCGCTGCCGTTTTATACAGGCAGGCGGCTTTGTCCGGCTCGCAGATAACGGTAACAGGCAGGTTGTTCTGCCAAAGCGCTGCAAAATAGCCGAGCACCGCGCCTGCCATGCTGCCTACACCGGCCTGCAAAAACAAGTGCGTCGGCGTTATGCCGTTTAGCTGAGCTGTAATCTCCTGCGCCATGGTGGTATAGCCCTGCATAATCCAGGTGGGTATTTCTTCGTAGCCGCTCCACGCGGTATCCTGCACCAGCACCCAGCCGTGCTTGCGGCTCATGGCATAGGCAAGGCGCACGGCGCCGTCGTAGTTAAATTTTGTAATTTCCGCTTCTGCTCCCAGCGCGCGGATGTTGTTAAGCCGTTCCTGGCTTGAGCCTTCTGGAAGGTAAACAACTGCTTTATGCCCCAGAAGTTTGGCGGCCCAGGCTACGCCGCGCCCGTGATTGCCGTCCGTTGCCGTTACAAAGGTTACGGTGCCGAGTTTGGCTTTTGCTTCTTCGCTGCACAAAACATTAAAACTGTTTCCGTCAACTGGTATATTTAATTTGCCGCATAAATATCTGGCAATGGCATAACTGCCGCCCAGTGCTTTAAAGGCGTTCAGCCCAAAACGTGACGATTCGTCCTTAACAAAAATCTGCCCAACGCCGAGCAGTTTTGCCAGATTAGACAGGCTTACAAGCGGAGTTTGCGCATAACCTGTAATGCCGCTGTGAAATTCAAGTACGGCCTGCATAGCTTCCGACTGCACAAATTTGAGGCTGCCGGTATTTTTATTTCCTTTATGAAGTACATATTGCAGATTGGCCATAAAACTGTTCTCCTGTACTAAAACGGCACAGCCTAAAGCTGTGCCGCAGTTAATTATTCAGTTTATGAACTTTTTAAAACAGTTCTTTTAAAATCATGGTCTGTTCACGGTCGGGGCCTACGGAAACAATGCCTACTTCAACGCCTGCTACTTCGCTCATGCGTTTTAAGTATTTTTTGCAGTTTTCCGGCAGGTCTTCGTATTTGCGTACGCCGCTGATATCGGTCATCCAGCCTTCAAATTCTTCGTAAACAGGTTCAACCTGTGCCAAAACTTTCAGGCTTGCCGGGATTTGTTTGATTTCTTCGCCGTTATATTTGTAGCCTACGCACATTTTAATTACCGGCATTTCGTCAAGAATGTCAAGGCGGGTTACTGCCAGGCAGTCAAGGCTGTTTACACGTGCGCTGTATTTCAGCATAAAGGCATCAAGCCAGCCGCAGCGGCGCGGGCGTCCGGTAACGGTGCCGTATTCGTGGCCGCGTTCACGCAGGGCGTTGCCGTCAGCGTCAAACAGTTCGCATACAAACGGGCCTTCGCCAACACGGGTAGTGTATGCCTTAACAACGCCAACCACATGGTTGATGCACAGCGGGCCTACGCCGCTGCCGGTTGCCGCATTGGCAGCAGTCGGGTTGGAGCTGGTAACATACGGATAGGTGCCGTGGTCAATATCAAGGAAGGTAGCCTGTGCGCCTTCGAACAATACGTTTTTGCCTGCCTCAAAAACTTCGCCAAGCACAACGCCGGTGTCGCAAACATGCGGGCGGAGTTCTTCGGCATAAGCCAGGTATTCTTTCAGCACGCTGTCATAGTCAAACGGTTCGCCGCCGTAAATTTTGGTAATAATTTCATTTTTGGCGGCCAGGTTTACACGCAGCTTGTCAGCAAAAGTATCGGGTTCCATCAAATCGCAGATGCGGATGCCGGTACGTGCTACTTTATCCATGTAGCAGGGGCCGATGCCGCCTTTGGTAGTGCCGATTTTGTGTTCGCCGAGCGCAGCTTCCTGCAGTTCGTCCAATTTTGCATGGTAAGGCATAACAACGTGGGCGCGGTCGGAAATCAAAAGATTGCTGCAGTCAATGCCCTGGGCTTTCATGCCTGCAATTTCCTGAAGTACAACTGCGGGGTTAATAACTACTCCGTTGCCGAGGATATTGATTTTATCTTTGTACAGTACGCCGGAGGGCAAAAGACGCAGTTTATAGGCAACATCGTCTACAACAACGGTGTGCCCTGCGTTGGAGCCGCCGGAATAACGTACAACAGCGTTGGCTTTCTGAGCCAGGTAATCAACAATCTTGCCTTTGCCTTCATCGCCCCACTGGGCGCCGATAACTACAACAGATGACATAACTATCTCTCCTTATATAATCATAATCCGAAGCGCGCCATAATGAGGTCTACATTGCGCAGCATCGGCATGGGGTCAAAGCAATGTTCAATTTCTTCGTCGGTGAGGTATTTTTTTATATCCTCATCGTGTTCAACATTGGTTTTAAAGTCTGCGCCTTCCAGCCAGCGCGCCATAGCGTTGCGCTGTACCCATTTGTAAGCGTCCTCGCGCAGTACGCCTTTGCTTACAAGGGCAATCAGCAGGTTTTGGCTGTAAATAAGGCCGCCGGTTTTGTTCATGTTGGCAATCATGGCATCCGGGTAAACCAAAAGTTTATCAACAATGTTGATGAATTTGCGCAGCATATGGTCCAGTGCAATGGTTGCATCCGGCAGAATAACTCTTTCTACGGAAGAATGGGAAATATCGCGTTCATGCCACAGGGTAACGTCTTCAAGGGCAGCAACGGCATAACCGCGCAGCAGCCTTGCCATACCGGAAATTTTTTCGCAGGTAATGGGGTTGCGTTTGTGCGGCATGGCCGAAGAACCTTTCTGGCCGGGAGCAAAATATTCTTCAGCTTCGCGGATATCGGTGCGCTGGAGGTTGCGGATTTCGGTTGCCATTTTTTCCAGCGAAGAGCCGATAATGGCGATGGTGGTTAAATAATCGGCGTGGCGGTCGCGCTGGATAACCTGGGTTGCCAGGCGTGCAGCCTTAATGCCGAGTTTTTCGCATACATATTCTTCAACAAACGGGTCGATGTTGGAGTAAGTGCCGACAGCGCCGGAAAGCTTGCCGACGGAAATGAATTCACGGGCCTGTTTCAGGCGTTCCATATTGCGTTCGGTTTCATCCATCCACAGCGCAAATTTCAGGCCGAAGGTCATCGGTTCGGCGTGAATGCCGTGCGTGCGGCCAATCATAACGGTGTGTTTGTGTTCGGCGGCGCGGCGTTTTAAAACTTCGTGCAGCTTTTCGAGGTGTTTCATCAAAAGGTCTGCGGACTGCTGCATCATAACGCCCATAGCGGTGTCTTTAACATCGCTTGAGGTTAAGCCTTTATGGATGTATTTGGAAGCATCGCCCACATATTCTGCAACATTTGTTAAAAAGGCGATAATATCGTGGTTGGTAACAGCCTCAATTTCTTTAATGCGTTCAATGCGGAAATCTGCTTTGGTCTGAATGTCATGCAAAGCATCATCAGGCACAATGCCCAGTTTGTTCATGGCTTCGCAGGCAAGAATTTCCACGCGCAGCATGGTGCGGAATTCGTTTTCAAGAGTCCAGATATTGCCCATTTCCGGATTGGTATAGCGTTCAATCATATTTTTGCCCCCCAAAGTGTTTTTTACAATAAGAAACAGGAAGCAGCCTCTTTTGTGCCCTTCCTTAACGACAAAACTTATTATCCTTTCTTATCATACCATTTATAGCATTTTACCGCAAGGCTATCCGGCTTTTTTATAAAAATATTCCTGCGGAAGATGCAAAACGGCAGCGCCAAAAATTTATGGCTGTGCCGTTTATATCAGTAAAAAGCATGCAGCGCATACAGTGCTGCCAAAAATATTAAATTGTCTACTGTAAAAATGGCAAGGTACTGCCGCCTTAAATGCGGATACTTTGCAGCAACCTGCTTGTAGGAGATAAGGCTTGCCATGGAAGCAATGAGCGTGCCGAGGCCGCCGAGGTTGGTGCCTACGATAAGCGCGGCGTAGTTATTGCTGTAACCTGAAAGCAGCATTGCCGCAGGTACGTTGCTGATAACCTGGCTGACGGCGACGCTTATTAAAACTTCGTTGCCGGCCAGAATCTGATTGATGAAACTGTGCAGGCTTCCGATATGGTTCATATTGCCGACAAAAATAAAAAAGAAAAGGAAGGTCAGCAGCAGGGAGTAATCAATCTGCCGGAACAGGCTTTTGTTTTTGTATAAAAGTGCGGCGGCAACAATGGCCAGCAGTACCAGGTGCGGCATAAAATGGGCCACGGTAAGCACGCACAAGGCAAATAAAACAAGGTAAAAGCAGACGGTGCGCTTGTCTTTAAGCCGTTCGGTTTTTATATCCAGCTGCAGGTGTTCTTCCGTGTAAAATACAAGCACAACTACCGTCAGCATAAAGGCGGCAAGGCCGGTATACAGCCACATCAACTCCAAAAATTCCGGCACGCCCATGCCCGAAAGCGAAAACAGGTACAAATTCTGCGGATTGCCGATAGGCGTAAACATGCTGCCGAGGTTGGCCGCTATTGTCATCAGCGTAACGGTGCCGCAAAGTTTGTCCGTTAAATTAATCATTTCCAAAATCATAATGCCGAAAGGCACAAAGGTAATCAGCGAAACGTCATTGGTGATGAACATGCTGCTGATGAAGCATAAAAATATCAGCGTAAACACAATGCCGCGCCTTGTTTTTACCTTAATTAATATGCGGCTGCCGATAAACTGCAAAAAGTTCTGCCCGCGCAGGCCTTCGATAATCAGCATCAGGCAGAACAGCATGATGAGCGTATTAAAATCAATATAGCGCAGATATTTAAGGCTGGGCGGCTCAATGAGGCACGAAAGCAGCGCCAGCAGCAGCGAAACGCTTAAAACAATATCATTGCGCAGATAGTTTTTTATTTTTGCAAGCACTTGTTAAACGCCTTTCCGTAAAAGCAAAATAAATTCTTAAACATTGTACCATATTTGCAGAAAGATACAAAAGATTTTAATAAAATTTTAGCGGTTTATTTTTGTTTGATGTGCTTTATTTGTTTACGTTTGTTGACATAATTCTTTAACAGAGTTACACTAATATCAATATATTAAAAGAAAACAGCAATATTTAAAACGCTGTTACAAAATTTATTTTGTTTTGAAAGGGAAAGATATTATGAAGGAAAGTGTACAGGCAAAATTAATGCTCAGTGCGGCTATGGTTATTTTCGGCACGCTGGGCGTTTTTACGCGCAATATCGGTGTAACAAGCGGCGAACTGGCGCTGTACCGCGCCGTGCTGGCGTCCGTCCTTATCGGGTTTTACCTGGTGTTTATTAAAAAAGGCGGGCTAAATTTAAAAAACGCCGGGCGAGAGCTGCCGCTTTTACTTGCTTCCGGCATTGCCATGGGCATTAACTGGATTTTGCTGTTTCAGGCGTACCGCTATACAACAATTTCGGCGGCTACTTTAAGCTATTACTTTGCGCCTGTTATCGTTACGGTGGCTTCGCCGCTTTTGTTTCACGAACGGCTGACAGCGAAGCAGGTTGTCTGCTTTGTGATGTCCACGCTGGGGCTGGTGCTTATTATAGGTACCGGCGGCGGTGAAGAAACTGCCGGTATTACAGGTATTTTGTTTGGGCTGGGGGCGGCGGTTTTTTATGCCGCTGTTATTTTGCTTAATAAATTTATTAAAAACGTGGCAGGCATACAGCGTACCATTTTGCAGATGCTGGCCGCCGTTGTTATTTTGCTGCCATATGTGGCGTTAAGCAGCGGGTTTAATTTGAACCTTCTGGATGGTACCGGCTGGGCGTGCCTGCTGACGGTTGGTTTGTTCCATACAGGCATTACTTACTGCCTGTATTTTTCCGCACTGAAAGATTTAACGGGGCAGGAAGCCGCTATTTTAAGCTATATAGATCCCCTGGTTGCCGTAATAATTTCCGTACTTTTACTGGGCGAGCCCATGACGCTGATGCAGCTTATCGGCGGCGCGCTGATACTGGGCTTTACTTTGTGGAATGAGAAAGCGTAGCAATATCATAATTTAAAAATTTAAAAGCATAGAGATATACTTCTGCGGCACGGCAAAAATGATGTGGCTTCTTCGATTCCGCCCGGGCTGCGCAGCCGGGCTCCCGAAAAATAGCGTACTGAATTTAGCCGCCACATTTTTTGGCTCGTGCCTTGAAGCACATCTCTATGCTTTTGCTGAATTTATAATGTAAAACCCGCCGCGTAATAACGGCGGGTTGCTTTTATTATTGGGTTAATAGCCACTTAATGCCGGCGGCGCTGCGGCTGATAATATTGCGGTAATGACCGCCGGGGTTAAGTTCGTAAAAGGTGTTAATGCCTAAGCTGCGGTAATGCGCTGCCAGTTCTTCCGTACACTGCTGCACGGTTTTAAGGTACTGGTTGCGTGCGCGTGCTTCTTTATCGCCAAGCGAAAAATACAAATGCTGCGGAGTTTTACAAAGCGTGTTTTGCAGGGCAAAATCCTTAAAGCCGGGATACCACAGCGAACCGCTTATGCTTGCCGCGCGGCTGAACAAATCTGTTTTATACAGCGCGTATACGGTAAACAAACCAGCTAACGAATATCCGGCAAGCCCGCGCCACAAAATGCCGTTCAAGCCTGTTTCAGCCTGCGGTAAAACTTGCTGCGTTAAAAATTGCAGGTAAGCATCCGCGCCGCCGGTAAACATTTCGCTGTACTTAAATAAATTGCCTGCCGCCCATGGCGAAAGCTCCGCTTCCCAGTTCAAGCCGCTGACAGTTACCAGCGTAAAATCCGGGCAGTCGCCTTTTTGAACCTGCGCATAAACCTCGCCGCCGTCGTCGTTGTAAGTTGTTAAATAAATTACCGGTTTGTTTTCTGCCAATGCGGGATAGAGCGTTATTTTCTTTTTATCGGTGTTAAAGGTTTGTTTCTCCATTTTTAGCGCTTTCTGTTTTTATTAAACTACACACATCAATAAATTGATACCAGCACCGCGCTGTTCAGTTCTGCCATTCGCCTGTAAAATCTTTTCAGATTTTCGTAACAAATACGCAAATCGTCTTCAATTTCTTCTTTTTCTTCTTCGTAACTCCAAATATCGGGATAAATGTTGTTAGCAGCAAATTCCTGCATATTAAAATTTGCAATGTATTTTTCAAAATCAAGGTTTTCCAGCGCTACGGCTATTTCTTTCACTCTGTATGCGTTTATTCCAGCCACATATTCTTCAGCGTCCTCACCTGATAAAGTAAATTCGCCCACTATTGCTTCGCTGATTAAATTATTTTTAAGAAGTTCAGCAGATTTACCAGTTAAAAGAAAATGCAGTGCGTCCCACATTTTATCAATGTCGCACAAAATTACATCTTCATTTTCCTGTAAATCCTCAATATTTTCAAATAAATCCGTGCTATTTTTTAATTCTTGTAATTTTTCATCAGCTATTTGCTGATAATTTGCAATCATGCCCATTTATATTTCCCCTTTCCACATATACGTATGTAAGAAAGCACTTAACTAAATACGGTCATTCAACGCCAAACATCGGCTTGCCGTCTTTTCTTGCTATCATACCAAGGGTAATGTCATCATAAACTTCCTGCGTGTACACATAGGTACCGTTTTTATACTCGCCACATAATCAACAATAAAATCCTTAAAGGATGGCGCAACAAGTTCACGCTCCGGCGAGTTATACCAAAAAGTAATAACCTGCCCTGCACTGCCGCCTTCTGCCGGTGCAAAATCAAGGCACAGGCAATGTCCGTCAGCCGTTGTGGCAAAAGGCACCCACAATGCGCAGCCCCATACATTTTTTATGCCCGGCTCTGCTTCCGCAGGAATTTGCAGAAAATTTTCTTCGTTAAATTTGAAAGCATCCCAAAAATAAAGTATCTGCTTTAAACTGCACAGAAAGAACGTATCAAAAAGTGCATCAGCATATTCATTCTGACCGTTAAACGCTCGGTAAAATTTTTTAAAATCCTCCGGCAGCATTATATTCATTTTTTCTTCCGCAGCCTTCAGTTCTGTTTCCGTTGCTCCGGCAAACAAATCAGGCTGAAAACCCTGTATATTTTTAATGGTTTCTGCAAAATCTTCAATAAAGTTCATAAAACAAACCTTTTATTTTAAATAACTTACTCGCGCCACTCCACCGTCTCACTCCACGATTTGCGCGGACGCGGGGCAGGTTCTTCATCAGCGTAGCCAAGCGCAAAAGCTGCTGCAAGTTCGCCGCCCAACCATGTGCACAGCTCCTGTTGCGCAAAATAGGTGTCGCAAATCCACAGACTGCCAAGCCCTGCTTCCACTGCCGTCAGCGACATGTTTTCCACGGCTGCGCCTATTGATTGTGCGTTGCAGATTTCAAACACACGGTTTTCTGCATTCTGAGGGGTCAGTAAATCAAGCCCCAGCGGATTGACTACAAAAATAATTACGGGTGCCTGCCGCATAATGGCAAGCGTGTTCCATGCACCGGCTATATACTGCGCGCTTTCGGGCAAAAACGGCTGCTGTGCTTCACGGCGCAGGCCCTGTTCCATTGCGGCCAGTGCTTTTTCTTTTGCTTTGCCGGTTGTTACCACAAAATGCCACGGCTGCCTGTTTTTGGAGGACGGGGCAAGTGCGCCTGCTTTAATAATTTCTTCAATTATATGGCGCGGTACCGGCGTGTTTTTAAATTTGCGTATGCTGCGCCTTGCGGCGATTGCGTCAAGCATGCTCTTCCTCCGTCAGTATTTCCGACAGATTTTCAATAATCTGCCGCAGGGTTTTAACGGTTTCTTCAAGCGGCAGGGCTTTGCTTTCGTCCCACACCATCTGCGGCAGCAGCGGCACATGTGCAAAGCCGGTTTTTACTGGCGTGCCGTTAAAGTGGTGCAGTGCGGTGTAAAAAATGTCGTTGCAGACATAACCGCCGGTGCAGTAGCCAAGGTGAACCGGGCAGCCCTGCTTTTGCAGGCGTTTTACAAGGGCGTGTGTTGGTATGGTTGCAAAATACGCTGCCGGTGCGCCCGGAATAACGGGTTCGCCCAAGGGCGCTGCGCCTTTGTTATCCTCTAAAAGCGCGTCGCGCAGGTTTACGGCAACTGCGTCAAGATGCAGGCGCGTGCTGCCGCTGTCCATGCCCGTCATTAAAATAACGTCCGGTTTAATGCGCTCAGCTTCTTCAAGCAGGAGCCGCCCGGCCGTGCCGTAAATATTAGGCAGCAGCATTTTATGCACGCTGAAGCTGCCGATTACTTCCGGCAGGGCCTTAACTGCTTCCCACGAGGGGTTAATGTTATAATGTGCAAAAGGGTCAAAACCTGTCAGTAAAAGTTTTTTCATCATATTCCGGCAGGCTTTATTTGGCCATCTGGTAAATCTTTTCCATGTCGTCAATGTTCAGTGCTTTAAAGCCGCCGATAGTGCGCGTGTTGTTAAAGCTGCATTTATAGGCCAGCTCTTTAATCTGTTCGTCGGTAAGGTGAATATCCATATCGCTGATTTTCGTCGGCATGTCAATGCTCTTAAAGAATGCTTCCATGGCTTCAATGCCCTCAAGGGCAATTTTTTCTTCCGCGCCGGCGGTATAGGGAATGCCGAAAACATTAACGGCAAGCTGTGCAAAGCGTGCGGGGTTAACCGGCATTACGTAACGCGCCCAGCTGCCCCAAACTGCTGCAAGGCCTGCGCCGTGGGCGATATCAAACATGCCGCCGAGTTCGTGCTCCAGCTGATGGCAGGCCCAGTCGCCCAAAGTGCGGTCGCCTGTGATATCGTTGTGTGAAAGAGTGCCGCTCCACATAATTTCGGCGCGTGCGTCATAGTCATCCGGCTTTTTAAGGGCGGCTTTTACGTTGCGCATTACGTTTTTAATCAGCGTTTCAGCAATGCCGTCCGTTAAATTAAGCTGTTTAACATCCGGTTTGGTAAAAAAGCGTTCCAGGCTGTGCACAATAATATCCGTGCAGCCGCTTGCCGTCTGGTAAGCGGGCAGGGTATAGGTAAGCTCCGGGTTCATAACGGCAAATTTGCAGTAAGCGTAAGGAGAATAAGCACCGCGTTTCAACCAGCCGTTTTCGTTGGTGATAATGCTGGCGTTGCTCATTTCGCTGCCTGCGGCGGCAATGGTCAGCACTGCGCCGATAGGCATGCAGGCCTGCGGTGCTTTGCCGGTGTAGTAGTCCCATACGTCGCCTTCGTTGGTAAGGCCGTAGCCGATGGCTTTGGCGCTGTCGATAACGCTGCCGCCGCCTACTGCCAGTATAAAATCTATTTTTTCTTTGCGGCCGAGTTCAATGCCTTCATAAACTTTGCTGAGGCGCGGGTTCGGCACAACGCCGCCCAGTTCTGTATAGCTGATGCCTTCCGCCTGAAGCGAAGCGCAGATTCTGTCAATCAGGCCGGACTTTTTGGCGCTGTGCCCGCCGTAGTGAATGAGTACCTTTGTTGCTCCGGCTTCTTTGCACAGTGCGCCGGTGCGGGCTTCGGTGCCGCGCCCGAAAATTACTTTGGTCGGTGCTAAATATTGAAAGAATTCCATAGGTTTCAGCTCCTTTATAAAACTTATATATTAATGGTACGCCAAAAGAAGGCTGATGTAAATATGAAGAAAAAAGTTTTACATCGGGCAGGCGTTTATAAAAAAACGGCGAAGATAATTATATTGTAAATTTTTTAACAGGAGGTTTTACTATGCAGGGTAAAAAATATATAGCGGCTGCTCTGGTATGCGGGTTTATACTTGGCAGCAGCACTGCTCCGGCACAGGCCGGAATTTTGGGCACTGTTTTAAAAGGCGGCGCCATCGGCGTGCTTGTAAGCCAGTTTGATGACCAGCTTAACAGCGCCATTAACACTTTAACGGGCAAATACGCTGTAAGCAGTGATTACGCAACCAAGGTTGTGCCGGTAATTACTGTTGGCGACGGCAGCTACGCAGGTGCGGCGCAGGTAAGCGGCCCGCATGCGCAGGTAGAAAAATGCAAAGCTGCGCTTTTGATAGAAGCATCGTTTTTCGGCAGTTTCCGCGCCAAAGCGCTGATACCGATTGACAAAGTTGATATTACCGATGTTAACCGTGTACAGGGCGTAGGCGTATCGGCACAGATTGATGTAAAACTTTAATGGCGGTAACAGTTGTGACGGCAGAAGTATTTATTGAAAAACTACAACAATACAGCAGCCCGCAGGTTTTTAACCCGTGGGCAGATTACGACAGTGAATGTGATATTGGCCCGCAGGCGCCTGTAATACGTGCGGCGAACTTTCTGCGCTATTTAAAGCTGCGCCAAAATGCTCATTTCCTGTTCATTGCCGAAGGGCTTGGCTATCAGGGCGGGCATTTCAGCGGCATGGCCATGACCAGTGAGCGCATTTTGCTCGGCAATCATCCGGATGTTGAGCCGCAGGCAGTTCTGGGTGAGTGGGATTACAAGCGCACAAGCAATCCGGACAGCCCGCGCCTGAACCGCACGCAAAAACTGTACGGCTTTAACGAACCTACGGCGACGGTTATGTGGAATGCCATTGCGCGCCACGGGTTATCTCCCTACGATACGGTTTTGTGGAACATTTTTCCGTTCCATCCGTATAAAGACGGCAATATTTTAAGCAACCGTACGCCGACAGGCGAGGAGCTGGATGTTGGCATTGAGTACGCGCGGCTTTTAATGCAGCTTGTTCCCGGCATGAAGGTTGTGGCAATCGGGCGCAAATCGCAGCAGACGCTCGGCAAATACGGCGTTGCATGCGAGTGTGTGCCGCATCCTTCCATGGGCGGTGCCAACGCTTTTAAAAAAGCTGTGGCAGAGCTTTTTGCCGCACAGGGCGGTGAAAAATAATGGCTAAAACAGATTTTACACGTGACGAGACAATCAATATAGCTGTAAAAATGGGCAAAATTCTGCTGAAAAGCGGCGCGGAAACCTACCGTGTGGAAGATACCATTTCACGCTGCTGCCTGGCGCACGGCTATGAGGTTGACCCTTTTGTAACGCCTACCGTTATAATTTTGGGCAATGAAGATACCGACAGCTTTATCCGCGTAAGCAGAATTGGCTACCGCAGCACCAATTTAAGTCTTATCAGCGAAATGAACAGCATGTCCTACAATTTTGCCAAGTGGGATATGGGCTACGAAGATACCTGCAAATGGCTGGACAAAAAATGGCGGCAGCCCGCGCCTTACGGTAAATGGATGGTCTGCCTTGCCTCCGGCATTGGTTCGGCAGCCTTTGCGGCGATGCTGGGCGGCAACAGCCATGACTTTATTGCGGCCTTTATTACAGGCGGCGCTGCCATGGTTGCCTTAAAGCAGATTGCAGGCTATCACCCCAGCGCTTTTTGGGAAAATGCCGTGGCCGGTGTTGTTATTGCAACCGTTGCGCTTATCTGCTGCGCCATGAGCGTACAGTGCACAATGGAAAAAATTATTGTAGGCGCGCTGATGCCCTTTGTGCCCGGCGTGGCTTTCTGCAACGGCCTGCGCGATTATATGGCAGGTAATTTAATGAGCGGCAATTCGCGCATTGCGGAAGCGCTGCTGTTTGCTTCGTCCATTGCTATCGGCATTGCGTTTGTGCTGCGTGCCTGGTTTATCTGGGGGTGGGATTTATGGAAATTATAACCGCCTTCGGGTTTGCCTGCATTGCCACTATGGCTTTTGCGGTGCTGTTTCAGGCGCCGAAAAAGATTGTGCTTATCGATGGCGTTATCGGCGCTATCGGCTGGGTGGTTTTTATATACCTGCGGCATGAGCTTGGCTATACTTCATTTGTTTCCAATTTTTGCGCCACCATTTCGCTGGCACTGGCTAGTGAGCTCAGTTCCCGCATTTTCAAGCAGCCGGTAACGGTGTTTGTTATACCGGGCATAGTGCCTCTGGTGCCGGGGCTTGGCATTTATCAGGGCATGTTTGCCATTATTAATAATGAATATAACAACGGAACTTCCATTTTGCTTACGGCAATGACGGACTCCGTTGCCATTGCTATTGGCGTAATGCTGGTTTCCAGTTTGTTCCGTGTGCTGAAGGTGCGCCGCTTTATGCTGCAGTACCGGCGTTCCAAACGGCAGATGGAGCTAAAAGTTAAAGGCAGAAAATAAATAAACAGCACACGGAAAGCATTGTAAAAGCTGCTTTGGTGTGCTGTTATTGTTATAAGTTAAAAAATATCGGGATATTCCGTAGGCAGGTGGGCAATATGGTAAACATAAATAATATGCTCCACCTTTTTACAGATACAGATATAGTTCTGGCTTTTTAAAATTTTAAAATTCCTGCTTTTCAGCGGCTCGTATTTAATGCTGTCGGCCGCCGGATAAGAGCTTCAGTTCTTTTAAATCGCGCAGTATTTTGCCGGTTATTCTGTCTGCTTCGTCCGGCGTAATGTTGCGCCGCCAGTAGGTGCCGATATTTTTCAGGTCGTCAACCGCGCGCGGCAGAAGCCTTATTGACGCTTCAACCATGGCTTTTCTGCTTCAGGCTTGCTTCAAATTCTTCCAGAGCGCAAGCGGCTGTTCCGTTTAATCTTGTGTTTTCGCTTTCCAAAACTACATTGCTGAGTTTTAATACTAAGTCGCGCAGTTCAAATGCCCGGGCGCACATCACCACTAAATCCTTTTCCCCGTTTTTGGTAATGTAAATTGCATCGCCTGTTCTGCGTGCCAGTTCGGCAATTTGGCTGTAATCGGTACGCAGGCGTGTAGACGGCTTAATATAAACCATCATATTCCTCCTATCATCAAATTTTACCGCCTTTAAAAGTGACGGCAAGACGAGATTTTACCATAATCTTTAAACTTTGTAAAGATAGGACATAAAATTTTTGAAACGCGGCAGCAGGGAGGCTGGCCGGGTTTTAGAATATTGCCAAGCCGGAAAGGCTGTGATATAATTATTAATACAATTTACACATGCGGGTGTAGTTCAGTGGTAGAACAATAGCTTCCCAAGCTATGTGTCGCGAGTTCGAGTCTCGTCACCCGCTCCAGAAAATATGCGCACCTGCATTATTTGCGGGTGTTTTTTTATTGCATTTTTTAGGCTAAGGCTGATTTTAAGGTTAATATAATAGTAAAGAAAAACCGGCCAGATAGTTTTGGCGTGTTGAAATGGCGTTTTATTTTGCCGTATTTTGCTTAAGGCTCTTTGCCGTGCCACAATATTTGGTGGAATGAAAAAAGATTAAAAAACTGTAAAATTTAGGGATTTTTCCGCTTAAAATTGCCGCTATCAGCGATTATTAAAGTTTTGGGCGCAACTCCTTTAAAATTTTGTAATTTCTTTCATTTTCCTATTGTACTTTCTGAAAATTGTGGTACAATCATATACGTTAATTAATGCTCAGGCAAGGGGAGAGTGGATATGAAAAAAGAAAAATATTTCAGGCTTAACAAAGAAGAAACCGAGGCGCTGGCCCAGGAATATGGTACTCCGCTTCTGGTGCTTTCGCTGGAGCAGATTGAAAAAAATTACCGCCTTTTGCGCACGCATCTGCCGCGCGTTAAAGTTTTTTATGCCATTAAAGCAAATCCGCACAGGCGCATTTTGGAACTGATGCGTGACCTTGGCTCTAACTTTGACGTTGCTTCCGACGGGGAAATTATGGAATTAAGTTCCCTTGGCGTTGACGGCAGCAGGATGATTTACGCCAACCCGATGAAAACGGTAAACGGGCTGCGTGCCTGCCGTAATGCCGGTGTGGGCAAGATGACTTTTGACAGCGCAGGCGAAATAGATAAAATGGCGCGTGAGTGCCCGGGTGCAACGGTACTTTTGCGCATCAGGATAGATAACAGTTCGGCTCATGTCGATTTGAATAAAAAATTCGGCGCCGCCCGTGAGCAGGCTTTGGAACTTTTGCTGAAAGCAAGGGATGCAGGGCTTGACGCTGCCGGTATTGCCTTTCATGTAGGCAGCCAGACTACGAGTGCCGACCCGTATTTGTATGCGCTTGATATTGCGCGTGAAATTTTTGAAGAAGCAGCGGCGGCAGGCATGCAGCTGCGCATTATGGATATCGGCGGGGGATTCCCCATTCCCGAACCGAAAGTACGCTTTAATTTGCAGGAAATGCTCAATCAGATTAACGCACGCCTTGACGAAGATTTTCCGGGAGTGGAAATCTGGGCAGAGCCCGGGCGTTTTATCTGCGGCACGGCAGTAAACCTTATTACCAGCGTTATCGGCGTAACGGAGCGCGGCGGGCAGCCGTGGTATTTCCTCGATGAAGGCCTTTACGGAACTTTTTCCGGCGTGCTTTTTGACCAGTGGGACTTTAAACTTATCAGCTTTAAAGAAGGCGAGCAGGTGGCCGCTACTTTTGCAGGCCCGAGCTGTGATTCGCTCGACATTATGTTCCGCGGCAAAATGACAGTGCGCCAGGAAGAGGGCGATTTAATCCTTGTGCCTATCTGCGGGGCTTATACATCGGCATCGGCAACAACTTTTAACGGCTTCAGCAAGGCCAATTTTGTTGTATGGGAAGATGTAAAGGAAACATTAATGGTGCCGCAGCTTTTAAAAGCGCAGTAAAAGAAAGAATATTTTAGCTGTTAGTGCGTTTATGCTATGCGGCTGCACCGAAAATGTTACAAAAAATTAATAATTTTAATAAATTATAGAAAGACTTGACAAATTTCTTTTAGCAGTGTATAATTTGCATTGTGCAATGATGTTTTTATACATTGCCTTAACTAACGCTTTCCCTTATTTTAGGCTGCTGTGCGCACATCTTTCCATGTGTGCGGCAGCCCTTTTTTATGCCAAAAATATTTTATTATGGTACAATTAAATAAAGCAGACTGACAGGAGGCAGATAATATGGACCAACAGGAATGGATGGGTTATGTTTCCCGTTTGGCTAACGGAGAATACCCTGTGCCGGTAAGCATGATACAGGATTATAACGACTGGCGCTGCCGCTCGATTGTAGGGCGCGCGCTTTACTGGATGGGCGATACCGAAAGCGCAATGCGAGTTTTAAGCACGGTTGTAAATGTAGAGCCCAATATGGATGACGACCCGGAATATGGTTTAAGCGAAGCGGAACACAAGGTTTTGTGCCTGCGCGATATTGCTGAAATAGTTTGGAAACTGGCCAAAAGCGAAGAAGCAGCCCTTACCTATTTAAAAGAAGCGTACGACCTGAGCCGTGCTTATAAACACAGCTTTCACAGCTGCGCCCGCGGCGATATGTTTTACCGCAGGCTGATGGTGCTGAGCGAAGCAGGCAAAACGAAGCAGGCTGTTGATGAAGCCAAGGCAATGGTTGAAGCTGAAAAGGACAACAACGGTGTGAACCCGTATAAATATTTTGCACTGAAGTTTTTGGCAGAAGATGCTCATAACGCAGGCGATGACGCTAAAGCAAGTGAAATTTACGCCGAAGCCTTTAAGTATTACCCGCAAAACGATATCGCAGAACGCGACCTGGCTAAAGCTGCAGCGGAGGAAGACGCCGCAAAACGCTATAAAGCCTATGAATTTTGCAGCACCGTGCAGTACAAACCATGGGAAAAACAGCGCCCGATAGTGCTGCGCCGCGGTATTGACGATAAATAAAGACGTTGTACGCCCCTTATTTAATGCAGGGGCGTATTTTTTGTAGCTAAAAATTCACAAATCTGTTACAATAGTACCAGCTGCTAATAATTTTAACAGAGGTGACGATGTGAATTTAAAAAATAAAGTTTTAACATTAGGTATTTTATGTGCTTTGGGCTTGCCGCAGGCTGCCGGGGCAGAAGGCTTTGCCATTAACGAATGGAGCGCCGAAGGCGTTGCCATGGGCGGGGCTCGTATGTTTGCCGAAGGCGACGCTGCTAACGTGGCTTACAACCCGGCATCTATCACTAAGGTGGACGGCGAGGCGTTTAAGGTAAGCGCAACCTACCTTAGCCCGCACGGCGAATACGATTTGTATGGCGAAAATGATGTTATTGAAAGCGGGCATAACCGTGTGCATTTTGGTTTCGCGCCCGGCACTTACTATGTAAAAAAACTGAACGACAAAGACTGGTTCGGCATAGGTGCTTTCAGCCGCTTTGCCATGGTGTCCGAATTTGAACGCAATTCACAGGTTTCTACAAACGCTTTTGTTTCCCGTTTGGATGGTGTAAGCATTACGCCGACTTTTGCGCATAAGTTTGACGATAAATGGAGTGCAGCTGTGGGTGCGGAAATTAACTATGTGCGCCTGACGATGGAAAAGAATACAGCGTATATGAACGGGATGGGGGTTGGCCCAACACATACTAAAGGTGAAAGTTATGCGCTGGGCTGGAATGCTGCTGCCAATTATGCTTTTGACGATAAAAATGAAATTGGCGTAGTATACCGCAGCCGCATTAAACATTCCATGGAAGCGGACTTTAAGGGATATTCTATTCCAGGTTTTGGTAATGTTAATGGCGATGCTTACGGCGAGGTAACGCTGCCGGAGTCGTGGCATATCGGTTACAGCCACAAGTTGAACGATAAAACCCGCGTGGAATTAAACGCTGTACGTACAGGTTGGGATACTTATGATGCTTTAAATATTACAACTCCTTTGGGACTTAGTAAAAACCCAAAAAACTGGGATGATGGCTGGCGCTATGCCATCGGCGTGGAGCATAAATTAAGTGATAAATATACACTGATGGCAGGCTTTGCTTATGATGAATCTTCTATTCCGTATGACGGCGGCGATTTTATGGTGCCGACCGGTAACAGAAAAACCTATTCCATCGGTGCGCGTTATAATGATAAAGACCAGACCGTGGCGCTGGCACTGGGCTGGATGGATGTAGGCGATTTACGTTTTGCATTTACTGATGCAGCTGATAAAGATGGTTACAAAGGTCGTCATGCCCACACGCATGACAGCTTTACCAAAATTATCGGCATCAGCTACCAGCGCAATTTTTAATTCAATGTAAAATTTTTAAAATCCCTGTTTTTTAGCAGGGATTTTTGTTTACTTTGACGTCTGTAATTTTGAAATTCATGCAGTTTTGTATTATAATTATTAAAGATATGTATTTTACCTGCCTGCCATTTGGGCGGCAGTTATGGAAGGATGATGAAGTATGAAAACTTATGCTCCTGTTACCGAAGAAGTAATTGAAGCATTAAAAAGTGTTGTAGGCGCTGAATACGTTATGACTGATGCTGAAACACTGGAACACTATCAGACTGACGAAGAAACAGACCCGCGTAAATTTCACAAGCCGGAAGTTGTTGTAAAGCCTGCTTCTGCCCAGGAAATTGCGGAAATTATGAAACTTGCCAATAAATTTGATGTGCCCGTTACCGTACGCAGTGCAGGCACCAGCCTTGCTGACGGTGCAATACCTGTCTGCGGCGGCATTGTGCTTCTAATGGAACGTTTGAATAAAATTATCGAGCTGAATACCGAAGGCATGTATCTTGTTACCGAAGCCGGTGTGCCTACCGTTGAAGTTCAGCGTGTTGCCAACGAAGCAGGTTATCTTTATGCAGGCGACCCGTGCAGTGCCGACAGCTGCTTAATCGGCGGCAACCTGGCAACCAACGCGGGCGGCAATAAGGCAGTGCGTTACGGCACTACCCGCGACCAGGTTCACGAAATTGAATTTGTAAGCCCGACCGGTGAAATTATTGAAGTGGGCGCACGTTTGAAAAAATGCTCTACCGGCTACTGCCTGGAACAGCTTATTATGGGCAGCGAAGGTACTTTGGGCATTATTACCAAGGCAACCCTTAAACTTTTGCCGCTGTGCCCGTATAAGTTCGACCTTGTTGCTGTGTTTACCGACCCGGACAAAGCCATTGATTTGGTGCCGCTGCTTTTAAAGGCAGGCATTGACCCGACCAGTATTGAATACATGGATAACACCTATGTACGCACCACCGCAGATTACTGCGAATATAAAAATGTGCCGCATTATGAGGACGGCATTTATGTTATCGTTACCGTTGAAACCTACAACGAAGACGAACTGGATATGAAGATGGAACGCCTCGACGAGCTTTGCACCGAAGCAGGCGCGGTAGAAGTGCTGGAAGCAGACGAACGCATCTGGAAAATGCGCCGCAACTGCCAGGAAAGCGTGCGTCTTATCAGCCTCGTATCCCTTACGGACGATGTTGTTGTACCGCGTGATAAAGTTGCCGACGCAGTTAAATTTGTTATGAAAACCGGCGAAAAATATCCGTTTACGCCGCTTATCTGCGCCCATGTGGGCGACGGCAACCTGCATATTGTATTGTGCAAATGCGATTTGACCGACGAAGAATGGGAAAACAACGTACAGGCATTCCACGACGAAGTTTATACCTATGCTTACAGCATTGGCGGACGCCTTGCCGGTGAACACGGCATTGGTGCCAAGAAACTTGCCGAAATGGAAAAATATACCCGCCCGGGCGAACTGAATTTAATGCGCACCATTAAAAAAGCCATGGACCCGAAATGTATTTTGAACCCCGGTAAGATTTTTAATGTAGATTAAAAATCTTAAATGAAGGACAGCAGAAAGGATTTGAGAAAATGATGAACTACAAACCGGTCACCGAAGAAGTACTGGAGGCTCTGCGCAAAGCAGTAGGCGCTGAATATGTAATGACCGACCCCGAAACTCTTGATAAATACAAAACGGACGAAGAAACCGACCCGCATTACCATCATCTGCCGGAAGTAGTTGTAATGCCTGCCAATACCGAAGAAGTGGCAGCCGTTATGAAAATTGCCAATGAGTTTGACGTGCCGGTTACCCCGCGCAGCGCCGGTACCAGCGTATCCTGCGGTGCAGTGCCCGTTTGCGGCGGTATTGTGCTTTTAATGGAACGCATGGATAAAATTCTTGAGCTTAACAAAGAAGGCATGTACATGGTTGTTGAAGCCGGTGCCAGAACTTTGGAAATTCAGGAATACGCCAATAAAGAAGGCTTTTTGTATGCAGGCGACCCGTGCAGTGCCGACAGCTGCTTAATCGGCGGTAATATTGCAACCAACGCCGGCGGCAACAAGGCTGTACGTTACGGCACTACCCGCAATCAGGTTTACTCCGTTGAAGTTGTTACCCCTACCGGCGATATTGTAACGCTTGGCTCCACCCTTAAAAAGAACAGCACCGGCTACTGCCTGGAACAGCTTGTAATGGGCAGTGAAGGTACTTTGGGCATTATTACCAAGGCTACTCTTAAGCTTTTGCCGCTGTGCCCTTATAAACTGGATATCCTCGCAATCTTTACCGAGCTTGACAAAGCCATCGGCGTTGTGCCGAATTTGATTAAAGCAGGCCTGAACCCGACCAGCGTTGAGTTTATGGACAACGGCTTTGTACGCAGCGCCAGCGATTACTGCGAACTGAAGCTGCCGCATTACGAGGACGGTTATTATGTAATTATTACGGTTGAAACCTTTAACGAAGAAGAACTGGAAAGCAAAATGGAGCAGCTTGACGAAATCTGCACCGAAAGCGGGGCAACCGATGTTCTGGAAGCTGACGAGCGCGTATGGAAAATCCGCCGCAACTGCCTGGAATCCACCCGCGTGCTGAGCCTTATCAGCACTTCGGACGATTTGGTTGTGCCGGTTGATAAAATTGCCGAGTGCATTGAACATCTTAACGAAGTTTCCAAAAAATACAGCTTTAAATTGTTGTGCCTGGCACATGCCGGTGACGGCAACCTGCATTTCCAGATTCTGAAATGCGATTTAAGCGAAGAAGAATGGGAAAAACAGCTCAGTGAGTTCCACGCCGAAGCCTATGCTTATGTTTATAGCCTTGGCGGACGCCTGAGCGGCGAGCACGGCATTGGCGCCAAAAAGCTGCCCGCTATGGAAAAATATACCGACCCTGTCGAAATGAAAATGATGCGTGCTATTAAAGCCGCGCTTGACCCGAAAGGAATTTTAAATCCGGGCAAGGTATTTAACGTTCGTTAAAAAATAAAATCCTCCGCTTTGTGGCGGAGGATTTTTTAGTTAGTAACAGTAATGTTTTCCTTTGGTATTTTCTGCCAGTCAAATGAAGAAAGAAGTTCTGCCGCTTTTACAGGTTCTTCTTTATCAATCAGCCCGGCTAAAAAGGCGAGCCTGCCGATAACTTCTTCCGGCGTATAACGGCTGCGCAGAGCGCCCATGTCCAAATCCATATCGCGTTTGGCAAGGCGGCGGCCGTCGGGCGCGGTTAAAAGCGGCAAATGCCCAAACTGCGGCGGCTTAAAGCCCAAAAGCCTGTATAAATAAAGCTGCGGCGCGGAAGAACTTAACAGGTCGCGCCCGCGTATTACTTCTGTAACGCCCATAAGCGCATCATCAATAACAACAGCTAACTGGTAGGCATAAATGCCGTCGCTGCGGCGCACGATGAAATCGCCCCATTCGCGGGCAAGGTTCAGGCTTTGCCTTCCGTAGTGCCTGTCGTTAAAGGTGATGGTTTCATCTGGCACTTTAATGCGCCAGGAATGTTTATGGCTTTGCATTTTACTGCGGCGTTCATCTTCCGTTAAATTGCGGCAGGTGCCAGGGTAAATAAACTGCCCGTCGCTTGTGTGCGGCGCGCTTGCGGCGTGCAGCTCGGCGCGGCTGCAAAAACAGGGGTAAATTAAATTTTGGGCGGACAGTTTTTCAAAAAACTCTTTATAAATTCCGCTGCGGCGGCTTTGGTAAAATTCATCCGGCGCTTTGCCGGGAAAGGCGCCGCTGTCCCAGTCGAGCCCCAGCCACAGAAGGTCATCCATTAAAAGCCGGGCTTTTTCTTCCGTGCAGCGCGAAGTATCAAGGTCTTCAATGCGCAGGAGCATGCTGCCGTTTTGCGCGCGTGCGCTCAGCCAGGCCAAAAGTGCGCAGAATATATTGCCGAGGTGCATTCTGCCGCTGGGTGAAGGGGCGAAACGCCCGCAGATTTTAGCGTCAGCCATTGTGTCAGCTCCTTTTTGTTTTAATTATATTCATTGTAACATTGATTAAACTAATTTTACAGGTTTTTTGCAGCTTACTTTTACTTTGCTTTTTTGCCTTTTTGCTGTAAAATATAATTATGTGGGCGTATGCCCGTTGATATAAGGAGGAATATTTTGGTAAGAAAAACTTCTGAAATGGTAGAAGCCGGCATTTTGGCGGCTATTGCCGTTTTGTTTGCTATACTCGGCACTTATTTGCCGGTGCTTGGCGTTATTTTTAATTTTCTGTGGGCAGTTCCGGTAGCGGTTTGCGGCATGCGCAACGGCCTGCGCTGGAGCATAATGACTTTAATTGTAGCTGGCGCGGTTATAGGTTCGCTGCTCGGGCCGGTGCAGGCTCTTTCCGTAATGGCCATGTTCGGCCTTTTGGGGCTGGCGCTGGGCGAGTGTATGTACCGCGGTTACACGCCTGCCAAAACTCTGGTATATAGTTCTGCGGCAACCTTTGTTTCCATTTTATTAAGCATGGGGCTGGCAATGCTTGTAATGGGCACCAATCCCGTGGATATAATGTTTAGCGGCCTTGAAGAAGCCTTAAATGAAACTCAGGGTTATTACAGGGCTGCCGGAATGAGTGAGGAGCAAATTGCAGCGGCTGTGCAGTCCAATAAAGATATGATTGAGCTTATCCGCTTAATCCTGCCCGGCTCGCTTATTGTATGTTCGCCGATAATTGCTTTTGCCAATTATATGGGTTCGCGTAAAGTGCTTTCAAAAATGGGCGTTGCTTTTGCGCCCCTGCCGCCGTTTAAAAACTGGCGTGTATCGGAATATTTAATCTGGCCTTTCGCGCTTTCCATGGGCTTTATGGCAACTTATCCGGACGCTCCGAAGCTGGCTTTTGAAATTGCCATCAATATTCAAACCGTAACCAGCGTAGCCTTTTTATTTCAGGGCTGGGCTGTAATTTATTGGTGGCTTGAGAAAAACGGCAAGCCTTTATGGCTGGGAGCAGTAAGCGTAGTGCTGGCATTGTCGGTGCAGTTGGTTTCTACATTTATTGTACTTCTGGGTGCGTTTGAATCTGTTTTTGACAATCGTAATTTAAAAGAACGCAGCCTGTAAAGGGAGCGGGTAAAATGTTTAACAAAATCTGGAACTTCTGGAATGATATGAAAGTGCCGTTAGGCATTATCGTTGGCTTTACTGTTGTACTGGCCTTTTACGGCTGGTGGTGGCTTGCCGTTGGCCTTGCGGCGATAGGCTGCTTTTACTGGTATGCCAGACGGCAGTTTTACAGCAAAGAAGTGCAGTTTAACGGCTACCTTGATACCATTGTGCGCAATATTGAGCGCACCAGCCATTATGCCGTAAGAAACCTTGATGTGGCCATGGCCGTATTCGGGCAGGACGGCAAATTGCAGTGGAAAAACGAGCTGTTTGTGGAATATGCCGGTTTTGCCGGAGTGAAAAATGTAGACGGCAAACGCCCGGAAGAAATTTTTGACCTGCCGGAAAACGCCTTTGACGCTTTAAGCATTAAAGACGGCGAACGCCTGCTTTTGATTAACGGCCGTTATTACCGCCTGCGCCATTGCCGTGTGCTGGCAGGCGAAAGGGCCGGTAAAAAAGAAAGCAAAGGCTACAGCCTGATATTTTATTTAACGGATATTACGGATTTTGAGCTTTTACGCCAGAAATACGCCAACGAAAAACTCTGCCTTGCTTACGTGCGCTTTGATAACTACGAAGACGTAACCAAAGGCATGGGCGAAAGCACACGCGCCAATATCTCCGGCGAAGTAAACGAAGTTCTCAGCAAATGGGCCGAAGAAGAAAACGGCTTTATTCTTGCCAACAATAAAGAAAGTTTTCTGGTCGGCATCAACCAGGCTTCTTTGCAGGACTTAATGGAGAAGAAGTTCCCTGTTTTGGATAAGATACATGAAATACAGGTAGGCAATAAAATTACGCCTACTATCAGCGTGGGCATTGCCTGCGACGGCCGTAGCCTGGAAGAAGTAAGCCTTAACGCTGCCAAAGCGCTTGATTTGGCGCTCGGGCGCGGCGGCGACCAGGTTGTTGTGGCAATAGGCGGCAGCTTACAGTTCTTTGGCGGCATTACAACCGTTACGGCCAAAAGCACGCGCGTGCGTGCCCGCATTGTGGCGCATACCGTGCATGAACTGATGGTTTCGGCCGAAAAAGTTTTTGTAATGGGCCATACAATGGAAGATTTCGACGCTATCGGCAGTGCTATCGGCATGGCAAAAATGGCCCGCAGTCTTGGCAAGGAAACCTATATCGTTGTCAGCGGGCAGAACGAATCGGTGCGCAAAATTGCCGAAACGCTGCGCAGCAACGATATGAAACTGATGGATGAAGACGATGTTTATGCGGACATTATGGTAGAGGAAGAAGAAGCGCTGAAGCATATTTCGCCCAAGTCGCTTTTGGTTCTGGTTGACCACCACCGCAAAATGCTCTGTGCCAGCCAGAAGGTGCTGGACGCTATTCCGTGGCGCATTATTATCGACCATCACCGCCGTGCGGAAGACGCTATTAAAAACACCACGCTGCAATATATGGAACCGTCATCGTCATCTACAAGCGAACTGGTAACGGAGCTTGTGGGCTACTTTAACGACAGGCTGGAATTTACCAAAGGCGAGGCAACTGCGCTTTATGCAGGTATTGTTGTTGATACCAAAAACTTTGCCGTGCAGACCGGCGAGCGTACCTTTGAAGCGGCAGCACTTCTGCGCCGCAGCGGTGCCGACCCGAATATGGTGCGCCAGCTGTTTAAGGATGACCTTGATTCCGTACAGGTTAAATCGCGCCTGGTGGCAGAAGCCGAAATGCCGGAACCCGGCATGGTAATTTCTGTTTACGAAAATGCGCCGAAAGAAGTTAAATCGTCTGTTATTGCGGCCCAGGCAGCCGATACAATGATTAATATTACTGGCGTTTGCATGAGCGTTGTTATAACCGAATATTCCGTTGACGGTTCTTTGGGCGTAAGCGCCCGCAGCGACGGTACCGTTAACGTACAGATTATTATGGAAGAACTGGGCGGCGGCGGACATCAGACAGTAGCCGGCGTACAGCTTAAAAATATCAGTGTTGAAGAAGTTAAAAAACAAATTATCGCGTTAGCGAAAAAACAGTTAGAGGAGAATGATAATAATGAAAGTGATTCTGCTGCAGGACGTTAAAAATTTAGGCAAAAAAGGCGATATTGTAGAAACCGCGGAAGGCTATGGCCGCAACTACCTGCTGCCGCGCAAAATGGCAAAGGAAGCTAACGCAGCCAACTTAAACCAGGCTAAAAAAGACCAGGCAACGCAGGCACACCGTGCCGCTCAGCGTAAGGATGAAGCTGTAATGCTGGCAGCACAGCTGAAAAAAGTGCACGTTGTTGTTAAAGTGCGCGTGGGCGAAAACGGCAAAATGTTTGGCAGCGTAACCAGTAAAGATGTTGCCGAAGCCTTAATTGAACAGACCAAACTTGATATTGACCGCCGCAAGGTAGAGCTGAAGGGCGCTGTAAAAGGCATTGGCGAATACACTGCTGTTGCCAAACTGCACCCGGAAATTTCTGCCGAGTTTGCCGTAACCGTAGCGGCAGAATAAGGCGTTTGCCATGATTGACAGAGTACCACCGCAGAACATAGAGGCGGAACAGGCCGTTTTGGGCGCAATGCTGCTTGAAAGGGAAGCCATTGCCAAAGTGATGGAAAAACTGCGCTCCGAAGATTTTTACCGCGAGGCGCATAAGGTTATTTTTAACGCCATGCTGGAACTTTATAACCGCAATGAAGCAGTCGATTTGGTAACGGTAACCGAAGTTTTAAAGAAAAACGGCAAGCTGGAAGATGTTGGCGGCATTGCCTATGTTACTTCGCTGGCCAATTCCGTGCCTACGGCGGCCAACGTGGTTTACCATGCAGGCATTGTCGAGGAAAAGTCCATTCTGCGCCAGCTGGTGCGTTCCGCTACGGAAATTGCGGAACTTGGCTACGAAGGCAGCGAAGATGTAAGCGACATTATTGACAGCGCCGAAAAGAAAATACTTGATATTTCCAACCGCAAAAAGGATACCGACTTTGTGCCGATTAACAACATTGTTATGGATTCCTTTAAGGATTTGGAAGCATTAATGAATAACAAGAACGGCTTAACAGGACTGCCGACAGGTTTTGTTGATTTTGACAACCTTACCAGCGGCCTGCACGGCAGTGATTTTATTATTCTGGCAGCACGCCCTTCAATGGGTAAAACGGCACTGTCGCTGAACATTGTGCAGAATGTGGCTATCCGCAGCGGCAAGCAGACGGACGGCAAGCCGAAAGTAGTTGCCTTTTTCAGTTTGGAAATGAGTAAGGAGCAGCTTGTACAGCGTATGCTCTGCGCCGAAGCAAATATCGATTCGCAGCGTCTGCGTATCGGTGAACTGCGTGACGAGGACTGGATTCAGCTTATACAGACAGCCGATTCTTTAAGCGCCGCGCAGATTTATATCGATGATACGGCAGGCATAACGGCAATGGAAATGCGCAGCCGTGCGCGCCGTTTAAAAGCTGAACACGGGCTCGATTTAATTGTTGTCGACTACTTGCAGTTAATGCAGGGCAGCGGCAAGCGTAATTTAAGCGGTGACCGCCAGCAGGAGGTTTCCGAAATTTCCCGTTCGCTGAAAGCACTGGCGCGTGAACTGAATGTGCCGATTATCGCACTGTCGCAGCTCAGCCGCAGCGTGGAATCGCGCCAGGTAAAACGCCCGATGCTTTCTGACCTGCGCGAATCCGGATCTTTGGAGCAGGACGCCGATATTGTAATGTTCCTGTACCGCGAAGATTACTATAACCCCGAAACCGAAAATAAAAACATAACGGAACTTATCGTGGCCAAGCACCGTAACGGCCCGGTTGGCACGGTAAACCTGTTCTTCCATAAGCAATTCACCAAGTTTGTAAGCCTTGCAAAAAGGGAAGAATAAAAGCATAAAAAACTCCCGTACATTACGTGCGGGAGTTTTTGATTTTGAAGCTATATTAAAAGAAAAATCAAAAAAAGATGGACATTATAAGTCCATCTTTTTTGCTATAATAAAAGCAAGAAGGTGATAAAATGATGAAAAGTTTTAATAATAACAGAAAGCTTGAAATATATGCCAAACTAATGGATGGCAGATTTATAGATAAGGAAGAAGAAGCCGATTTTTACTGTGTTTCTTTAAAAACAATTCAGCGTGATTTAGAAGCGATTAGATATTTTTTGGAAAATTATAGCCATAAATATAGGCTTGTATATGACAAAAAGCTGAATATATACAGACTTAATAATTGTATAACTTCAATATCAGTACCAACAACAATAGCATTGATAAAAATATTGCTTGGTACTAAAGCTTTTACGAAAAAAGAATTAAAAACTATAATTAAAGAATTATTTGCAGAAGGATACGGATATTGGGGCAGATTTGATAAATATGGTTGTAGTGCATTAGCGGAAGAACAGGATGATTATATAAAAAAGATAATTCAAAATGAACTTTTTAATTACAGAGAACCGGCGCACGGCAAAGCTATTTTAAATATGATAGACAAAATTGCCAAAGCTATTGCAGAACAAACGATACTTAAAATATGGTATAAACGTATGGATGGAAGCCTTGTGATACGCGAAATAAACCCTGTTGCAATTTTATTTTCCGAATATTATTTTTATATGCCGGCGTATTTTACAAATAAAGAGGCTCCTGACGATTATGTAAACGGTACATTAGTGCCGGTTATTTACAGAATTGACCGTATCGAACAGTTAATTGTTACTGATAAACATTTTAAAGTAGATTACTTAATGCGGTTTCAAGACGGCGAATTTCGTAAGCGAATACAGTTTATGCAGACCGGTATACTTGTAAAAATAAAATTTTATTATAACGGACCTTCTCTTGAAGCTGTTTTAGACAGAGTGCCTACTGCTAAAATTTTAGAACACAATCAAAAAGGCTGGCTGATTGAAGCGGAAATGTTTAATAAAGGCATTGAGATGTGGCTGCGCAGCCAGGGTGATATGGTTGAAATTTTAGAGGAAAAAGAAATTAAAAACAGAACATATTAAATTATAAAGATAAAAGGAGTGTTGGATTATGTATGAAAAATTTGCTAAAAACGAACTGAAAAATAATTTATTTGAATATGCTACGAGCGAACTTTCGCAGGATGCATTTATTTGCTGGCTTGCTTCTTACGCACATGAAGAAGCCGAAAAGGATGCAGCGCTTAACGAATGTGCAAGAAAAATGCTGGAAATGTTTGTTCCGGAATTTGAAGGTAAAAATTTTAAACTGCTTAACGTTGAGCGCCAGGTTGATAATGTGGATGTTTTATTAACCGTGGAATGCGAAGAAAAGATTTACAAAATTATTGTAGAGGATAAAACATACACTTCTGAACATGACAATCAGTTAAACAGATATGTTGAAGAATTAGCAAAAAAACATGAAGAAAATGCTGTTATAGTAAAAGGAGTTTATTACAAAACAGGTTTCCAGAGCGATTTGAGCAGTGTTAAAGAAGCACATTATGAAATAATAAGTAGAGAAAAAATGCTTAATTTAATGCAGCAGTATGTAGATAAAACAAACAACCAGATTTTTATTTCCTATTACAATTATTGGAATAGCAAGCAAAATTTAGTTGAAACTTTTAAAACCCTTCCAGTTGTTGATTGGAGTTGGTGGGCGGTTTATGGATTTTATGATCATTTGCATACTAAAACTGACTTTTTGGATAATCATGAATTTAAGAGCAATTATAGTTATGTGTCAAACGTGGCTGGTGGTTTTGAATGTTTCCATATGCCATTAAAAGATGCAAATAAAGAGTTATTTATAGTAGATCAAATTGACAAAGATGGTAAAGTAATAGAACATAAATGTTGGTTGTATTTGCAAATAGAAACTGTAATTGGCGCAGAGAAAACGAATATGGAAATACGTTTAAAAGTTGCCAATGATAATGAAAATAATACACGAGTGAATACATATGATTTGAAAAATAAATTTTTAACGAAATATGTGTATGGAAATACAAAATTTGTTAAACCGGCAAGTTTAAGAACTGGCAAATGGATGACTGTTGGAATTTATGATGTAAAATTTGGAGAAAATGATGGTATTGATGTTTTAATGAAATCACTGGAAGACGCTATAAGCGACTATAAAATGATATTGGAAAAGTATAATGCAGAAAATTCTTTTCTAACAAAGGAAGATTAAGATGAGTGAAAGTGCAGATTTTAAAAATGTATTGAATGATAATTTCACCTCTGCGTCAGATATTGCCTATACTGCTTTTCGTGACATTGAAGGTGATGTTGCTGCACAGAAAAACGCAAAGTGTATTCCAACCGGTTTTATAGAGATGGATAGAGAAATGGAAGGCGGCGTTCATGATACAGATTTAATAGTTTTAGCTGGGCGCCCATATATGGGTATAACTACTTTAGCCTTAAATATTTTAAACAATATTGCCTGCGTTGGTAAAAAGACGGTGGTTTATTTTAGTTTTGATAAGGACAAAGGAAGTTTAATGAAAAGCCTTCTTGGCATCATGGCGGAAGTTGAAATTAAGTATTTTGGTGAAAGTGATAATTTAAGTGAGAGGGAATGGAAACGACTTGTAGACGCGGTTGAAACCGTTCAAAAGAGTAAATTTTACTTTTTTGATATTCCGGTATCGAATTTAGCAGATTTTATTAAGAATATTAAATTTGCCAAAGAAAATTTGGGTGCTGAACTGGTTATAATAGATAATCTTAATCTGATTCCGCAGAATCCTAAAAACAAACAAGAATATAACTTTATAGCAGCTAAACTAAAAGATACTATATTGGAGCTGCGCTTACCGGTTATTTTGCTTGCGGAGTTAAAAATAGCACATTCTTTTGATGACGGGGGTTATGCTTATCCTCAAATCAAAGAATTGAGCAGATTTGGGTCGCTGTGGAAGAAAAGTGATATGATTACTTTTTTGTACAACAGATCATATTACACATATCTTGAAGAAGAAGCCAATATTTATGAATGGATTATAGCAAGAAATAAAAGAGGTGTATCAAAAACTATAAATTTATTCTATAAAAATAAAACGAGTAAATTTAAATCCATTGCGCGATATGCGGAATAAAGTAAACCCGCCAGAAGAAAATGATTCTGGCGGGTTTGTTGTTACATTTTGGTGGAGACGAAGGGGATTGAACCCTCGGCCTTACGGATGCGAACCGTACGCTCTCCCAGCTGAGCTACGTCCCCATACAAATTAAGTATAGCACTTTGCATATGCAGGTACAATATAAAATTTAAATTTCTGCTTTGGCGGTTGTTTTTTGCTGACGGTGTTTTGCCGCTTCAAGCAGTGCTGTGCGTTCGTTGGGCAAATTGCCGCTGCGGACGCGTTCCAGCAGGTATTTTAAAAATATGCCAGTTTCTGCGCCGTCCGTTATAATTTGCGCAAGGTCTGCTCCGTTTACGGCAAGGTCGGCAGTATGTACCGGCATTTTATTGCGGGCAATTTCTATCACGGCATCTGCCAGTTCGCGCCCTTCTGCCATCAGCTGCGGGTTGTTGCCGGCGTGTGTTGCGCCCATGTCTGCCAAAAACACTTCTTTCAGCTGAGTAAAGGCTTCCGTTAAATCTTTGGAGGTACGGAATTCGCCGCCGGCGGCTTCGGCGCGTACCCAGCGCGTCAGCGTGCGTTCTTTGGTAAACATCATTGGGGCAAAGCGCATATGGCGCGATACCAGCCATACAACGCGTTTGGCAAAATCTTTAGGGTAGCGCAGGCGCGTCATTACTTCCTGCGCCATAACTGCACTTAATGCTTCGTGCCCGTGGTCACTGGGCGAACCGTCCGGATGTGTGCCGCGGATGCCGGGCATGCCTTTGCCGAGGTCGTGCAGCAGCATGACCCAGCGGATTGTTAAATCGCGCGGGCTGTTATCAACGGCTTTTAATGTATGCTCCCAGGCGTTGTAACAGTGAAAGCGCCTGTTTTGCGGCAGCCCTTCCAGGTGGCGCAGTTCCGGCAGAATATCAATTTCATGATATGTACCGTTTTCTTTTACGCGGCATTTGGCGTTTGTCAGCCCTGTTGCCATCAGCAGCATCAGGCCTTTGCCTGCATATTTGCCCGTAAGCAGTTTGTCAAGTTCGGTGCGCACGCGTTCAAGCGATAAACCGGCGCAGTTTCCGGCGGGAAAACTGAAATTGCGCGGCATATAGTAAGGCGTGTTTTCTTCGCCAAAGGGCGGCAGCACGCCGCTTTCCTGCACATAGTCAAAGCCAAGCTGGGCAACAAAACGGCAGGCGCGCAGCATACGCAGGGCGTCTTCGCTGTAACGCTGCCCGGCGTCGCCGACAGTTCGCAGAATATGGTTCTGTAAATCTTCCATGCCGTTATGGTAATCATATATTCTGCCGTTTATATCCATTGCCATGGCGTTAACGGTAAAATCACGGCGGCTTAAATCTTCGCGCAGCGATTTGCTGAACCATACTTTTTCCGGCTTGTGGGCGTCAGCGCCATAACTTTCTCCGCGGAAGGTGGTAATTTCCGCAGGCACGCCGTCTATAACGGCAACCACGCAGCCAAAGTTCTGCCCGAGGTTATCAATGGTTTTAATATTGCTGGCGCGGCATACCTCGCTGATTTCTTCCGGCGTAGCGCTGGTGGTAATGTCAAAATCTCCGGGCGGCAGTTTTAAAAGCAAATCGCGCACGGCACCGCCGACAATGTAGGCCTCATAGCCTGCTTCTGTAAGCATATGCAGTATTTTTTTTACATAATCCGGTATTGCAGTCATTTTTACCTCATTCGTAGTCCATACCGTCGTTTTTAAGGCGGTATTCCACATTAATGCCAAAGTATTCCCACAGCACCTCTTTTAAGTCGGCGCCGTTTTTTATTTTATAGCGGTATTTAACCCTGCCGCTCAGGTAAAATTTTAAAAAGTTGCCGCGGATGGTGATGTTGCAGTCTTCGCGGAAGATGGAAAGCTCTTTTTCTTTGTTAAAGGGCGAATCGGGATGGGCATCGCACCAGAAAGAAGGGAAAACGTAATCTTTTTCCAGCTGCGGTTCTTCGGTAAAGCCCAGCATGCGTTTCCACGGTTTGCCTTTTTCCTTCTGCCACAGCAGCCAGCCCCAAAACTCATCGCGCGTAAATTTGTACTGGCTGATGCCGTCGCTCTGCACGCGCTGTTCCTCCAGCAAAAGCGGTATGCGCGGGCTTTCGCTGTTGACGCCGACATCCGTTATATAGCATTTGCCGTCAATTGTTACGCACATATTGCGGTGCTGGCGCATCTGGTACACGTTTATTTTATTAATAAAGCGCCCGGCGAAGCTGACAAAATTAAAGCCCAGCGATTCAAGCAGCCAGGCGTACAGCCCGTTCAGCTCAAAGCAAATGCCGCCGCGGTTGTGCAGGATGAGTTTATTAAACATGTCCTCGCGCTTCAGCGACGTTATTTTGCTGTTAAGGCAGTCAAAATTATCGTAGGGGATGTATTTTAAATGCGCGTCATGCAGTTTCTGCAGCGTTGCTAAATCAGCTCTGGGCGTAAAATTTTCCAGCTGGAGCTTATGCAGGTACTGCTTTATTTGTTCTTTGGTCATCGGTTTAGAGCGCAGTTTCATAGGCTTCATCTCCAATCGGCTTTCCTATATTTATTGTAGCATGGCAGAAGTTTAATTAAAATGTTTTTGTTATTATTATGGTAAAATATAAAGCGGCGGAGGTGTAAAATGGTAATTTTAATAGGAAAATGCGGCTAATTTACGCTTGTGCCGTGAATATGGCTGCAAGTATATTCTGATTGACGGAAATTATGACGCAGCGCAAATAGCCGCGCAGATTAAAATGCTTTAATTAGGCGGCGTGCTGTGATAAAATATAAAGATAACATGGGTTAATATGCCTTGGAGGTTGTTTTGCAGAACAGAATGCCGCTTGTCGAAGCGATGCTGAAATATAAAAACGAAAAGGTTTATCCCTTCCATACACCCGGGCACAAGGGCGGGCGCGGCATGGAAGCGCTTTTAAAAAACGAACTCGGCGCAGGAGTCGTGGCAATGGATGTATCGCTTATGAGCGAACTGGATGATATTCATGCGCCTTCTTCATATATAATGGAAGCGCAGAATTTAGCGGCGCAGCTGTATGGCAGCGACAGGTGCTTTTTTGCCGTTAACGGTACAACGGGCGCTATTCATGCCATGCTGATGGCGGCCTGCAAAGCAGGAGATAAAGTTTTAGTGCCGCGCAACGTTCACCGCAGCGTAGCGGGCGCGCTGCTTCTGGCAAATTTGGAGCCTGTTTTTGCAATGCCGGAATATGATGCTGTATTTGGCATTAACACGCAGATAACGCCGCAGGCGGTGGAAGCAATGTTTGCGCGCCATGCGGATATTAAAGCCGTGCTGGTGACAAGCCCTAATTATTACGGGCAGGCTGCGGATTTAAAAGCCATTGCCGGAATAGCCCATGCGCATAATGCCGCCCTTTTGGTGGATGAGGCACATGGGCCGCACCTTGGCTTTAGCAGTAAGCTGCCGCCTTCTGCTTTGCAGTGCGGGGCGGATGCCTGCGCACAGAGCACGCATAAAATTCTGGGCGCTATGACGCAGTGCTCGCTGCTGCATGTTAAAGGCGGGCGCATTAATTTAACGCGTGCCGCGGAAGCGGTAAGCCTTTTAACAACTACAAGCCCCAATTATTTGCTGATGGCTTCAATAGACGCCGCACGCTATACTTTGGCTGTGCAGGGCGAAAAACTGATTGAGCGTGCTTTGGCAGCGGCGGAAAAGCTGCGCAGCTGCTTAAGTAAATTTTCCGGGCTGAAACTTTTGGATGCAGGCTGCACCGGCAAAAACGGCATAGCCGGGTTTGACTGTACTAAAGTAACGGTTAATACGGCGGCGTGGGGTTACAGCGGCACGGAAGCCGGTGATGCCCTGCGCAAAGCAGGAATTGCCGTGGAGCTTACCGATGCGCAGAACGTGCTTTTTTTGGTAACATTTGCGGACGGCGGCGCAGAATATGATGCCGTGCTTGAAAAAATAAGCAGTGTTTTTGCAGGCTTGGAGCAGCATAAACGCGCCCCTTTAAAAGAACAAAACTGCTGGAAGCTGCCGGAGTTTGTTACGGCAGTGCCGCTGCGCAGCGCGTTTGACGCGGAAACGGAAAGCCTGCCGCTGCAAGAGGCGGAAGGCAGAATCTGCGCGGAGCAGGTGAGCTTTTATCCGCCTGGCATACCAGTGCTGTGGCCGGGCGAACTTGTTACGGCAGCAGTAATTGACTACTGCCTGCGCATGAAAAAGCTGGGGCTGCCTGTAAGCGGGCCGGCCGATTATACATTAACAGAACTGCGGGTGATTAAATAAATGGCAAAAGGTTATTTTATCAGCCTGGAAGGCGCAGACGGCTGCGGCAAAACCACGCAGCTGGAGCATGTGGCTGAAGAATTGAGAAGGCTTGGGCGTGAAGTTGTATGCACGCGTGAACCGGGCGGTACGAGGCTGGCCGAGAGCCTGCGCGCAATGGTGCTTGACCCTGAACTGATAATGAATGCCCGTACGGAAACGCTTTTATATATTACGGCGCGTGCCGACCATGTTGCGCGGGTAATTAAACCGGCGCTGCTGGCTGGTAAAATTGTGCTGTGCGACCGTTTCAGCGATTCTACCGAAGTATACCAGGGAATTGTACGCGGGCTGCCCTTGCAGGCCATTCATGGTTTAAGCACTTTTGCTTCCGGCGGTTTGGAGCCGGATTTAACAATACTGCTTGACGGCGACCCGGACTTTTTAGCGGCAAGGCGTGCTTTGCGCGGCGTTGAAGATCGCTATGAAAATGCCGGGCTGGAATTTCAGAAGAAGGTGCGGGACGGTTTTATGCTGCTGGCAGAAAAATACCCGGAACGCATTTTTAAAATTAATGCCTTGCAGGATGAACAGAAAGTAACGGCTGAAATTATGCGTGTTATTAATACTACCATTAAAATATGAGGTTAATTATGTGGGATGAAGTGCTGGGACACCAACAGAATAAAGAGTTTTTGCAAAAACTGCTGAAACCCGGCAGCCGCCCGCATGCTCTTTTGTTTTATGGTATGGGCGGCATTGGCAAAAAAATGCTGGCCCTGCATTTTGCAAAAACGTTTTTATGCAAGTCTGCGGCAAAAAAGCCCTGCGGTATTTGCGAGAGCTGCCGTTTGATGGGTATTGAAAACAATAGTTTTGCCCATCCGGATTTTTACTTGCTGACGGCAGAAGAAGCAGGCAAAGACATAAAAATAGAGCAGGTTAAGGAAATGGCAAAGCAGGCGGCGTTTGCGCCGGTGCTTTCCGAACATAAAGTATGTATTATAGACGATGCCGGGCAGATGACGGCAGAAGCGGCCAACAGCCTGTTAAAGCTTCTGGAGGAGCCGCCTCCGGGCTGGCTGTTTATTTTAATTACGCAGCAGGTAGAGCGTCTTTTGCCGACGGTGCTGTCGCGCGTGGTGCGCCTGCGTTTTGATGCGCCGGACAGCAGTGCCGTCCGGCAGATACTGAAAGCGAAAGGCGTCACTCAAAACACACAGGTACTGGCGGCTCTTGCAGGCGGTTCGCCGGGCAGGGCGTTAAGTTATAATCAGGCAGATATTTTTGCAATCCGCCGTGAGGCGCTTGATTTACTGAAAAAACTGCCGCTGCAAAACCCTTTTGGTTATATTGCGGCGCTGGGCTGGGGCGAAAAATACGATCGCGCGGCCGCGCTGCTTTTAACGGAACAGTTTATTTACCTTCTGCGCGATGTGCTGCTTGTGCAGAGCGGTGCAGGCGGGCAGGTTTACAATACGGATATTATGGCCGGGCTTGACGGCATTGCCGCAGATTGGCCTTTATATACAGCCAGGCAGGGCGTAAACGCTGCGCAGGAAGCCTGGCAGAACATAAATAAAAATGTAAGCGCCAAAAATGTTTTGGAGGCGCTGGTTTTGAAACTTGATTTACTGCGGAAGGAGTGAAAATTTTGCTGAAAGTAGTAGGCATTAGGTTTAAAAAAGCAGGTAAAATATATTATTTTGACCCGGTTGATACCGGCGTTGAAGTTGGCGACCACGTAATTGTGGAAACGGTGCGCGGTTTGGAATACGGAACGGTTGTTATCGGCGCGAGAGAGGTTGAGGAAAACAAACTTGTTTCTCAGCTGAAACCCGTTATGCGCAAGGCAACCGAACAGGATGCGCTGAAGGTGCAGGAAAATAAAGTGCGCGAAAAAGAAGCTTTTAACATCTGCCTGCGCAAAATTGCCAAGCACGGGCTCCCCATGCGGCTGATTGATGTGGAATTTACTTTTGACGTTAACAAGATTATTTTTTATTTCACGGCGGACGGGCGTATCGATTTCCGTGAACTGGTTAAGGATTTGGCGTCCGTATTCCGTACCCGTATTGAACTGCGCCAGATTGGCGTGCGTGACGAAGCAAAAATGCTGGGCGGCATCGGCAGCTGCGGCAGGCCTTTGTGCTGCGCTACCTTCCTCGGCGATTTTGAGCCGGTATCTATCAGGATGGCCAAAGACCAGAACCTGTCGCTGAACCCGGCCAAGATTTCCGGCGTGTGCGGCAGGCTGATGTGCTGCTTAAAATACGAAAACGATGTGTATTGCAGCGGCTGCTGCGGCAAACGTTCCGTACCGGAACGCGTGGAAGCACCGAAAGTTGGCGTTATGGTTGTTACGCCGCTCGGCGAAGGCCGCGTTATGGGCGTTAACCGCGCTATGCGTACTGCTTCCGTACAGCTTACGCCTGATAATACCATTCAGGTGGAATGGGACGAAATCGTGGATGCTTCCAAGGCGGATAAAATTTAATGGTGCACAGCGGAATCAGGCGCGATTCATTGCCGGGCTGCGGTTATGTAGTCTGGCAGGACGCAGGTGAATTTACTTTTACGACGGATTCTGTGTTCGTGGCGGCATTTGCGCATCTGGTAAAAAAGGCGCAGGTGCTGGAACTTGGCAGCGGTACAGGGGCAATAAGCCTGTTTTTGGCGGCGCGTGGCGCGGAAAAGGTAACCGGGATAGAGTTTAACCCCAAAGTTACCGCCCTTATGGAGCGCAGCATTAAAGATAACGGGCTTGAAGAAACAGTAAAGGTAATTGGCGGCGATTTGCGCGAAATTAACAAATATTTTAAAACCGAAAGCATGGATTTGGTAATTGCCAACCCTCCCTACCGCAACAGCGGCAATACCCGCAAAATTGGCACTGCCGCCTGCCACGAGGTAACGGCTGATTTGCGTGACTTTTTTAAAGCGGCGGCGTATACCGTGCGCTACCGCGGGCGCTTTGCCATTGTGCAGCTGCCCGACCGTTTTGCCGAGTGCATGCAGCTGGCGGCGGAGTTTGGCTTGCAGCCCAAACGTTTGCAATGGGTGCACAGCGCGGTTGACAAACCTGCATGGATATTTTTAATGGAAATGGTTAAGGGCGGCAGCTACGGGCTTGACGTTTTGCCGCCGCTTGTAATGTACAACGCCGACGGAACTTTAAGCGCGCAGGCACTGGCGTATTACGATAAATCGAAGGAGCAGGCAAAATGACGGAAGCCGGAACTTTATATCTTTGCGCAACGCCGATAGGCAATCTGGAAGATATTACGCCGCGCGTACTGCGCACTTTAGGCGAAGCCGATATTATTGCGGCAGAAGATACGCGCCATACCTTACAGCTTTTAAACCATTTTAATATTAAAGGGCATTTGGTGCGCTATGATGAGCACAGCAAGGATAAAAACGGGCCGAAGCTGATAGCAGAACTTTTGGGAGGCAAGAATGTAGCGCTTGTCAGCGATGCTGGCTTTCCCGGCATTGCCGACCCCGGCGAGCAGCTGGCACGCGAAGCGATTAACGCAGGCATAAAAGTTGTGCCGCTGCCGGGCGCAAATGCCGCATTGTGCTCGCTGATTGCGTCGGGGCTGCCGTCATCACCGTTCTTTTTCGGCGGGTTTCTGCCCAAAAGCAAAAAGAACAGGGCTGAGCAGCTTGCGGCGTGGAAGAACATTCCTTCGACAATAATATTGTATGAAGCGCCGCACCGCATTAAAGACGTGCTGAAAGAAATACTGGCGGCGTGGGGTGACAGGCAGCTTGCCGCTGCGCGCGAGCTTACCAAGCTGCACGAAGAATTCTTCCGCGGCAGCGTAACGGACTGCCTGGCATGGCTGGAAGCGCAGCCGCCGCGCGGTGAGTTTTGCCTTGTTATAGCGCAGGGTGAGGCTGATGTGCAGGAAGAAACGCAGGCAGCTGACCCGCTGGACGAAGTAAAGGCACTTATTGCGCAGGGCATGGATAAAAAAGCAGCGCTGGCACAGGTTGCCAAAGCGCGCAAAGTGCCAAAGCGCGAGCTTTATAACAGATTACTGGCCGAAGAATAAAAGGGTTTACTTTTATTTTTAATAAGGGTATAATAAAAGCACAACAAAGCAGCAGTGTAACCAGTCTGTATGGTACACCAAAAGCAAAAAACCGGGAGTGGCAGCTCCCGGTTTTTTATTTAGGCTGGCTGTGATTATAAGTACCTGTCCAGCCACTTGCAAATATAATAAGCAGTTATACTTGCTATGACAGATACAACAAATGCAGTAACCAAATCTGTCATTGATACACCTCCTTTCCGCTGGAAAGGATCACAGCTTTTCTATTATGCCCAAAAAGTAAAGTTCTGTCAATGATTTGCCAAAAAGAAGTAAAACTTTTGCACAGCGGCGCAGAATGTGATAAAATTACAAAGGAATTGTCTGCAAAAATCAGCATTGCAGGCGCTTACACCGTTAAAACAATATTAACATAAAAGAAGGGAAAGCACATGAGCAAGAACAGTTTTTATATCACTACCCCAATTTATTATCCCAGCGATAATCTGCACATTGGCCACGCTTACTGCACAACCATTGCCGATACCGTTGCCCGTTATCACCGCGCGAAAGGCGAGGATGTATTCTTTTTAACCGGCAGCGACGAACATGGCCTGAAAATTCAGCGCAAAGCAGCCGAAAAAGGTATTACACCGATTCAGTATGTTGATGCAATCGTAGCTAACTTTAAAAAGCTGTGGAAAATGCTGAACATTTCCAACAACGATTTTATCCGCACCAGCGAAGAACGCCACCATAAAGTAGTACAGGCTGTACTGCAGAAAATTTATGACCAGGGCGACATTTATAAAAAGAATTATGAAGGTTTGTACTGCGTTCCGTGCGAATCTTACTGGCTGGAACGCCAGCTTGTAGACGGCAAATGCCCGGACTGCGGCCGCCCGGTAGAAAAAATGGCGGAGGAAAGTTATTTCTTTAAACTGTCCAAATATCAGGATAGAATTCTGGAATATATTGAAACCCATCCTGATTTTATTCAGCCGGTTTCCCGCCGCAACGAGATGATTAACTTCATCAAACAGGGCTTGGAAGATTTATGCATTACCCGCACAACTTTCGACTGGGGCATTCCCGTTCCGTTCGACCCGAAACATGTTGTTTACGTTTGGTTTGACGCACTTTTAAACTACTTTACCGCTATCGGCTACGGCACGGATGAAGAAAAGTTTAAAAAATTCTGGCCTGCCAATATTCACCTTGTCGGTAAGGAAATTGTACGTTTCCACAGCATTATCTGGCCGATTATGCTGATGGCAATGGGCGAAGAGCTGCCGAAACAGGTTTACGGCCACGGCTGGCTGGTTGTTGACGGCGACAAGATGTCCAAATCCAAGGGCAATGTTATCGACCCGATTGCTTTAATCGAAGAATTTGGCCCGGATGCTATCCGCTACTTCCTGCTGCGCGAAATTACGCTCGGCAGCGACGGCAACTTCTCGCGCGACGCGCTGATTAACCGCATTAATGCCGACCTTGCCAACGACCTTGGCAACCTGCTGCACCGCACCGTAAGCATGATTGAAAAATACCACGGCGGCGTTGTAACGCATAAGGAAGGCACGGAAGCCGTTGATAAGGAATTTATTGCCCTTGTTAACGAAACTGTTGCCGGGTACAGTGATGCCATGGACCATATGGAACTGAACCAGGCTATTAAGGATGTATGGAACCTTATCGGCCGCGCCAATAAATATATTGATGAAACCGCACCGTGGATTCTGGCAAAAGACCCTGCTCAGGCAGAACGCTTGCGGGCCGTTATGTACAACCTTGCCGAAGCGCTGCGCATTATTGCCATTTTAATTGCGCCGTTTGTGCCTGTTACCGCACCGAAAATTTACGAACAGCTCGGCCTTGGCAAACCGGAAAGCTTCTTTATGGCAGACGCAGTTTGGGGTAAGCTGGCAACCGGCACCAAAGTGCAGAAGGGCGAACCGCTTTTCCCGCGCATTGAAGTTACCGAAGCCGGTGAAACCGTAATTGCGGCTACCAAAAAAACTGCCGCCAAGGCAATTAAAGCCGAAGCTCCTAAGGTTGAAGCAAAAAAAGAAGCAAAACCTGCAGAGGCAGTAGCCGGTGAAATTACCATTGATGATTTTGCAAAGATAGATTTGCGTGTGGCAACCGTTGTTGCCGCAGAACGCGTGCCCAAAACCGATAAGCTGATTAAATTGCAGGTTAAAATCGGTGACGAGGAACGCACCATTGTAAGCGGAATTGCCCAGCATTACGAACCGGAAAACCTGATTGGCAAAAACGTTATTGTTATTGCCAACCTTAAACCGGCCAAGCTGCGCGGCATTGAAAGCCGCGGCATGGTGCTGGCAGCCAGCGATGGCGAAGGCAACCTGGTACTGGCAGACGCACCGGGCATTGCCAGCGGCAGCAAGGTGAAATAAAATGTCGCGTACAGGTTTGTGGGATTCGCACGCCCATCTTGATTCCGATTATTTTACCGATGACCGTGACGAGCTGATTGCCAAAATCGGCGAAGAAATGGAAGGCTTTATCAACCCCGGCTGTGACGAGGCAAGCTCCGCTTTTGCCGTACAGCTTGCAGAAAAGTATGATTTTGTTTATGCCGCTGTGGGCTGGCACCCGGAAGAACTTGCCGGTATTAAAGATGAGCATTATCTTGATAAACTGGCAGCGTGGGCTGTGCATCCAAAAGTTGCGGCAATCGGCGAAATAGGGCTTGATTATTACTGGAAAGAAAACGAGCCGAAAGAAGTACAGAAAAAACGCCTTTTGGAGCAGATTGACCTTGCCGTACAGTTTGATTTGCCGGTAATTATCCATGACCGTGAAGCGCACGGCGATATTTTCGATATTTTCCGCAGCGAAGTGCCTGCGGGAACAAGGGCTGTTTTCCATTGTTATTCCGGCTCGCTGGAAATGGCAAAGGAACTTGCCAAACGCGGCTATTACTTTGGCTTTGGCGGTACAAGCACTTATAAAAACGCAGCCAAAGTGCGCGAGGTACTTGCATTTGTGCCTGACGAACTGCTGCTTTTTGAAACGGATTCGCCGTATTTAACGCCGGTGCCTTACCGCGGCAAACGCAATAATCCGCTTTATACGGAATTTGTGGCGCAAAATGCGGCGCTGGTACGCGGAACAACTTTTGAAGCGCTGGCAGCGCAGACAACGAAAAACGTTAAAACGCTTTTTAATAAAATTAAATAATGCTGACGCGGCAGTCTGCTACTGCTGCGTCTTTTATTTACCATAAAGGTGCTTGTGCATAATACTTTTTGTAAAGAGTTATTTGATTTTAAACTAAAAGTACCTTCAAGGAAGATGGCTTGACATTATAAAAAAGGCTGTGATAAAATACCCCCGAATTAAGGAGGTAATATTATGCCTAAAAATGTTACAGTTTTCAGAAGAACCATTTTGATAGCCATAATGTTTGTAATTTTATTCAGTGGGCATACGCATCTTGGTTTGGCGGAAGCACCTGTTACCATTTTAAAGTTTGACGGTACGGAAAGAACAGTTACAACGGAACTTTCCGACCCGCGCGCTGTTTTTAAAGAAGCAGGCATTGCCGTAGGGCAGGCAGACCGTATTGAAGAAAAAACGAGCGGCCGCGGCAAAGTGCTGGTTTTAAAACGTGCCGTGCCGGTTATTGTTGTGCGCGGAGATTCGCAGCAGAAGTTTTTTACCAATAAAGACACCGTTGGCGAAGCGTTAAAAGAGTTAAACATCCGCTTTAACAAAAAACGCGTTTACCCTGCCGCAGATACTCCGGTTACTGCCAATGTGGAAATCCATATCCTTAACAAAGGCGATACTTTAAGCTCCGTTGAGGCCGATTCGGAAATTCCCGTAAAATACATTGATGACGAGAATATTCCTTACGGGCAGGAGCAGCTTGTGGAACAGGGCAAAGCCGGCAAGGTAAAAGTTGTAAAAAAATCCGTGGTAAGCACGGGCAAAGCACCGAAAGAAGTGGAAATTGCCCGCGAAGTTCTGGCTGACCCCAAATATTCCGTTATCAGGCGCGGCATTGGCATGTCGGTGGAAACGCCAGAGGGCAGAAAAAAATACAGCCGCATCATTACTGCTGAAGCAAGCGCCTATACCGTACACTGCGGCACTGGCACGGGCCTTACATCCATCGGCCTTGTGGCTGCGCGCGGCATTGTTGCCGTTGACCCGCGTGTAATACCGTACTATACCAAAATGTATATCCCCGGTTACGGCATTGCCATTGCAGGCGATACCGGCGGCGCTATCCGCGGCAACCGCGTGGATTTGTTTATGGACAGTTACGAGGAAGCAATTAACTGGGGCCGCCGTAATGTGGAAGTTTATATTTTAGAGGACTAATAAGTGCTGAAAGAAGTTATTGTAGTAGAAGGAAAAAGTGATACCGCGGCAATCAGGCGCGCACTGGAAGCCGATACGATAGAAACTGGCGGTTTTACGCTGGCCGCGTCTACCCTGCGCAAAATTGAAGCAGCGTATAAAAAGCGCGGCATTATTATACTTACTGACCCTGACGGAGCAGGCAACCGCATACGCCGCTTTTTAACGGAGCGTTTTCCGGAGGCGGGGCAGGCTTTTATACCGCGCATTGATGCAACCGCTAATGGCGATGTCGGTGTGGAACAGGCAAGCCCCAAGGCTATTTTAGCGGCACTGGGCAAAGTGCGCCATCATGAATTTACACCGCAGAAAGAATTTACAGAGCGTGACTTAATGCTAAACGGGCTCAGCGGCGGCAGCATGGCAAGCGCAAGGCGCGATAAGCTGGCTGCGCTTTTGGGCGTCGGTTACGGCAATGCCAAATGCTTTTTGCAAAGGCTTAACACCTACGGCGTAACGCGCGAAGAATTTAATTCCGCACTGGCGGAAATTGGAGAAGTTGAATGAAGAAACCTGTAATTGCTACACCGGAAGTTACTAATTATATATTGCGCAGGTTTAACCTGCATGCCGATAAAAAACTCGGGCAGAACTTTTTAATTGATGAAGACATTGTGCGCCGCATTGCCGCTGCCGCAGAACTTGCTCCCGGCGAACCGGTGCTTGAAGTAGGGCCCGGCATTGGCACGCTGACGCAGGCGCTGGCAGAAACCGGCGCGGACGTAACCGCTGTTGAACTGGACAAACGCCTTTTGCCGGTGCTTGAAAAAACGCTGGAAGGCTACGAGAACGTGCGCGTTATTAATGCCGACGTGCTTGAACTTGACGTTAACAGCGCCATGGGCGGCAAAAGCTTTAAGGTTGCAGCCAATTTGCCGTATTACATTACCACGCCGATAATTTTTGCACTGCTTGAAAAAAAGCTGCCGCTTGAACGCATGGTAATAATGGTGCAGAAGGAAGTTGCCGAGCGCATAACGGCAGCGCCGGGCGGAAAAGATTACGGCGCGCTTTCGGTTGCCATGCAGTATTACACAGAGCCGGAAATTGCCTTTATCGTGCCGCCGTCAAGTTTTATTCCGCGCCCAAGCGTGGACAGCGCCGTTGTGGTGTGCAAGAACCGCACCGTGCCGCCGGTGGAAATTTGTGATGAAAAACTGTTTTTCCGGGTGGTAAAGGCAGCATTTTCGCTGCGCCGCAAAATGTTAAGCAATGCGCTGAAGAATATGGGCATTACCTCGCAGCAGGCACAGGAATGGCTGAACCTTGCGGGCATTGACCCTAAACGCCGCGGCGAAACGCTTTCATTGCAGGATTTTGCAAACTTAACCAATACCTTTGAAAAGATAAAATAGCAATATAAGTTCAGCAGGCTTAAAAGGCCTGCTTATTTTTTACAAAAATTTTGGTTAGTTATTGACAACTGCATAAAAAAAGAGTATAGTGTTCTTGAACAGGAACAATATACAAGGGGCTGAATGAGGGGAATGGAAATCGTAGAACGCTTAATGCACTTTAACCTTACACGCCAGGAGGCAACATTATACCTGCTGCTGGTAAAAGCCGGACGCCTTACAGGCTATGAAGCTGCCAAGCAGACAGGCATATCCCGCTCCAACACCTATACGGCACTGGCCGGGCTGGTAGAAAAGGGTGCTGCCTATATAATGGAAGAAGGCAAAGTGACGCGTTATACGCCGGTTGCACCGGAGGAGTTCTGCAATAATAAAATCCACCGCCTGGCGGAAATGCGCGATGCGCTTATAAAAGAACTGCCCGGTGTAAAAAATGAAGCCGAAGGTTATATAACCATCAAAGGCAACGCAGAAATTATCAGCAAGCTGCAAAACACCGTACTTAATGCCAAAGCGCGCATTTATGTATCGGCAAATGCCGCCGTAATGGAACTTTTGCGTACTGAGCTTGAAGACGCGCTTGGCCGCGGCTTAAAGGTAGTGGTTATTACCGGCAGCGATTTCCTGCTTCCGGGGGCAATTTGCTACAACACCGTTAAACAGACAGGGCAGATAAGGCTGATAGCCGATTCGCAGACGGTGCTGACCGGTGATTTGGATGAGGGGGCAAATTCAACCTGTTTATATTCCTGTAAGCGTAACCTGGTGGATTTGTTTAAGGACGCGCTTAAAAACGAAATTAAACTGATTGAATTGCAGAAAGGTTGAGATTAATGTCTGAAAAAATTCCGTTTGTTACCAAAGAACAACTTGAATATATTGCATCACGTTATGCAACGCCGTTTTATTTATATGATGAAAAAGGCATCCGCGAAACTGCGCGCAGGGTAAATAAGGCTTTCAGCTGGAATAAAGGCTTTAAGGAATATTTTGCTGTAAAAGCAACGCCGACACCGGGCATTTTAAAAATTTTGCACGAAGAAGGCTGCGGCGCGGATTGTTCTTCTTATACAGAGCTTTTAATGGCTGATGCGGTTGGCTTTAAGGGCGATGAAATTATGTTTTCGTCCAACGATACGCCTGCCGAAGATTTTCAGCTGGCACGCAAACTTAATGCCACTATAAATCTGGATGATATTACCCATATTGACTTTTTGGAGCGCGTGGCCGATATTCCCGATACGGTATGCTGCCGCTACAATCCGGGTGGGCATTTTGCCATTGCCAACAACATTATGGACAATCCGGGCGACGCCAAATACGGCATGACGCGCGAGCAGCTTACCGAGGCTTACAAGCGCCTTATGGCTAAGGGAGTAAAACACTTTGGGCTGCATGCGTTTTTGGCAAGCAACACCGTAACCAATGATTACTACCCGGAACTGGCACGTATTTTATTTAAAGTTGCCGTTGAATTAAAAGAAGAAACCGGTGCTTCCATTGAATTTATCAATCTTTCCGGCGGTGTTGGCATTGCCTACCGCCCAGGACAGCCGCAAAATGATATTATGGAAATAGGCGAAGGCGTGCGCCGTGCTTATGAAGAAGTGCTTGTACCGGCAGGTATGGGCAACGTAAGGCTTTATACCGAAATGGGACGCTACATGCTTGCACCTTACGGAGCGCTGGTAAGCCGCGTTATTCATCAAAAGCATATTTATAAAGAATATATCGGGCTGGATGCTTGCGCCGCCAACCTGATGCGCCCGGCAATTTACGGCGCTTACCATCATATAACCGTTATGGGCAAGGAAAACGCGCCCTGCGACCATAAATATGACGTTACGGGCGGTTTGTGCGAAAACAACGATAAATTTGCCATTGACCGTATGCTGCCGGAAATAAATATCGGCGATTTGGTATTTATCCATGACGCCGGTGCACACGGTTTTGCCATGGGCTACAACTATAACGGCAAGCTGCGCAGCGCAGAACTTTTGCTGAAAGAGGACGGCAGCGTTGAAATGATACGCCGCGCCGAAACTCCGTCAGATTATTTTGCCACTTTTGATTTTACGGGTTTGTTTAATAAGGATTGATGAGGATAACTCCGGTGCTTGTTTGGGCAGGCATCGGAGTTTTTTGTATGTCTGTGCTAATTGAAGAATAGGGCAACGTATGGTATGATTGTAAAGTAAATCTGATTATGCTTGAAATAAAGAAGATGTCAATACTATTACAGCCATACAAAAATGCTGCGGCTTCTGCGATTCCGTCCGGGCTGCGCAGCCGGACTCTCTTATGTTAAATTTATAATTTTTGCCGCCGCAGTTTTTGCTTATGGCTTTATAGCATTAACATCTCCCTGGAATAAGTTCGTTTACAATAAAACTATCATAAAGGAGCAATACTATGTCGATATTGGAACATGCCTCGCTGATGACTGACGAAATAAGGCGCGTGCCGCTGGCAGAATTGCAAGCGCGCCTTGCGCGTTTCCGTGAGGAAATGGAAAAAGAACATCCCGGCTGGCAGATGGCAGTTATTAATAATAAAGTTAATATGTACTATTTTACCGGTACAATGCAGGAGGGCGCACTGGTTATCCGTCCGCAGGACGAAATTTTATGGGTGCGCAGAAGCTATGACCGCGCCCGCAATGAATCGCTGTTGCCGGATATCCGCCCGATGCAGACCTTCCGCACTTTGGCGGAATTTTATGGCGCTTGCCCGGAAGTTATGTATGTGGAATGCAGAAAAGCCACTGTTGACTGGCTGAACATGCTGCGTAAATATATGCCGTTTAAAGAATATGCCGATATTGACGGTTTGCTGTGCAGCCTGCGCCTTGTAAAAAGCAGCTATGAACTGGAATTGATGAAGCGCAGCGGCGCTATTCACCAGACGGTGCTGGAGCAGCTTGCGCCCAAAATGATAAAGGAAGGCATCAGCGAAGCTGAACTTGCCGTAAGCCTGTATACGGAAATGTTAAAACGTGGTTCGCACGGTATTGCACGCATGAATCTTCCTTTGGGCGAAGATGTTATCGGCGTGGCGTCGTTTGGCAAAAGCGGGCTGGTGCGTACTGCTTTTGACGGCCCCGGCGGCACGGGCGGCACCTGCATTGCGGTGCAAAGCATCGGTTCGCCGTTCCGCAAATTAAAAGCGGGCAGGCTGGTGTACCTGGATATTCCCTGCGGCGTGGAAGGCTACCATACCGATAAAACGATAGTATATTATTTTGGCGATATTAATAAAGACCCCAACCGCGATTTGATTTTGGCGGCGCACGAACATTGCATAATGCTTGAGTGTTTTGCAGCTGCCATGTTAAAGCCCGGCACGGTGGTAGAAGATATTTATAACGAAACAATGAAGCAGTTTAACAGCCGCTTTGCTGCAGGCTTTATGAACGGCGGCAAGTTTTTGGGGCACAGCATTGGGCTTACCATGGATGAAAGCCCGGCTGTTGCCGACCGTTTTAAAGAAGTGCTTACGGAAGGCATGACCTTTGCGCTGGAGCCGAAGATTGCCCTGCCCGGCATTGGCATGGTTGGCAGCGAAAACACTTACCTTGTAACGGCAAACGGCGGCAAGGCGCTTACAGGCTCACCGCACAAGCTGTACTGCATTTATTAAACCATATACGCATAAAAATAACGGCAATAACTTTTGCATAGTGCAGGTTATTGCCGTTTTACTTTTCTTTTGTATCATTTGAAGCAGACGTTTCTGCTTCTGCGCTTTATAATAAAAGCACATAATGTCGGCCGGTGGTTTCCGAAGAACAGAGCCGTGCCAGTGCCGATAAATACGTAACGGTAATTTTGCCGCGCCCTGTGGTGATGATGCTTTGCCGGCGCAGCTGCGCAAGCCCACGCGTTATCTGCACGCGGCTCAGACCGAGCATTCCGGCAAGGGCGTCCTGCGTAATGGCAATATCAAAGCCGTGGCTTTGCGGGTTATTTACTGTTAGCAGATACAGCAGGTTGCAGATTTTGACAAAGGATGAATTGTATTCCTGATGTACGGTTTCAAACAGCAGGCGGTTGACGTACATGGAATACCAGTTGACAACCTGCTCGCTTAATTCCGTGTTTTCTTCAAACATTTGGCTGAACTGCTGCCGCGTAAATTCAAGTACGGAAATTTCAGTCAGGGCAACCGTTGTAAGCGAAAGCTCTATTTTAAAGCCGCAGGTATGGTAACCGGGGAAAATACTGCCTTCGCCGTGGAAGCTGATGATTTTGCGGTGCCCGTTTTCGTGGTCGGCGTAGTGCATCAGCGCGCCGCTTTTTATGTAATGAATTTTTTCGTGCGGCTGCCCCGGACGCCACAGGTATTCGCCTTTGGCAAAATATTTTTCGGTATGCGGGTGCGACAGAAAATAATCGTAAAAACGGCAGAATTCGCCTGTGAAATAATAACGTGGTGTCAGCATGGCGGTTCCTCCGATGTGTTATGTTCAGTTAAATTGTAGCATTGGCGGCGTGGTTAGGCAATGGGTGTATTTGGGCTTTATAATGGGTTTGAATAAACAAAAGCTATGTACTGATGCGGTTCACGCTAAAAACTGCGGCTTCTCCGATTCCGGTCAGGCTGCGCGGCTGACCTCTCCTTTGAATAGATAAAAAAATTTAGCCGCCGCAGTTTTTTTATCATTCACCTTACAGCACACAGCTTTTGTTTAATTAAGGCTTTTTTTACTATGATATACAGATTTTTCTTTATTAAATAGTGATAAAGTACGAATTTGCTGCGAATGCGGCATATATTTTTAGCAATATTTAATAAGAAAAATTGCAAAAACTGTGTTTGTTTGAGCGAAGCTAGTTACGCAGTTTTTGTGATTTTTAAACTGGAATGTTGCGTTAAGAAAATATTCTGCCGCGAAAACTTTTTGGTTACTTTTTAGTTATAAAAAGTAACATAAGTAATAAAGTAAAAATAAAAAATTAGCGTATGGTCAAAGGCGTTAAAACAAAAATAATTAAAATAAAAGGAGCGAGCATTATGCAGCACAAATGCAAAGTAACGGTTATTGACAAAAAATGCTTTAACGATTATCAGGAAAAATATCTGGCTGACCCTAAAAGCGGCCCGTGCCCGTTTTACAATGTGGGCGACGAGTTTGTTTTTGAGCGCTACGGCGGCGACGATACCTTCTGGCGCACCGGCAACGGCACGCAGTGCGGCGAAGCGTGGGACTGCATCAGCCGTTATATTTACACTGCGCTTCAGGGCGGCAGCATTATGCGCGGCTGGACTAACGACGAACGCATGATGATTGCCTGCTGCAACGACGGCACGCGCCCGGTAATTTTTAAAATTGAGCGTTTGGATTACCTGGTTGTTAAAATTGAAGGCATGGCGTGCGTAAAATGCGCAGAAAAAGTACAGGCTGCGCTGGCACAGGTACCGGGCGTAAAAAGCGTGACTGTAAGGCTTGACAGAAACTGGGCAGAGGTTTTTGCAGATAAAGGGCAGGAGCCGGAAGTTTCTGCTTTAACGGCGGCGGTGGAGGCCATGGGCTTTAAAGTAACAGGCATTGATTAAAACCTAAAACGCATAAAAATAACGGCAGCGGCCTAAAAAGGTTACTGCCGTTTAATTATTTTGCTGTAAGTTTTTGCAGTTCTTCAATTTCCGTAGGGTAACACAGCACATACAGCGTATCGCCGCTGTGCAGGCGCGTATTGCCTTCGGGGATGAGTTCTTCGTCGCCGCGTTTTACGTCTACTAAAAGTGAATGGCGCGGCCAGTTAATTTCTCGCACCAGGCGCCCGTCGGCAGTGCTACCGGTATCTACCGTCAGCTCCATAATGCTGCGTTCCTGTTCGGCGTGGTTGCGCTCCAGTGCTTTGGTGTTTTTCAAAAGTCGCATAAACAGTTCGCCGTACAGCGGTTTGGCGCGCCAAACTTCTGTTGTGGCAAAAGCCGTAAGCGAAGCAAGCGCCAGCGGCAAAAGGTGCAGAAATGAACCTGTCATTTCCATAACAAGCACCGTGGCGGTGATGGGTGTGCGTACGGAAGCCGTAAAAAATGCCGCCATGGAAAGTATGACGATATTTGTTTTATAGGCGCTGCTTAAAAGGCCCGCTTGAGAAAACAGCCCAGCCATAACCGCACCGGCAACACCGCCCGCAACAAGCGTCGGTATAAATGCGCCGCCCGGCAGCCCGCGCCCGAAGGCGAGCAGCGTAAGCAGTATTTTGGCGGCTAAAAACATCAGCAGTACCGTTACGGGGTAGGAGTTAAAAGCGGTATTGGTAAGCAAATCGTCGCCGCCGCCCAATGCTTCCGGCATATATAAGCCGGTAATGGCAGTAATGGCAAGCAGCAAAAAGTTTTGCAGGCAGCTGCTGTTTGGCAGCAGTTGGTAAAGGCGTGCGGCATTTAAAAGCCCGTAATTAAACAACGCGCCCAGTACGCCGCAGATGATGCCTGCCGCCAGAATTACCCAGTAATCGCTGTATTGCAAAACGGGCAGCCCGGAAAAATTAAAAACTGTATCGCGCCCCAGTATTAAGCGGCTTGTAAAGGTTGCCGCCACGGATGCCGAAAGCACGGGAAACAGCAAAAAGCCTGAAAAATTGTGGTTGATTTCTTCCAGAACGAAAATAACGCCTGCCAGCGGAGCGTTAAAAACTGCGGCCAAGCCTGCTGCCGCGCCGCCGCTGATAAGATAGCGTTCTTCGATGCGCGGGCGTGCCAGAAGGCGGCTTACGCCCTGCCCGGCCATAGCGCCCATTTGAATGGACGGGCCTGCCCTGCCAAGCGAAAGCCCGCTGCCTATGGCAAGGGCGCAGGCGGCGAATTTAACAAGTAAAATGCGCAGCCAGCGCAGTTTAAAAACGCCCAGTACTGCACCCTTTACCTGCGGAATGCCGCTGCCCGCCGCCTGCGGTTCCGCTTTGGCAAGCCACACAAGCAAAGCGGCGGCAATAAGCAGTGCGCCGCAAAAAAGTGCAATGGCAGGCGGCGTATAACCGCCGGCAAAAACAAGGCTTTGCAAATTTGCTCGGAGTGAAGCGGCGCCGGTTAAGGCAAGGCGGAAACAGCTTATAATAACGCCTGCCAGCACGCCGGTAATAACGCCGCCCGCACATAAGCGCAGGCGGAAATAACGTGTATTATTAAGTAATTTGTAAGTGGTCAGAACCCTCAGCCTTGCGTCCATGGCTCCTCCGTATAATCGCCGCGGGCAGAAACAATCCGGTAGCCTATGGAAGCTACTTCACGCTGCAGTTCGTTCAGTGCTTCGGCTGCTTCTGCACCGGTGTGCAGTTTATTGTCGTACAAAAGGTATTTGCCGCGTACGTTTTGCGGCGAAAGATTGGGCATAATAACATTTGCACCGGCCTTAATTCCCCAAAGCCTGCCGCCCGGGGCCAGAGTGCCAAGCGCCGTCGTTGCCGGAAGAAGTACGTGCGGAAATAAAAGCCGCAGAACGGCAAGCAGCACCAAAGTAAGTTCCACGCTGCCTGCGGGTTCGTCCTTAAACGGCGTATCGTGATGGGGAATGAAAGGCCCTATGCCAATCATCTGCGGGCGCAGTTTTTGCAGAAACATTAAATCATCCGCTAAATTTTCCGCTGTCTGGTAAGGTGAGCCAACCATAAAGCCCGCGCCTGCCTGATAGCCGAGTTCTTTTAAAGTATACAGGCAGTTCTGCCGGTTTTTGGCGTTCAGTTCTGCCGGGTGCAGTTTGGCGTAATGCGCACAATCTGCAGTTTCGTGGCGCAGAAGATAACGGTCGGCGCCTGCTTTTTTCCATAAGGCGTAGGTTTCACGGCTGCGCTCGCCGATGGAAAGCGTAACGGCGCAGTCAGGATGCTGCGCTTTAATGGCGCGCACAATGGCGGCGATATCCTCGTCACTGTAAAAATAATCCTCGCCGCCCTGTAAAACAAAAGTGCGGAAGCCAAGCCCATACCCTGCTCGGCAGCATTCCAGAATTTCTTCCTGCGTAAGGCGGTAGCGCGCGGCATTTTTGTTGCTGCGCCTTATGCCGCAGTAATAGCAGTCGTTTTTGCAGTAGTTGGTAAACTCTATCAGCCCGCGCACAAAAATCTGCCTGCCGAAGCTTTTTTGTGCTGTTTCCTGCGCCAGCGCAAAAAGCAGGTTTTTATGCTGCGCGCCCTGTTTGATAAGCTGCAAGGCTTCGTCTTTATTAAGGCTGTGCGTATTGTTTAATTTTTCTATCAGTAAGGCTGTATCCATACATAAAAACTCCTTTAAATACTTTTATTATATCATGTTCGGGCAGCGGCGGCTGCAAATTTGCGGCAGGATTTTTGGCGGCGGCGGAGAATTAAAATAATATTAAGTAACTTTTCGCTGATTTTAAGTTTTGGAGGAAAGAAACAAAAATGTTTGATAAGGTTTTGCTTGCAACAGATTTATCAGAGGAAGCGGACGGTCTGCTTCCGTGTTTTTACAGCTTGTGCCCTGATGACGATACCGAGGTTGCGGTAGCGCATATTTTTAAAGACAAAGAGGATGCGGAGCCCGGCAGCAGCAGCTTTAAAAAAGTGCAGAGCCGTGTGCGGGCCGTGGTTGCCGAACTGCGCCGCGCCGGATATGAAAACGCGCGTGAAATTTACCGCAGCGGCGAAGTTTTTGAGCAGTTAACAGAAATTGCCGATGATGAGGACGCAGGGCTTATTATGGTGGCGTCGCACGGAAAAGGTTTTTTTAAAAGCGCGCTTTTGGGAAGCACCACCTTTGACTTGGCGCGTGCTACTGACAGGCCGCTGTTTGTTTCAAAACCGGTGGAAGATGCAGGCGACGAACTGTTGCAGAAAAATCTGCTGCACCGCATTCTGGTGCCGACCGATTTTTCGCTGAAGTCTTTGTCGGCACTGGACGTTATCCGTATGCTGCGCGAGCATATAAGCGAAGTTGTGTTTGTGCATGTGGTGGAACGCAGCCGCAGCCAGGATGATTTGGAAGATAAAATGAAAACGGCTTCAAACCGCCTGCAGGAACTGGTGGACGAAATGAAAATTTTCGGCATTAAAGCAGGGTTTCATGTACGCAAAGGAGCGGCTTCCAAAGAGATTCTGCGCATTGCCGAAAAAGAAGATGTTTCGCTGATTGTAATGGCCAAAACAGGCGCGGGGCTGGTTAAAGGGCTGGTAATGGGCAGCACGGCGCAGAACGTAACTTTAAATTCCGAAAGGTCGCTTTTACTTTTGCCGCCGGAAAATGCAGCGGATGATTAAATAATTTGCAGAAAAATTATGTAAAAACCTTGACAAGTAAGCAAAATATAGGTATACTGTTACTTGCGGCTGATGCCATAGCCGCAAGTTTTCTTTTGCGGCAAAAACCAAATATTTATTACATTTTCAACACGGAGAGATGACCGAGTGGTTGAAGGTGCACGCCTGGAAAGCGTGTGTGCGGGAAACCGTACCGAGGGTTCGAATCCCTCTCTCTCCGCCACTTAAAAACTGCCGCGTAAGCGGTTTTTTTATTACTTCTTTGTAGGACCGCAGATGGCGGGTCCTGCGCAATGAAAGCCTGTGAACCGTGTCAGGACCGGGAGGGAGCAGCACTAAGCAGTTACTTGCATGTGCCGCAGGGGTGCCTGCATTTGCGGCCCTACAAGGAAGTAGCTTAAGCAGCTCTGATGGGCTGCTTTTTTTGTTAATTTTGTTGTACTTATGGGCAGAAATTTTATATAATTATGTGGTAGGCATATTATAAGGAGGTGCGGCAGTTGGCATACGTTGCGTTATACAGAAAGTGGCGCCCGCAGGGGTTCGATTCCCTCGTTGGGCAGGAGGCAGTGCGTACTGCGCTTACCAATGCGCTGGAAACGGGGCGCATAGCCCATGCCTATCTGTTTGCCGGGCCGCGCGGAACAGGCAAAACCAGCACGGCAAAAATTCTGGCCAAAGCTGTTAACTGCGAACACGGGCCGACCCCTAACCCCTGTAATAAATGCCAGAACTGCGTGCGCATAAATGACGGCACATCCATGGATGTGTTTGAAATCGACGCAGCTTCCAACCGCGGCATTGATGAAATCCGCGATTTGCGCGAAAAAGTTGCTTTTGCGCCCGTAAACGGACGTTATAAAGTATATATTATCGACGAAGTGCATATGCTTACGACGGAGGCCTTCAACGCGCTTTTAAAAACGCTGGAAGAACCGCCGCCGCATGTAATTTTTATTCTGGCAACAACCGAGCCGCATAAAATACCGGCAACGATACATTCGCGCTGCCAGCGCTTTGATTTTAAGCGCGTAACTGACAGCGACATTGTTAAGCGCCTGCGTGAAGTTGCCGACGGCAGCGGCATTGCAGCCGATGACGATGCCTTGCAGCTGATTGCCGTGCAGGCAGACGGCGGCATGCGTGACGCATTGAGCCTTTTGGACCAGTGCGGCGTTATGGCAGAGCGCGTAAGCGCTGAAACCGTGCGCAGCGTGCTGGGCATTGTAGGTCGCGAAGCCCTGCGGGAACTTGTAAAAGCGGTTGGCGAAGGCAATGTGCCGGAATCGCTGGAGCTTTTGGAAGCCCTGCTTGCAGGCGGCAAGGATGTTAAGCAGATTATTACTGAACTTGCGGAATACCTGCGGGCAGTGCTGCTTTACAAAGCTTCACCCGAATACCGCGAGATTTACCTGACTGATACTAAAGAAGCAATAGCGGCTATGGAAGGCATGTTCAGCACGGACAGGCTGATGGCGGCGCAGGAACGCCTGCACCAGTGCATGCTGGAACTGCGGCAGAGCGTACGCGGCAGAATTGCCGCGGAAATGTGCCTGTTTGATTTGTGCCGTGTGGAAGGCAGCACGCTGGCAGCTTTAACTGCGCGCGTGGAAAAACTGGAAGCCATGCTTGCCGGAAGAATACCGTCAATACAGCAAACAGTTCCTGCTGCGCCTGTGCATCAGGATTATCCTCAGCAAGCAGCCGCTGTGCCGGAAACCGGGCCTAAATTCGGCTATGTGCTTGACGAAGGTCATGGCATCCACACCGAAGCGCCGGAACCGCAGCCTCAGAAAGCTGCCGCGGAAGCAGAAAATTATCAGCCTGCGGCTGAACCTGTTAAAGCCGTGCCTGTAAAAAAAGCTGCTCCGGTGCAGAAAGCAGAGCCTGCTCCAATTATGGAGGCTGATGCCGCTGCCGGAGATTTGTGGCAGCAGGTGCTTGAAATTTTAAAAACGGAAAAGAAACGCTCCATGGTGGCCTGTGCTGCCGGTGGGCGTGCAGTAAGCTATGTCAACGGTATTTTAACGGTTGCTTTTAAAAACAAGTTTAACTGCAAGCGCATGAATGCCGATGATTATAAAAAGGCTTTTGAAGCCGTTTTGCTGCGCCTTGCGCGCTGCGAGGTGCGCTTAAACTGCGTTGAAGAAGCCGGACTTGTGCAAAAAACGCCTGCACCGGCGCCTGCAAAAGAGCAGGAAGAGGAACTTGAGCCGGTGGTCAAAAAAGCCATGGCGGCTTTTGGCGGAACATTGCAGAAACTGTAATCAGTAAATTTAAGGAGGAATTTATTTATGTTTAATCCCGGAATGGCAAATATGCAGGGTATGATGAAAAAAGTACAGAAAATGCAGCAGGATATGCTGAAAATGCAGGAGGAGCTGAAAAACCGCACTGTTGAAGCAACTGCCGGCGGCGGTGCCGTTACCGTTGTTGTAACCGGCCGCAAAACCGTTGAAAAGGTTACTATTGCCCCAAGCGCAGTTGACCCCGAAGATGTGGAAATGCTGGAAGATTTGGTTACTACTGCCGTTAACGAAGCAATGCGCAAAGTAGACGAAATGACCGAAAAAGAAATGGGCAAAATTACTGGCGGGATGAAACTGCCGGGCATGTTCTGATATGGCGCGCCTGATACGCCCGCTGGCAAACCTGCATGAACAGCTGCGGCGTTTGCCGGGCATTGGTTCCAAAACGGCGCTGCGCCTTGCCTATCATATTATTAATATGCCGGCGGAGGATGTGCAGCGGCTGGCTGCTGCTTTGGTTGACGCCAAACGCCAGGTATGCCTGTGCCGTACCTGCTATAATTTAAGCGACAAGCCGGAGTGCGGCATATGCAGCGACCCAGGGCGCGACAGAAGCATCATCTGCGTGGTGGAACAGCCGCAGGATGTAATGGCCATGGAACGCAGCCGCGGGTACAGAGGCCTGTACCATGTTTTGCACGGCGCATTGTCGCCGCTGGACGGCATCGGTCCGGATAACCTGCGGATTAAGGAGCTTCTGCGCCGTTTGCAGCAGGGCGAAGTAAAAGAAGTAATTCTGGCGACCAATTCCAATGTGGAGGGTGAAGCAACGGCTGCCTATCTGGCGCAGCTGCTGAAACCTCTGGGCGTGGTAACCAGCCGTATTGCGCATGGTTTGCCTGTCGGCGGCGATTTGGAGTACGCCGACGAACTGACTTTGGCGCGCGCGCTGGAGAACAGGCTGCGTCTGTAAGAAAGGCAAGATAAAAAATGGAAATACAGGATGCGGAAAACGCAGTCAGGGAAATCGGCACGGCAGCCATTGACGCTGTGCAGGGGCTCGATTCTGCAACGATAGAAGGCTCGCTGCCTTTTATTGCCGGCGTTTTAATTTTACTGATAGCGGTTAAATTTTTATCGCTGCCGTTTAAGCTGGTGTGGAACGGTGTTATCGGCGCCGCTGCGCTGTGGCTGGTAAACCTTATCGGTGCAGCTGTGGGATTCGGGCTGAAAATAACAGTTGCCAAAGCGCTTATCGCCGGTATTTTCGGCGTGCCGGGCCTGCTTGCGGTTTTGTGCTGGGAAATATTTATTAAATAAAGTAAAATGCTCTCTTTGTAAGCTGCGTGCTTAAAAGAGAGCATTTTTTATAACTGCCATACTTTTTTTAATTCCAGGAGCGCCGGTTCAATATCTTCTTCGGCAATGCCTGCAAACGAAAGCAAAATTTCCGGGCTGCTGCTTTCGACTACTTTAACTGGCAGAATGTGAATGCCTTTTGACATGGCCTTTTGTGCAAGTTCTTCTGCCGTGGCAGCGGCGTGTACCGCCAGGCGTATATGCAGGCCGGATTCGTAAGCCATAATGCTTGCCTTGCTGCCGAAAATATTGGCAAGGGCAGTGCGCAGCAAAGTATTTTTTACGGCATAACGGCGGCGCATTTTTTTTATGTGGCGGCGCAGCCCGCCGGACGCAATAAATTCTGCCAGGGCAAACTGCTCAATGCTGGAGGAAGTTTGGTTATACAAATGTTTGATGCGGTTATAAACGGGCAGCAGGTTTTGTGGCAGAACCAAATAGCTTATGCGCAGGCTTGGCAGCAGAATGCGCGAGAAAGAGCCGCAGTAAATTACATTCTGCCCGCCGCTCATGCCCTGTAATGACGAAATGGGGTGCGAAAAATAACGGAATTCGCCGTTGTAATCGTCTTCTAAAATGTAGGCGCTGTTTTGCTGTGCCCAGCGCAGTAAATCAAGCCTGCCCTGCGGCGAAAGCGAGCGCCCCTTGTACGGGTTGGAGGGGCTTACATAAAGCAGCTGCGGCAGTTTGTTATGCAGGTTTTCGGTGTTAAAATGGCGCACCTGCCAGCCGCTCATTGCAAAAATATGTTCCGCTTTGGTAAAGCCGGGTTCTTCAAAGGCAACTGTGTGCGGCAAAGCGTCAAGCACGTCAATAAGTATTTGCAGCAGGCTCTGCATACCGGCGCCAATAACTATCTGTTCCGGCGTGCAGATAACGCTGCGCGCCTCGTGGCTGTAACGCGCAAGCGTGCTGCGCAGGTAGGGCTCGCCCTGCGGGTTGCCGTAACCGGCGAGCAACGCCGAATTTTGCAGGGCATGGCCAAGGCAGCGCTTCCAAAGCGAGGCGGGAAAAAGGCTGCTGTCGATATAATTATTGCCAAAGTCATACCGTATGGCTGCGGCAGAAGGTTTTTGCGGCGGCAGAATTTTCTGCGGTTTGCGGGAAACTATGCTGCCTGCAAAGTAACCGCGTTTGGGGCTGGCAATGAGGTAGCCTTCGGCAACAAGCTGGCTGTATGCCGCTTCTGCCGTGGTGCGGCTAACTTCCAAATCGTGTGCCAGTTTACGCAGCGACGGCATTTTTTCTCCGGCTGCAATTTCACCGCTGTGTATTTTGCTTTTAATTTCGTTTATCAGGCGCAGATAAAGCGGAAAATCTTTTTTATCTGCCTGCGGCAAGGTTATAAGCATAAACTGTCCCCTTTAAAATTGGAAATTCTGGATATTTTTTTAATAACAGTTTTAGTATATCATAATATCTGTGTTAAAAACATAAATTTTTTGTATTACAGGGGGCTTTAAAATGGCATTACATAAGGCTATGACCATTGCCGGCAGCGATACAAGCGGCGGCGCAGGCATGGAAGCAGATTTAAAAACATTTACCGCCATGGGCGTGTACGGCATGACGGCGCTGACTGTTATTGTGGCGCAGAACCCGCTTAACTGGGACCACGAGATGTACCCAATCGGCATGGATGTTATTGAAAAACAGATAAAAACCATTGTGGAAGGCATCGGCATTGACGCCATGAAAACAGGCATGCTCGGCAGCGCGGAACTGGTGCAGCTGGTGGCCGATACCATTGATAAATACAGTTTGAAGAACGTTGTTATTGACCCGGTAATGGTGTGCAAGGGCATTGACGCAATTATGGTGCCGGAAGCAGCCAAAGCCATTAAAGAAGTGCTGGTAAGCCGTGCCGATGTTATTACGCCGAATACTCTGGAAGCGGCGTATATTGCCGGTATGGATAAGGTGGAAACGCTTGACGAAATTAAAGAAGCTGCGGCGCGCATTCAGGAAATGGGCGCAGGCTATGTTGTTATTAAAAGCGGCTCGCGCAATAACAGCGATGAAGCTGTAGACGTACTGTATGACGGCAAAAACTATGTTGTTAATACCGAAAAGAAAATTCCCGGCTGCTTTAACCACGGCGCAGGCTGCACTTTTTCGGCAGCCATTACCGCAGGGCTTGCCAAAGGCCTGAGCGTTAAGGACGCTTTGGCGGAAGCCAAGGAATTTATTACGGTGGCACTTAAAAATTCCTTCCGTCTGAACCAGTTCAGCGGCGCAACCGACCACTGCAAATGGAAGAAATAATTAAAAATAAATAATTTAAACGGGCTCTGTTTAGGCAGTAATGCTAAAATGCAGGCCCGTTTTTTGTTTAAAAATTTTACTAACCGGCGCAAATACCTTATACTGTAATCAGGAAAACTGATTGAGGTAAGTATGCTTAAAAAATTTTACCATTCTAAACTGTATATTGGTATTATTGTGGCTGCGCTTGTTGTAACCGGCGTATATTTCTGGCTGTGCCGCCTTGCGGGTGAACACGCGGCAGAAATTTTTAACGCCGAAATGGCGCGGCAGAAAACGCTTGAAGGCAGCGTTGCCGTTGAAAGCATTACGGCCGATATGTGGGGCAATGTTGGCTTCCGCGGGCTGAAATGGCTGGATGCTGAAGGCGAACCGGTTGTATTTGTGCCGGACGGGCGTTTTAAAGTTAAACCGTGGGATGTTGTTACTGGCAGCATAAATTTAAACAGCCTGGAAGAAGCGGAACTTAACCACCCTGTAATAGCCATCCGCTTCAATAAAGATATGCGCCCGGCTTTTTTGCCGGAAAAAAAGAAGGACGCAGGGCAGGAAACAAAAAAGCGTCATAAAGGGCTGCATATCAATTTGCCAGAAAATCTGCCGCAAAGCAGCATAAAAATTAATGACTGCACTATTACCGCCAGTTACAGGCACCGTTATTTTGTTTTAAGCGGCGTTAACGCTGCTGTGCGCACGGTTAATCCGCAGGAGTTGGCGCTTAAATTTACCGCAGCCGGTTTTGGCGGCATGATGATTGGCGACGAACTGGGCATAAGCGGCAAACTTTTGCTTAACGGCGGGCAGCCGCAGTGCGATTTGTATATTTCCATGAAAAATGTTGTGCCGGAATCGCTGGGCCTTGGCAAGGTTAAAGATACTGCCAGTGTTTACGGGCATGCAACGGGGCCGCTTTCCGGGCCTTCTATTGACGGCAGAATTGAATTTTTGCAGCTTAATATACCGGCACTGCGTTTTTATAAAGTTAACGGCGATTTCTTTTATAAAGACGGCAAAATTGATTTCAGCAATGTAACAGGCGGTATTTACGGCGGTACGGTGGAAGCAACCGGAGCTTATGACGTAGATACGCGCGGTTACAGCATTGATGCGCTTGGGCATGATTTAATGGCGTCCATTGCTGCCAAAACCAGCAAAATTAACTGCCGTGTGGAGCTTGATTTAAAAATGCGCAGCGACGGCAACCCCAAAAACGTGCTTACTTACGGCAGTTTTACAAGCGGCGCGGGCACATACAGCCTGATACCGTTTGAACAGATTTCCGGCAAATTTAATGACAGGCATGGAGTGCTGAAATTTACGGATGTAAAAATAAAAACGCCGCTTGGCGAAGTTACAAGCGACGCTTTCGAAATCGTTAAGGGGCGCGTGCATATTAATGATATCTGGCTGACAGCGCCGGACGGTGAAAAAATACAGGTAAAATAAAAAGAGCGTGTGCCTGAAGCATACGCTCTTTGTGTTTATGGCATTATACCCTGTGCTTGATATGGTCCAGCGCCTGGGCAAACAGGGTTAAAACGTGGTTGTCGTCAAGGCTGTAAATAACTTCCTTGCCGGTTTTGGTAAATTTAACCAGCCCTGCGTGGCGCAGAAGGCGCAGCTGGTGCGAGATTGCGGACTGCGTCATTTCCAGTGTTTCGGCAATATTCGTTACGCAGGATTCGTTTTCGGCAAGCAAAGCCAGAATACGGATACGCGTAGGGTCACCCAGAACTTTAAAAGTATCGGCCATGGGCTGTACAAATTTTTCTGCAATGGGCACATCCAGTTTTAAATTATGCAGTTTACCTTCAGTATTTTCATTCATAATTTCACCTCTTGTTGTAACCCTTGCTGAAAAAGAAAAGCAAAACAGCGTAATATACAAAGCTGCCCATTACCGTACGGGTAGAAAAAAGCAGCGGAAAGGCAATAAACGCTATGAGCAGAATACATACCTGCAAAAGCGACGCAAAAATGCCGCGCGCACGGATAGTGCGCCAGGACAGCACACTGTAGCGCGACGCAAAAATGCCGAATAAAAAGCCGCTTAAAACATATAAAATTTGCGAAAGAAAATTATCAAGATTAAAATCCATTATTTACCTGCCCTGCCGGAAAATGAAGCCGGCATAAGATGAGTAAGAATGCCGCTTTTAATGAGCAGCCCCGCGATTATGCTGCCGCCCATGGTGCTGATTAAAAACGGCGGTACGAAGAACCAGGCTGCCGCCTTGCTGTTTAATATTACCCAGGCAATAACCCATGCTGCCAGCCCGCCTAAAATGCCGGTGCCGAAAATTTCGCCAAGCATGGCCGCGCCGGTATTATGCCAGCGGCGGTAGGCAAGCCCGGCTAAAAAGGCGCCAATCATGCTGCCGGGAAATGCCAGCAGCGAGCCAGTGCCTGCCATATTGCGCAGGCAGGAAATAACAAAAGCAACGGAAACAGCTTCTTTAGGCCCTAAAATAACTGCGCAGAGTACATTTATAGCATGCTGAACCGGAAAGCATTTGGAAGCGCCTGCCGGTATATAAACCAGATGCGCGCTTAAAGTGCCTATGGCAACAAGCAGTGCCGCCAGCGTTAATTTATGGATATTCATAAAAATCACTCCGGAACATGAAAATGACAAAAATATTTTTTATAATAATTCATACAATAATATTATACATGTTTGTAATATCTGCCGCAAGATAAAAAGGAAAACACAGTATGGCGTAGAAGTATATAGCATATTAATTGTTTGTTGTACAAAGGGGTAGTAATTATGCAGGCTTTGGAAGGAATAAAAATAATTGATTTCAGCAAATGGGTGCCGGGGCAATACTGCGGCATGGTTCTGGGCGATTTCGGCGCGGACGTAATTAAGGTTGAAGATGTAAAGGGCGACGTTACCCGCGGCTTTACGCCGGCTAAAGAACCCGGCATGAGTTACTGGCATTTAATGCTGAACCGCAACAAGCGAGGCATTACTGTAAATTTAAAAACGCCTGCCGGGCGTGAAGTTTTGCTGCGCATTTTAAAAGAGGCAGACGTATTTCTGGAAGGTTTCCGTCCCGGGTATTTAAAAATGCTGGGGCTTGATTACGAAAGCGTAAGCAAAATTAACCCGCGGCTTATTTATTGTTCCATTACCGGTTTCGGACCGGAAGGAAAATATAAACACATGCCTTCGCATGACCTTAATGTTATAGGGCTTGCGGGAGTGGCAGCGCCGGAAGACGGAACGGATATAAGCGTGCCTTCGGTGCAGGTGGCGGCACTTGGCGGCAGTTTAAACGCCATCAGCGGCATTTTGATGGCACTGTATGCCCGCGAGCGCACCGGCAAAGGGCAGCTTGTAAATGTTGATTTGTACAGCTCCGCAATCAATGCGGAAATTACTGCAATTAGCAGCGTTATCGGCTGCCGCGAAACAGGCATGCCTTCTTTCGGGCGTACGGCATCGCATTATTACAGCGTATATAAAACAAAAGACGGGCGTTATTTAAGCATCGGCACTATTGAGCCGAAGTTCTGGCAGAAAATGTGCAGGTTGATTGACCTGCCGGAGCTTGAAAGCCGCCAGTTTGATTTTGCCCATTCGGCAGAAATAAAAGAGAAACTGGCAGCTGCTTTTGCAGGTAAAACTCAGGCGGAATGGCTGGAACTTATCGGTAAAGACGAGTTTTGCGTAACGCCAATCCGCACCTTGCAGGAGGCTTTGGACAGCAGCTTGACGACGGAACAGTCGCAAATGCTTGTAACCAAAAAAGAAGATTTCGGAGATTATACTTATGTAAAATCTGCGGCGAAGCTGTCTGACACACCTGGCACTATCCGCAAACGCGCGCCTTATTTGGGCGAGCATACGCAGGAAGTGCTGGAAAGCGCGGGCTATACCAAAGAAGAAATTGCTGCCATGCACGAAAAAGGGGAGATATAAATGGCATTAAAAAACATTTTTAAGTTATTTGCCGGTTTGCTGTTTGCCTTTTATTTACTGCTTGGCACTGCTTTTCCGGCAGAAGCCGGTATTATAAGCAAGCAGCAGGAAATTGAAATGGGGCGCGAAACAGCCATGGCGCTGGAAGCGCAGTACGGCGTTGTGCAGGATTACGAACTGCAGGAACGTGTGAACCGCATTGGGCAAAGCCTTGTGGCTGTAAGCGACCGTCAGGATTTGGAATATACCTTTAAGGTGCTTAACTGCGACGAAGTTAACGCACTGGCCTGCCCCGGCGGGTTTGTATATGTGTTTAAAGGGCTTATTGATTACATGCCGAGCGATTCTGAACTGGCAGGCGTTTTAGGGCACGAAGTAAGCCATATTGTTGAAAAACATACCGTACACCAGATTGAAAAACAGCTTTTAACAACCCTTTTGCTGGCTGTTGCCACCAAGGGCGATATGGGTCTTACAGGGCTCGCCTCGCAGGCACTGGCAGCAGGTTACAGCCGTACCGATGAACGCGGCGCCGATAAGGAAGGGTTTAACCTGTGCGTTAAGGCAGGCTACAATCCGTACAGCATGGTGCTTACCATTAATAAACTGGAAGATTTGGCCAAAGAAAAAGGCAATCCGGGCTATGGCCTGTTCAGCAGCCATCCGGAACCGGAAGAACGCCTGAAACGCGTAATGAAGCAGATTAAAAAGTTAGACCCTCATCCCGATATTACGGTGCATGAAGACGGCACGGCAACCGTACACGAAGGTGACTGGACTTTTAACATTACCCAGACCGTGGGCAATGACAAGCCGGAATACCGCGCCTATATGCTGGCTGGTTCGCTGTATGTAGCGCGTCAGCGCGGGCCTGTTGACCCGTACCGTTTTATTGTGTACGACAACGGCAGCAGCGCAACGCTGTACTATGAAGACGTTCAGCTTTTAACCGTATATAACCAGGATGCCTATGCCGCAGGCTTTGGTGATGCAGGCAGCTACGCCAACGGCTGTGCCCAGCTTTTGCGTGAATGGGCGCCGGTAGCTAATGCTAACGACGCTGCTAAAGCCGATAAGGATAAAGATTAAACGTTAAAGGTGAATTTATGGACTTAGGGAAAATTATCGCGTTTAACTTAAATAAACTGCGTACGGAGCGCAGCCTGACGCTGGGGCAGCTGGCAAAACTTTCAGGCATCAGCAAAGCGATTTTATCGGATATTGAAAAAGGGGGCAGCAACCCTACCATTAACACTATCTGGAAAATTGCCAACGGGCTGAACGTGCCGTACACACGCCTGATGGAAGTTAAAGAGCCGGACGGCACCGTTGTGCGCAGAAGTGATACGGCGGAGCAAAGTGACGAAACAGGCGTATACCGCGTTCACTGCTATTTTTCTACCGCTCCGGAACGTAATTTTGAACTGTTTTACTGCGAACTTGACGCAGAAAGCGCAAATGCTTCAATTGCTCATTCGCCAAGGGCGCAGGAATATATTTATGTTATCGAAGGTTCACTTACTCTTAAAACAGATACCGCCGTTTATGAGCTCCATGCCGGTGATTCTTTGGTATTCAGTTCTTCCGTTAACCATACTTATATTAACGACGGCAAGATTAAAGTAAAATTTATGGTTATCAACTATTATCCGTATTAAAACGGCAAAATAAAAACTCCTGCTATCCGTAGATAACAGGAGTTTCTTTTGTTTATTGCTTAAACAACTATTTAATTATTTGTTGAAGTAACGAGCGAGCAGGCCTGCAAATGCTCTGCCATGGCGGGCTTCGTCACGAGCCATTTCATGAACGGTGTCATGGATAGCGTCAAGGCCGAGTTCTTTAGCGCGTTTTGCAAGGTCGGTTTTGCCTGCGGTTGCACCGTTTTCAGCTTCTACGCGCATTTCAAGGTTCTTTTTGGTGCTGTCGGTAACAACTTCGCCGAGCAGTTCAGCAAATTTAGCAGCATGTTCTGCTTCTTCAAAAGCAGCTTTTTCCCAGTACAGGCCGATTTCCGGATAGCCTTCACGGAAAGCAACGCGGCTCATAGCAAGGTACATGCCTACTTCGCTGCATTCGCCGTTGAAGTTAGCGCGCAGGTCTTCTTTAATATCTTCGGGAACGTCTTTAGCTACGCCAACAAAATGTTCAGCAGCCCAGGTCATTTCGCCTTTCATTTCTACAAATTTGGAAGCCGGAGCTTTGCACTGCGGGCAGTATTCCGGAGCAGCTTCACCTTCATAAACATAGCCACAAACTTGGCAAACCCATTTTTTCATTATTCATTCCTCCATAAAGTACAAATTTTAAAATTATCATGGCGGTTCGTTCTAACCGCTTACTGTAATGATTTTAACACAGCACAGGCAAGTTGTCAATAATTATTATTAATTGTTAGAGATTGCTAACATTAAAATTTTTGTGAAATGCTGTAAAAATATCTGTTAAAGGCAGCTTATTTCAAAATTCGGCTGTAAACAGCCTTTAATTGAAGTGCCCTATTGTAGAATAAGCGATAAATTGCTATAATATACAGAACGGAGGTATATTATGGAAAAATTTACTGTTACGTTAAACCACCATGCTCATTATGGTTATGTAGAATATGACCCGGAAACCAAAACCGCTAATGTCGTGCTGGATGTTCCGGAAGCCAAAGCAAGGGTAGAAGAATTTTTAAGCAAACCCTTAACGCTTGATTTGCCTGAAGGCGAAACTATCCGTCAGTTTGTTACCAAAACTTTAATGCCGCTTGACAGTTTGGAAAACTTTAAAAACTGCCTTGGCAGATTATGGTTCAATACCGATGTAAGGGTAGAGTGGAGCATGCCTCCCGGAGCAATGGATAATTTATAATTGCCTGCTGCTTAAAACTGTGATACACTTAATAAGTTAATATTCGGTTCCGTAGCTCAGCAGGATAGAGCAACCGCCTCCTAAGCGGTAGGTCGGCAGTTCGAATCTGCCCGGGATCACCAGTAAATATGCGCCTTTCCACGTTTGTGGAAGGGCGTTTTTTAGTTCTAAAATTACATAGTGACCAAAAAAGTGACCAATTTATAAAAAATCCGTCAGAGTCCCAAAATGCTCTGACGGATTTTTTTGTTTTAAATATCTAACTGTTGATAACTATAGCTATTGTAATTTTATATAAATAATATTTTGCTTGTGAGTGGTAACGCGTTACGGTAACGCGTTACAAATTCGTTACCTGTTGATAACTTTGATAATCAGCAACAGTAGTGCTTTGTGACATTGGTAACGGTAACGTAATAAATAAATATAATAATAAAAGACGTTACCGCGCAATTAAATAGCTGGCGGTAACGTCTTTTATTTATTATATTCCGATTTTATAAATTGGTTCGGATGTATCTTTAAATAATAAAGCATCGAAATGAGTTGGATAATTCATTGCATATTTTCCTATACCTATATTATTTGTTAATTTTAAATGATTGATAACCGTTTCATATACGGTATTAGATTCAGTTATTTTTAATATAAATGGTAAATATAAAACGTGCATTAAAAATACTATATTAGCACGGACGGATAAAGAATATTGTTTTTCACGTTCAGATAAATCCGTATAATAATTCGGCAATAGTTTTAAAGAATGTTCTAATTTGTTATTATCGTAAATTATCTTATTTATATTATTTTCTGCATTGAGTAAACTGCCATTAGTATATGGCTGATTTGATAGTCCTATTAACCAATCAATAGATACAGCAAATATAGAATTCATTTTAAGCAAAAAATCAAAAGATGGCTGTGCTTTTTGCGTTTCTAACTGCCCTATAGTGCCTTTACTTTTAAAATGCATTAAAGAAGCTAAATCATTCATTGATAAGCCATGTACTTCTCTAATATTTTTTATGTTGTTTGCAAAAAGTTCACAATTGAACATAACAAACTCCTTGCGTTTATTTAAAATAAACGATACAATATAATCATAAAAAGTTTATTTAAAATAAACGCTAATATTATAACTTTTATTCCTTAATTATATCATAAAATGGAGGAGATTAAAATACGACTAAGATTCGTGCAATTAAGTAAAAATTTATGGTCTGATCCTCGCATCCGGAAACTACAAGAGCCTGATAACGGTTCGAAGATATTGGTGATATACTTAAAAATGCTAACAGAATCAATATCGAATAACGGCATTATTATATATGACCCTGCTTTCGCTTCGATCGGTGAACAGTTGAGTCTTGCGTTGGGGGATGAAACAGAAGCTAATATAATGATGACATTAACTTATTGCATAGGCCTGCGACTCGTTAAAATTGAAGAAAATGCTAAATTTATTTTTAATGATTTTGCGGCATTAACATCTACATCAAAAAAATCAAAAACAACAACGAAAGCCGTAAAAGAACTATCGCAGACTCCAGCAGCGATAAAGCAAAGAGCATACCGAGCAAGGCTCAAGTTTAGGAAGCAAAATAAAATTATATTGGAGGCAAAAATATGAAAGAACGTAAATTTTTTACTGTATCGCAACTTGTGGATTATTTTGGGAACGGTGTAATTAGCCGTGGTAGCGTATATTTAATGATTAAGAAGGGTGATATTCCGACCGTGCGTATCGGCGAACGTATACTTATACCTGCAAGTTGGGTTGAGCAATTCATTGCAAATGCAGATAATATTGTTAATACCAAAATGAAAGCAAGTAAAGCATAATGGCAAGGCGAGCGTGGGGCGAAGGTTCTATTTTCTTTGATAGCACATATAAACGGTGGACATGGAAAGGTACTTATCTTGTTAATGGAATAAAGAAACCAAAAAAATTAACGGCAAAACGGCAAATTGACCTTAAAAAGAAAGTTGACCGATTTAAGCTGATGGTTGACGAAGGCTATTATGCGGATGAAAATACTAATGTAAAAACTTGGATTGAAACGTGGCTTGATGTAATTGTAAAGCCAAGCGTAAAAAAGAAAACACTGGATAACTATGCAGACCGTTTACGTTACGTAATTAGTAAATTCGGCGAGCGAAAATTAAAAACTTTAGCCCCATTAGAATTACAAAATTTTTTCAATGAACTTCGTCTAACAGGCGGCAAAAAACAGCAAGGACTTGCCGCCGAAAGCGTAAATTGCTGCCGCCGTTATTTAAAAATGTGCCTTGATTCCGCTATTCAAAATGGTCTTTTAAAAACAAATCCGGTTGTCGGTACAAAGCCACAACGAAAGACTAAAAGTGAAATGGTAGTAATGGATGACTACGAAGTGCAGCACTTTTTGGAGATAGTAAAACAGGGTGATTATATTTATGCTGGTGCCAAAAGCCCACGTTATATTCGCCGAGACGAAGGCACGGAATATTACATTCAGTGTTTTTATAATTTGTGCAATTTGGCCTTGGCCAGTGGTATGCGTATTGGCGAGTTGCGCGGTCTGTCTTGGTCATGCGTTAACTTTCGAAAAAAATATGTGCAAGTCAAAAATCAAATAGTTAAAACAGCTGATGATGATATTTTCGATGAGCCAAAGACGGAAAAATCAAAGCGTAAAATTGCCATTGATGATGCTACTTTAAACGCACTAAAAGATTATAAAAATTATCAGCTCGCGTATGAAGCGATGCTTGGCGATAAGTTTAATAACGAATTTAACCTTTGCTTTACCAATACCTGGGGTAAGCCTTTTGATTTAAGCAATTTTCGTGATAGATATTTTCGTAAAATGCTTTTGGCTGCCGAAGTTAAAAACGGATTTACCCCGCATTGTATGCGCCATACTCACGCAACGTTATTACTGAAACACGGCGTAAATATCAAAGTTGTATCAGAGCGTTTGGGTCACAGCAGCGTAACCGTAACATTAAACATTTATGCTCATGTTTTGGAGAGTATGGAAGAAACAGCACCATCCACTTGGGCGCAAATAATGAGTGCTGTAGAAAATATGGATAAATAAAATTTGTAAAATTCAAGATGCCCTGTTATAATAAAAATGTAATTTTTAATACCTACTATTGTAGGCGCGATGAAACGAAACTATCGCTTAAAGGGTTTAGTGTACCCTTTTTGTCGGTAGTTTTTTGTTTTTTTAACGGAAATAGACAGCTGGGGAAACGTAAAGGGCTAATCCTCGGAAAAACCGAGGCGCACTTAAGGGTTTTGAGCCTTGCACTAAAACCCGTGCTTCACGGCTTACGCCGTTTTAGCTTTACCTTTTACAAAAAGGTAAAATCGAAATCGTCACATTCGTTCCTGCTGCGCCAATGGCGCAATATTAAAAATACAAACCAACAAAGTAAAATAAAAGGAGGGAGATACAAAAATGGCAACATATCATTGCTCAATTAAAAATGGTAAATCAGGTAACGGCAAAGCACACTGCGATTATATTTTGCGCCAGGGTAGCTATGCGAACGGAACTAAAAAAGAAGAATTAGTATACAAACAATTCGGCAATCTACCATCATGGGCTGCATCTCCTTCCGATTTTTTTGAGCGCGCTGATTTATATGAACGCAAGAATGGCAATGTCTATACCGAATTTGAAATCGCGTTGCCGAATGAGCTCTCGTTAGAAGAAAATATAAAATTAGTGCAGTGCTTTGTTGAGGAAAATGTTGGCAATAATAAAGTTTACTGCTTCGCTATCCACGAAAAAAATGCAACACTTGATGAAAAGAACAGACAGCCGCATGCACATATTATGTTTTCTGAACGTATCATTGAAAACAAACAAAATATAAAACCGGATTATCAATTTTTCAAAAAATACAATGTAAAAAATCCGGAGTGGGGCGGCTATAAAAAAGATGACCGTTTTACAAAATCACTTGCAGTCGGCTCGCAAAATACTTTAAAAGTTAGAGTGAGTTTAGAGAAAATAGTCAATGAAACTTACGAAAAAAATGGTTTAGATGTTCGTGTGTCCTGTAAATCTTTAAAGGATTTGCGGTCCGAAGCTATGCTCAAAAACGATAAAGAACAATTTGATTTTTACGACCGTCCGGCGCAAAATCATCTGGGACCAAAACTGGCAAACCAAATGAAAAAACAGATGAAGAAACCGGATTTTAAATTTGAACATTTATCAGATAAAGCACGTTTATATGTGCTGTCAAAAGAAATAAAAACTACCTGCGAAGAAATAAAAAAATACCAGAATGTAATTAAGGAACTGCGTGAACTCGAAGCAAAAGAAAAATTAAATCTGGTAGATTTAAAGGCGGACCTTTCCAAAAAAAACGTGGAAGAAATTACCCTGGACGGCAAAAAATTTGCAGACCGTCTTTATTCATCTGCGTTTGCACTCGGCAACAAAGTTAAAGAAAACAATCAGAGCATACAGCTTACACAAAAATTGATTTTAACTGATGACCGTATTCACAAAATTGCATTGTCCGTTTATACAAAAGGGCAGAGCAAACGTTTAGATAAAGAGAAAAGGAAAGTGGCAGAGCTGCGCAATAAATTTGACGCGGCCTTTGATGCTTTCGCCCAAAAACCGACGCCGAAATGGCACGAACTTAATTATAAACGTGACTATAATGAAGAAAAAACCAAGCTACTTAAATGGCAAAACGATGTGCTGGAAAAAGAAAAGAACCTGGCAGAAAAACTGGAAATTTATGAACGCGAAATTCAGAAGCCGGAACATATTGCCGGCATAAAAGAGATGGAAACTGCGCTTAAAAATAAAAACGAAGCGCGCAAAGAATACCTTAAACAGCTTAAAGAGTCTAACCGCAATTTGAAATACCTTGGCAGACAGTTCCTTGGTTTAAGTCAAAAAATTATGCCGCAGTTTAGTTATAAAGTGGATAAAGAAACCGCCGGATTTATTAAAAAATCTAACCTGGCGAACCAGGATAGGCGCGACCCAACATTACAGCAAAAGCTTGAAAGCAGTTTGAACAAACTGAAAGCAGCGGTAAATAAGACGCGCGATGAGCGGGTTAAAGGCGGTATGAGGGCCGACTTAAACGTTGATGTAAGGGATAATGGTATGCAAATCTAAATATAAAAACAATTTTATGGTTTGGTAGTTGCCTGCAAAAAGGCAACAAAAAAGCCCTGATACCTTTAAGAACAGGAAAACGGTATCAGAGCCTAACCCTAAATGGATTATACAGCACAAAGTTAATGCAGTCAAGTTTATTGCTACAATCGCAATTTTATATAACGGAGTGATAAAAATGGATATGTTAATTTTACTGTTATGCTTTGTGTGGGTAATGATTGCAGCAATGGAAATTGCAGATTTTGTTACCGGCAAAATTGAGGAAGTAAAAGGCGTAGCGCAGCGTAAGGCAGTCTTTAATTCCTTTTACACAGCAGACAAAACCTTGAAATATTTAAAATAACACTTGATTGAATGAATACAGCGCCTGCTTTTGCGGGCGTTGTTAAAAATAAATGTGAGGTACAAAGATGAAAACATACTATTTTAACATTAAGCATGAACATTGGCGTAACGGCACAACCGTTGCCATGACCGCAGGTATGGTTAGAGCCGAAAGCAGGGAAGACGCCGAAGAAATTATTTTTCAAAACGTATCATCAACCAATACGTTTGATTTAACGCTTATAAAAATAGAAGATGATGAAAACTGCTTTACCGATTATATACCGGCATCGGTTTTCAGATAAGGGGTGAAACGGTTAGGTCCTGCCTATCAATTTAAAGCGGTTTGATTTGGAAGCACTGGAAGATTATACGGGTGAACTCATTGAAGCATACAAAATACCGGTAGATGAAGCGGACGAAATAGAGGAACGGGTGCAGGCGCGCTTTACATTTCCTCTTAATGATGAGGATGCTACCAATAAAATAATTTATATTGTATTTTCCGAATATGCTGACTGGATATGTAAAAAGTATCATCTGAACCGTGAGCGGATAAGATATTGCATTAACGGCATGGCGAGCAGCATAAGCTATAACGGTATAAACCTTATCGAAAAAGCAGAAGTTATCGAAAGCAGCTGCGCCTGATGGCGCAGTTGCAATTTGAAAGGAGCAACACAATGTTTTACGAAAATGCAGATTTTTACCCAACGCCTTAAACACTTGCAGTACGGCATAAATTTAAATAGTTCAGGCGTACTGTGCTGCCAGATATTTCTACGGAAAAGAAGATAAGGCTTTGACATAATTAAAATAGTAAAGAAAAATGTTTTTATATTTTAATGATTTTGCCATAGTAGAAAACCCTTATAGTCCAAAATAATATACATGTTGGAGCATAGATTTAAATAATGGATACCTTTTATATGTTCATTCATATAAAAAATAAAATATTAACAGAGCTTAATGTGTAGGTCTATCTATCGGACAAGTATTAAAACATAATTTTATTATAGAAAAATAGATAATTATATTTGGATAAAATATAGCAATACAATATGCTTTTATGCTTTAATTTTTATTTGAAAAGGATTATAATATAATAAATGTATCAATAAGTCATCATGTCTTAAAGATTATAATAATGGAGGTAGTATATGGTTTTTATAAAAAGACGATCATCATTCAAATTAATTATTCTGTTAAGTCTACTAATATTTTTTTCATTAATATCTCTTAGCTTTGGACAAATTGATGTGTCTTTTAATCATATATTAAATATTATTATGTATAATCTTGGATTGTCTTCTATTGACAGTAATTGGTTTACTCAGGAAGAATTGGCTATTATTTGGTATATTCGCTTGCCGCGGCTCATTATTGGGATTTTGGTTGGTGCGGCTCTAGGTATAGCTGGGGCAACAATGCAAGGGATTTTTGGTAATCCTTTGGCTGACCCAGGCATTGTTGGTGTATCTGCAGGTGCAGCTGTTGGTGCTGTTATATCAATGGCATTAGGATTATCTGTTTATAATATATTTGTAATGCCCGCTTTTGCGTTTTTGGGCAGCATTATTGCTGTTTTTATTACTGTGTTTTTGGCTATGCGAAATGGTAAAATACCTGTAATGACATTACTTTTGGCTGGTGTCGCCGTTGGTATGCTGTTTGGCGCTGTAACAAGTGGGTTGCTGACAATTATGAATCAGCAGCAGCTGCAGCAATATCTGTTTTGGATGGTAGGTGGGTTGGATTTCCGGCGTTGGGAACACGTTTATATGTCTTTGCCTATAATAGTAATTGGCATTGCCATTTTACTGATTTTAGCGCGGCATTTAAATATTCTTGCACTTGGTGAAAGTGATGCAAAGGCTGTAGGAATGTCTGTAATGCCTTTCAGAATAACTTTTTTAGCTATTGCTTCAATGATTACCGCAAGCGCAGTTTGCGTAAGTGGCAACATTGGATTTGTTGGGCTTGTAATACCACATATGATGCGTATTATTTTTGGACCTGATCATCGGATTTTGCTTCCGGCAAGTGCGCTTGGCGGAGCATTGTTCCTGGCATTGAGTGATTTTATTGGGCGTACTCTGTTTACTCCCATAGAAATTCGTGTTGGGATTATTACCGCTTTACTGGGAACACCGTACTTTTTATATTTACTGCGCAAGGCTCGCAAATCTGTTATTGGATGAGATACGGTAATTTTTATGAAGATACTGGTGTTAGTACGGTGGTATCAGTAGTTGCTGAATTGTTTTTTAGGCAAACGGTATGTAATAAATGTTGATGGAGGAATATTGTGGCAGAATCTATCATTGAACCTGTTATTGAAATTGAACATCTTACTCTTGGTTATAAGAATTGCCGAATAATAAACGATATTAATGCCCAAATTAACGCAGGTGAAATTATAGGCATTATAGGTCCTAATGGAGCCGGAAAAAGCACTTTTTTAAAAACTTTGCGTAATTTAATGCCGTGTCTTACCGGGAAAGTAAAATTTTTTGGTAAAGATAATACTGAGTTGAGTGCAAAAGATTTTGCCCGTATAGTTGCTTATTTGCAGCAAAATACAGCGCCATCTTTTGGATATACTGCGCGTGAAATTGTTTTAACAGGCCGTTATCCCTATATGAAATGGTGGCAGGAAGAAAGTGACTTTGATAAACAAATTGCGGATGAATGTATGAAATATACAGGGACTCTGGAACTTGCGGAACGCTCTGTGAATGAGGTATCTGGCGGGCAGAGGCAACGTATATTATTAGCTAAAGTTTTGGCCCAGCAAACACCGATCTTATTTTTAGATGAACCGACAACCGGATTGGATGTAATATATCAAGAAGAAATTTTTCGTTTTGCAGCAGAACTTTCTAAATTTGGGAAAACTGTTTTAATGGTTGTTCATGAATTAAACTTTGCTGCTAAATATTGCAGCAGAATTTTTTTAATTGCCAATGGGGAATTGTTGGCGGATGGTAAGCCGAAAGAAGTATTTACAGAGGAACTTTTAAGCAGAGCTTATAAAACAAATGTACAGGTAAGTTATAATCCATTAAATGGAAATATGGAAATTACAACAGTGCAGGACGACAATAAAACTTTTGCAAGAAATGAATTATTGAAAAGGATATGTAATTACAATTTATATTAACGTTTAACAGATGTTGAAATATGAACACTTGACTATATTCGTAGAATATAGTGTATAGTAGAATCGCGGCTATATTCATTTAAGAAAGAGATGATGAAAATGACAGAGTGTAAAAAACATCCGGAATTTCAAATTCCTACTGATGCACATGGGAAAAGACGCTATGAAAGTGCTATGAAACATGTGCAGGCAGCCAAAAAAGCAGGTAAATCAAGCGAAGAAATACATGCTATTTTTAAAAAAGTAATGGAATTTGACCCTAAGAATATTGATTCTATACCTGACGATGAGGCTCATGCAAAATATAAAAGTGCTCTTTTGCATGCTCATAAAGCAAAAGAAAATGGTAAATCCAATGAAGAAGTACATGCAATTTTTAAAAAAATTATGAGCGGGGAAACCACGGGGCATTGCAGTCATAAAAAATAAAAATTGTAACAATTAATAATTTTAAATAATTTGGGCCGCAAAAAGACTTACAGTAATAATGTGTTACCGTAAGTCTTTTTTATTTTATTGATATTGAACTTGTAAAAATATTTTTGTTATATAGTTCTTGGAGTTATTTATAAGCCAGTGATTTTCAATTGGTAAAATAAAAATATCGCTAACAGGAATTAATTTGTTCATTTTTAAAAAATCTGATAGCTGTTTTGATAAATTTTCTGAGTTTTGGTAAAAAGTGCCGGAAAAATAAATTGTGATATAAAAACCGGCAGGCAGAATAAATTTTGGTGTTTTTGTATGCCCCTCAACATCAGGGCAATTTGAAAAATAGGCTTTTGCTGCATAATTTTGAGGTAAGTTAAAAAAATTTTCTTTTGAAACTATCCAGCCTAATTTTTCTTCAACAACGCCTTTTAAATGAAATCTTTTATGTGAATGTTGGATATAACTTATAATTCGTTCTTTACCCGAAGAAGATGCTTTTAGAGTGCTCATTCTGAATTTGCACGATGGCTGGTAAGACAGCGTGATTTTGTTAAGTTGTTCTTTGTAATCTAGAGTAATGCTGGATTTGATTTTGGCAATTGAGTTTCGAATGCGTTCGTTTTCTGTAATTATATATCCACATTCCCTTTCTTTTTCTTCTAAAATTTTTATCAACATATTTTTATTGCGGGCATTTATGTATTCTTTAATATTGGAAATGGATATATTGAGATTTCGCAAATTTACAATTATCTCTAAAATTAAGTACTGACTGATTGAATAATGGCGATAACCATTTTCGCTGACAAATTCTGGTGATAATAAACCAATTTTATCATAATATAATAAAGTTTGCTTTGAAATACTAAATATAGCAGCAAGTTCTCCGGCTGTAAAATAGTTTGCTTCTTTGGATTGCATAAAATACTCCTGTTTCTTGACCGTATATCAGGTATATAGTTTAGAATTACAATATAATACATTTTATCATATTTGCAATAAAACTGATAGCAGAAAATACTAATTAAATTTAATGGGTGATGAAATGAAAAAAATTGCTATTTACGGAAAAGGCGGAATTGGAAAATCAACAACGACGGCGAATATCTCAGCGGCATTTAGCGAAGCTGGCTTACAGGTATGCCAGATAGGTTGTGACCCAAAAAATGATTCAACACGGTTATTGCTTGGGCATATCTGCAGGCATACAGTTCTTGATACTGTACGCGATAATGATTCTGTATCTTATGACGATATTGTTCATATTGGCTATAACGGTATAAAATGTGTCGAAGCTGGTGGGCCGGAACCAGGCGTTGGCTGTGCTGGGCGCGGCATAATAGTTGCGCTTGAAAAGCTGCGTTCACTAAATGTTCTCGAAGATGCTGATGTAGTTTTATATGATGTTTTGGGTGATGTTGTCTGCGGAGGTTTTGCAGTACCTATACGTGAGGGATATGCGAGTGATATTTATATAGTATCTTCAGGTGAACTAATGAGCCTTTATGCAGCCAATAATATCGTTAAAGGAATAAAAAGATTTGCTGAAAGAGGATCTGTTCGGCTGGGCGGAATAATTGGCAACAGTCGTAATACACCTAATGAGATGAAATTACTGGAAGCTTTTGCCGAACGTATTAACAGCATACTTATAGCATTTATACCCAGGGATGTCATTGTAAATAAAGCCGAAAATAAGCGTAAAACTGTTTTGGAATATTCACCGCATTGTACGCAGGCCGGGATATACCGTAAATTAGCCGGGGATATGCTTAATAATAATAATTTATGCATTCCCAAACCGATGACATTTGAAGAACTTGAAGCTTTGGTGGAAGAATATGGCAGTCAGGACTAAAAGATTTATTGGAAAAAATAAAAGCTGCAGCTGCAGTATGCCCGGCGTATGGCGTGCCGCAGCATTTTGCGATGGGTTTGCTGTAATATTTCATAGTCCGCGCGCTTGTGCGCATGTAGCCAGAAGTATGGATATTAATGCTCATTATCGCTCAATTGCCGCAGGTTATGGCGAATATTTAGCAGCCGTTCCATTGGTATCAAGCCAACTTGAAGAAAAACATTCTATTTTTGGTGGTGCTGAAAGGCTGAAGCAATGCATAAGATGGGTAGTCGAAAAATACAATCCGCAGTGTATTGTAATTGCAAATTCATGTGTAGCAGGTGTTATAGGGGATGATGTTGAGTCTGTTGGCATAGAAGCTGAAATGGAATTTAATTTGCCTGTAATTACCGTGAATACTTACGGCTTTTTAGATGGTGAATATTATGAAGGCTATTTTGAAGTAGCTAAAAAGATGATGCTTCGTTTTTGCAAACCCCAGAAATTTGAAAAAGGTACAGCTTTACTTTTAGGTGATAATGGTGGACCGTGGGGAAGTTATGCCAGAGAGGTAACGCGCCTGCTTAATGAACTGAATATTAAAGTGATAGGGCAATTCCCGGGTTATACTGCTTTTAACGATTTACCTTATATAACCAGAGCCCAGGCGTGCATCGTTTTGGGAGGCAGGGGGCAGACACATATTGGGCTTACAAAACTGGCTCAGATTTTTAAAGATAAATATAATATGGACTATTTACCGGGAAAATACCCCGTCGGTTGGACAGAAACGAAGGACTGGATTAAGGGAATTGGCGATTTATTTAATTGCAGGGAGGAAGCTGCAGCACTTATTTTAAAAGAAAATTTACGTTTAAATAAAACTGTAGAAAAATTTTTACCTGTTACCGAAGGTATTAAGACGGTTATATGCATAGGAAGATGGCTAATGTATTTTAATCCTGCATGGATTATACAGATTGCTGAAAGAATCAAACTTTCAGTAATAGGTATAGTTTTGCTGCCGGGCTACAATGAACAAGAAAAAAACTTGATGTTGGAAGCTGTACAAAAATGTTGCAATATACAGGTTTATGAAAATTTATCTGACGAAGGCCTGATGGAGCAGGTTCAGCTGATATTAACAACCCATGAATTGCAGGGAACGAATGTAAAACAAATTTTTTTGCCAATGCTGCCAACGGTAGGTACAACAGGTGAAATGGAATTTATACAGTTAATTTACAGAACATTATGCAGTAAAAACAGATATGGAGGCATAGTTTATGGTTAATGGCAAATGGGAAAATATTTGTTCCCGTGCAGATACATGTGCTTTGACCGGTGCGGCAGCTTTTTTCGCGGGTATACCTAAGAGTGAAGTTTTGGTTAACGGCCCGTTGTGGTGTTATTTTTACGCTTTACGGCATTTGGAACATACAGAGTATAATATGGCCGAACGTTTTCATGGCTCTCAGCCGGATAATAATGCTATTGTTTATGGAACGGAAAAATTCTTACTAGAAGCATTGGAAAGCATAAAAAAAGAAAAACAAAACCCTGATGTCATGCTGATTGAAAACAGCTGTTCATTGAGCTTGATAGGGGATGATATTGCAGGAATTGCTAAAAAAGCAGATTTAAAATGCCCGGTGATTACGATGGACAGCGGCGGGTTAAACGGAGGTTTTGCTGAAGGGTATAGTAAGGCCGCAATAAAGCTGCTTGAAAGCCTGCAATTAGATAAAAGTAAAAATCCATCTCTTAAAGTAAATTTAATAGGCCTGACTCCATTTTATTTTAACGGTAAAAATGATGCAGAAGAAATTATCAGGCTTTTAAAATTATGCTGTTGCGATATAAATGTAATTTTAGGCTGCGGTAGCCCTTATGATAAAATAAAAACTTTGACCGATGCATCCTTAAACATAGTTATACATGAAGAATTGGGGCTGGGCATTGCCAGATATTTAAAAGAAAATTACGATATGCCGTATATTTGTGCCGGAGTTCCTTATGGTACTGATGGTACGCAAGAATGGATATCAAAAATTGCAGAATGTTTACCGCTATCTGATGAACAAGTATTGTATGAGGCTAAAGAAGTACAGAAGAAGCTTATGTATTGGAATAATGATATGCGTTGCCAGTGGGGTAATTTGTGGTTTGATGAAGTTATAACTGCGGCTCCGCCTACAACTGCTATGTGTTTTGCAGACACACTTGTAAGGGAATGGATTGACACAGGAAGCCTGAACCTTATATGCCAGCATAAAACGGATAATAATTGTGGGGCTGGGAAATATGCCGATAAAATTTTCTTTGCCGGTGAAGACGGAGAAAATATAGAATATCTCTTAAATAATTTTAGTGACGGTCTGCTTACGGGCAGCAGCAGTGAAAAAGCTGTTTTAGACCGCAGCGGAAACTATAATACGGCTACTGTAAACATTGCTTTTCCGGTAAATGATGAAATGCTTATAACAGATCTTCCGTTTTGTGGATTAAGGGGTAGCGCTCATATTTTGCAACGTTTGTGGAATGCATTTATTCAGAAAAAGCAGAGAAGGTAAAGTTATGAAAAAATTTTGTTTTATTATAACGCTAATAAGTTTGTTTTTTTTAGTGGCTGGCTGTGGTTATAACGGCCAAGATAAAGCGCAAACACAGCAAATTTTAAAAGGATATGAAGTAACGGATGCAATTGGCAGAAATGTTTTTCTTAACGCTCCGCCGGAACGGATAGTTTCATTGACATATGGGACGGATGAAATTGCTGCTGAAATTGTTGACCTGGACAGAATTGTAGCATTTAGTAAATGGGCAACTGATCCGGAAATAAGTTTTATTACTAATGAACAAGCAGCCAAAGTTGGCCGAAAAATTGATGTTAATCTTGAAACTGTTTTAAGTTTGCATCCTGACCTTGTACTTGTTTCTGTTGCAACTCCGGCGGAATTTATAAAAACACTTGAAGATATGAAAGTGCCAGTATATGTGGCAGAAAGCCCTCAGAATTACGAACAGATGCGAAAGAAAGTACTGGGGGTTGCTGCTGCTCTTGGTGAAAAAGAAAAAGGTGCTGCATTAGTGAAAAAAATGGATGACAAAATGCAAAAATTGCAGAGCCGGCTGAGCGTTTTGAGACCGGAAGACGAAAAAACAGTGCTTGCTTTTACATTTACAGGTTTAATGGGGAAAAAAGACGGGCTTTTTGATAATATGCTGGGATTGGCGCATATTAAAAACGGACTTGCTGAAATAAATTTAAACGGTGAAAATCAAATAATAAAAAAAGAACAGGTAATTGCAGTAAATCCGGATATAATTTTTGTACCCACATGGAATTACAATAATGAAAATGATATAAATGGCTACGCGCAAAGCATTTTAAATGACCCGGCGTACCAAAATATCAAAGCTGTCAAAAATAAAAGGCTGGAGTTTGTATCTGACAGATACAGATATGTAGCATCGCAGCATATAACCGAGGCTGTTGAAGTAATGGCTAAAGCAGTTTATCCTGAAATCTTTAAATAATGAGCAAAGGTGTGGTTTGAAATGAAAAAAGTGTTATTTTTAACAAATGTTATACGTCGTATGGGTATGATGCAGCAAATGCTGCAGAAATTGCAGAAAGAAAATAAATTAAACAGCAATTGTGCCTGCCATTGGATAACCGAACAAACTGTATGGGATAAAAGTTGGGAGGAAAAACTTAAAAATACAGATTTTTTACTTTTAAAATGGATGGGAGCGGGTATTGACACGCCCTTTCTGCAACGCTGCATCAGCTATTTAAAACAAAATAAAATTAAATATTTTATTGACGCTGAAGGTGCCGAAAAACCGCAGTTAACATACGGAATAACTGATTTACAAGCGGAAACCATAAAAAAATATACAATGTTTGGCGGCAGCCGCAATTATTATAATTTATGGCTGTATGCGGCAGCAGCTGAAGAAAAAAATGAAAATATACCGGGACCCGATCCGATATATTGGTGCGGCATATATCATCCTGATGCTGATAAAGTTTATACTGATTTGGAAAAATACAGAAAAGATTTCTGTAAGGAAGGAAAACCTTATATTGGCATTTTGTTTTACCGTGAAGAATGGGTATGGGAAGATTTAACTTATCAAACAGCCCTGATTCGAGAAATTGAAGCACAGGGTATGAATGCTGTTTGTGTATTCAGCAATGGTATGCCTAATGAAGAAATGGGGATGCCAAGCTTAAAAAAAGTATTCGGACAATTTTTCAGCAGTAATGGGTTTCCTGTAATAGATGTGCTGCTTAATACTTTAAAATTCTCATTAACAAGCAGTGGTTCTATGGATATTGAATTTTTAAAAAAATGGAATGTTCCGGTATTGCAGGCCTACACATTAATAGCACCGTATGAAGAATGGAAAAACAGTTTTGAAGGCATGAACGCAATGGAAATATCTATAAGTGTTTCCTTACCGGAGTTTGACGGTATTATTCATGGAGTACCGGTAGCAACGAAAAAAATAATGGAAAACGGCGATGTACGTTATTTACCAATAGATGAAAGGGTAAAACGTATTGTAAAAAAAGCCGGAAAATGGGCTGTGCTGCGCCGAAAAGAAAATTCTGCTAAAAAAATAGCAATAATCTTCCATAACTATCCTCCTAAAAATTCAAATATCGGCAGTGCTCTGGAGCTTGATACTATAGAAAGCATCAGGCGCCTGCTTATGCTTATGAAAGAACATGGTTACAAGATTAATTTTATTCCGCAGGATGGCAAAGAATTTATCGGGATTCTTACTGCTAATGCTACAAATGACCGAAGTATGCTGACTGAAAAGCAAATTGATGAGTCTAATAAAATTAAGGGCAGTAAATATCAAAATTATTATGATGAAATGGAAGAACCGGTGCGCATTCAGCTCGAAAAGGATTGGGGAAAAGCTCCGGGAAGTGTTATGGAATATGCTGGCAGTTTGCTGGTCCCAGGTACAATGAACGGTAATGTTTTCATTACAGTGCAGCCGCCGCGTGGTTTTGGTGAAGATCCGTCAAAAATTTATCATTCTCCGTTTACTGCTCCAACTCATCATTATATCGCTTTTTATCAATGGCTGCGTGATGAATGGCAGGCTGATGCAGTTGCACATATTGGTACACATGGCTCTCTTGAATGGCTACCAGGTAAAAATGCAGGTTTAAGTGCAGCTTGTTATCCAGATTTGGCATTGGGTGATTTACCTGATATCTATCCTTATAACATTACAATTACCGGTGAAGGCATACAGGCAAAACGCCGTGGCGCAGCCTGCCTGATTGAGCATTTGCCTGCACCGCAGACAAGAGCCGGAGTTTATGATGAACTTGAAGAGCTTGAAAAATTGCTTGATGAATATGCTCATTTTGAACACAATCGACCTGAAAATTTACAGCAAATAGAAAGCCTGATAAATGAAAAAGTGCAGCAGGCAGATCTGAGCGGGGAAGTACCTTATGATGAAACTAAAAGTTTTGGCGAATATGCCATGGCGCTGCATAATTACATCAGTGATTTAAAAAATATGCAGGTGCATAATGGACTGCACATTTTAGGGCAGCCGCCGGAAAATGAAGATTTAACAGAGTATTTGTGCCTTTTAACAAGGCTTGATAATGGTAATATCCCAAGCCTTAATCAAACAGTGGCTTCGTACTACGGCTTTGATTATTACTATCTTTTAGAAAACAGTAGTTTAATTTATGAACCTTTGCAAATTACTTATGGGGCATTAATTGATAAAATAGCTTTACAGTGCAGCGAAGTTATAAGTATTTTACAGGAGAATTACTTTAAACCGGAAGGCTGTGAGCTTGTTCAAAAATTAGACTGGGTAAGAAAAGGCAATGATGATTTTAAAGAAAAACTGTCTGAAATATGTAAATATATATGCAATGTAATCTATCCCAATCTTCTTTTAACGAGTAATGAGATTACTAATATGTTGCGAGGATTTGAAGGTCAGTATATAGAACCGGGTCCTTCCGGTGCCCCGAGCAGCGGCGGCGCAGATTTATTGCCTACAGGACGCAATTTTTATGGTGTAGATCCCCGCACTCTTCCTACGCCTGCTGCATGGGAAATTGGCAAAACACTTGCTGACCAGGTTATTACGCGCTTTATAGCGGAAGAAGGTCGTTATCCTGAAAACATAGGCATTGTACTCTGGTCTGGGTCGAATATGAGAAGCCATGGACAATGTATTGCTGAATTTTTGTATCTTATGGGTATTAAACCAAAATATCAAAGCGGAAGTATGCGCGTCAATGGCTTGGAGGTAATCCCTCTTGCAGAATTAAAACGCCCGCGCATAGACGTTACAGCTCGTATTAGCGGATTATTCAGAGATTCTATGCCTTCAGTTGCAGAACTGTTAGATAAAGCCGTTTTGCTTGCGGCAAGCCTGGATGAAAAAGATGAGGATAACTATGTAAAGAAACATATTACAGCTGAAAGTGCGGAACTTGAAGAAAGTGAAGGGATGACTAAAGAAGAGGCCTGGCGTCAGGCAGCTTTCAGAATCTTTGGCGACCAGCAGGGTGTATACGGTGCAGGTGTAGCAGCATTGCTGGAAGCTAAAAACTGGGATACAATTGACGATATAGCTGATGTTTATGTCCGCTGGGGCGGACATGCTTATGGCGGCAAAACCCGAGGAAAATTTTTGCCGCAGCAATTCCGCAAACGTATGGGCAGCCTTGATGTAACAATTAAAAATGAAGATAATCACGAAACAAATATGTTAAGCAGCGATGATTATAATGCTTATCATGGCGGAATGATTGCAGCTGTACGCAGTATTAAAGGCAGCGCACCGCGCTCTTACTGCGGTGATAGTACTGACCGCAGCCGTATAACCATGCACAGTGTTCAGGAAGAAGCAAAACGTGTCTTCCGCAGTGAAGCCATTAATCCTAAATTTATAAACGGTATGATGAAACATGGTTATAAGGGTGCAGCCGATATGGCAAACTATATTGCGCATAGTTACCAGTGGGATGCAACAAGCGATGTAATAGAAGACTGGATGTATGAAAAATATGCCGAAAAATATGCGTTTGACCCTGAAGTTCAAAAGTGGATGCGCGATGTTAACCCATGGGCCTTGCAGCGTTTAACGGAAATTTTACTGGAAGCAAGCCAGCGCGGCTTATGGAATGCTAAAGAAGAAACTCTTAATGAATTGCGAAAATTATATCTTGACATGGAAGGCGAACTGGAGGACAGAGCTGATGCCAACAACTAAAATAAAAATGTTGGCATTAGCAGTAACCGGCAGGTGTAATTTTGCCTGCCGGTATTGTTATGCTGCACCTTTAGATGCACAGGATATGAGTATTGATACAGCTTTTAAAGCATTAAAACTGGCAGCACAGAGCGGAGAAAATTTTGTCCTGCAATTTACCGGAGGAGAACCGCTTTTAAATTTTCCTGTTATTAAAAAAATTGCAATGCAAGTTATAGCTCAAAAGCTGCCTGCCAAAATGCAGATTCAAACTAATTGTTCACTTATGACAGATGAAATAGCTGATTTTCTGTATGAACACAAAATCGCTATTGGAGTTAGCCTCGATGGGCGCCCCGGTGTAAATGATTTGCAGCGCATTTATAAAGATGGTACTGGGACTTCTCAAGATATAGTAAAAGGGCTGGAAATTTTAAAGCGCCGTAATATTGCAGTTGGTATTACCTGTGTTGTTACTGATGAAAATGTTAAGCAACTGGAAAGTATTATAGAGTTCGCTCATTTTTTAGGAAATGTAAGACGCATAGGTTTTGATGTTTTGCGGTATCAGGGACGCGGGTGTAGTTTAAAAATGCCTTGTGGAGATGACGTAAAGAACGCCATGCAGCGCGTTATTAACAAAAATGATTATTTGCAGAAGCTTACGGGCATTAAAATTAAATTATCCCAACAGGAACGTGCTATTGTACAAAAATCAATCAGTTATGCTTATGATTTTGGTCATTGCTATGCCATGAATGGGCAGGCGGCTTTTGTCGCAGCCGATGGCAGCATTTATGCATGTTCTTCGTTCATGGGAGAGCCTGATTTTTATATTGGTAATGTAGAAAAAGGAATAGACTCTTTGGCAGTAAATGACTTAAAAAATAAAATTAAACAATCAATGCGTTTTTGTATTGATTGCCGAGAGTTTAAGGCTTGTGGAGGCGGATGCTATGCGAGATGGTATGGCAGCGGTCAAGCAACTAATTGTAGTGCAGAGTGTGCTTTAAAACTTAGCTTTATTTAAAATAAAACCACAATTAAAAAAATATTACTAAAATATTTGACTATATACTTAGTATATAGTGTAAGATTGATTTCATAATAATATACTATATCAATTGTATAAATTTCGGAGGATGAAATAATGAAAAGAATGTCCGTATACCCTTTTAGCGCCATTGTCGGTCAGGACAACATGAAACTGTCTTTAATTTTAAATGTAATAAATCCTTCGCTGGGCGGTGTTCTTATTAAAGGTGAAAAAGGAACGGCAAAATCTACTGCAGTACGTGCACTGGCAGAACTGTTGCCGCCGATGAAGGCTGTATGCGGGTGTAAATTTCATTGCGATCCTGAGGATAAATCTGCATTGTGTGATGAGTGCCGTAATTTGTATAGACAAAATGGTAATTTGCCAGAAGAATTTATCAAAATGAAAGTGGTGGAATTGCCTGTTAGCGCAACCGAAGACAGGGTAGTTGGTACTCTTGACATAGAACATGCTATAAAGCACGGCGAGAAAAAATTTGAGCCGGGAATTTTGGCAGCAGCTAACCGTAATATTTTATATGTTGATGAAATTAATCTTTTAGATGACCATGTAGTGGATGTGTTGCTGGACGCTGCTGCTATGGGTGTAAATACTGTAGAGCGTGAAGGCGTATCATATTCCCATCCTGCACGCTTTGTACTTGTTGGCACCATGAACCCAGAAGAAGGAGATATCAGGCCGCAGCTTCTTGACCGTTTTGGTTTATCTGTAGTTGTTAAAGGTGAAAATGACCCTCAACAGAGAGTTGAAGTTATTAAACGCCGATTAGAATATGAAAAAGACCCTGAAAATTTTAATAATGCTTATGCCGATGAACAGCAGCAACTTGCGGAAAAGATTATAAAAGCACGCGAATTTTTGCCAAAAGTAGAAATTGACGACAAATTGCTTGGATTAGTTGCCGGAATTTCGGTTGAATTAGGTGTAGATGGACATAGGGCTGACATTACATTGATAAAAACAGCTTTAACAGTGGCTGCTTTTAATGGGCATGACTTTGTAGACACCGAAGATATAAAAACTGCGGCTAAATTGGTATTGCCGCACCGTATGCGCCGCCGTCCGTTTGAAGAAGGCGAACTTGACTGGGGCAGGGTAGATGAATTGATAAGTACAGGCGTTTAAGGAGGGCGAGGGTATTGCTGGAATACAGTTATCCTTTAGCTGCCGTTGTAGGGCAGGAAAAAATAAAAAAAGCCCTTTTAATAGCACTTGTAAACCATAATACTGGCGGGTTAGTAATTACCGGTGTTAAAGGTACAGGTAAAACAATTATGGCACGTGCCTGTAAAGCTTTAGCAGGCAGTCGTATATTTATTAACCTGCCGCTTAATGTTACAGAAGATATGCTTTTTGGAAGCATTGATATAGAGTATGCTGTGCAGCAAGGCAAAAAACGCTTTGCGCCGGGTTTATTAAGCCGGGCTGATAAAAATGTTTTATATATAGATGACGCTAATCTTTTAAGGCAGGATTTGCTGAATGCAGTACTTTCTGTTAATGAAACCGGACAGAACATTGTTGAACGCGATGGTATTTCCTATATTCACAGTGCCAGGTTTACATTGCTTGCCAGTATGAACCCTGAAGAAGGTGCATTGCCTTCACATATTCTTGATAAATTTGGAATGTATGTTAATGCAGAACCTATTTCTGATATCGAAGCCAGGGCTGAGGTTATCCGCAGGAATTTGAACTATGCCGCAAATCCTGAAAAATTTTGTTCCGCATACGCTGATGAAAAGGCAAAGCTGTTAGACACGGTTGAAAACGCACGCCGGCTGCTGCCGATGGTTGAAATAAGCGAAGCAATGCTGCAATTAGCCGCACAGTTATGTTCACAGGCATTTTGCAGCGGGCACAGGGCTGAAATTTATATGCTGGAAGCGGCAAAAGCAATAGCCGCACTGGCACAAAGGGCATATGTATTGCCTAAAGATATAGAAGAAGCAGCTGAATTTGTGCTGCCTCACCGTTCGCGCCCGCCAATAACGCAGGACGACAGTGACGGCGGGCAGGATGAGCAGGAAGATACACCTGATAATGAAAATGAACCGGAAGAAAATAATGGTGACAAAGATAATGACGGCAACGTAGAAAATAATTTGCCGTTACCTGATGATATAAACTCTGACGATTCAAATCAGCAAAATGATGCTGACCCGCAGAACGATACACAGGTGGATAATAACAATTTAGCGCCTGATGAAAAAATTTCAGATATTGATAAAAACTTTGTTATGCCCAAAATAATTGTTGATATGGGCGAAAAAAGCCGCATCAGGCACGGCAGCGGCAAACGAAGCATAACAAAAACTGATTTGAAACAGGGCCGTTATGTGCGGGCAGAACTGCCAAAAGAGAAAACTACAGATATGGCTTTTGATGCAACAATCCGCGCCGCGGCTCCATACCAGAAACTGCGTACTAAAAATGGCTGCGCAATTGTAATAAAAGATGAAGATTTACGCCAAAAAGTAAGGGAAAAACGAATTAGCAACACTTTTTTATTTGCAGTTGATGCCAGCGGCTCTATGGGAGCACGTGAAAGAATGCGTGCCGTAAAAGGCGCTATTTTTTACATGCTGCAGGAAGCTTACCAAAAACGCGACAGAGTTGGTATGATTGCTTTCAGGCGTGATAAAGCAGAAGTTTTGCTGCCGGTAACACGCAGTGTTGATTTAGCACAAAAATGCCTGCAAAAATTGCCTACAGGTGGTAAAACACCGCTTGCAGACGGGCTTGCCAAAGCGTTTTTAACTCTTACAATGCAAAATAAAAAAGAGCACGATATGGAACCGGTGCTTGTAATAGTAACGGACGGACGTGCCAATGCAGTGGAAGGAGAAAGCGACCCGGTTGGCAGCGCATTAAAAATTGCAACAAAAATAAAAAATGCAAAAATAACCTCTGTTGTTATAGATACCGAAAATGATTTTATCAAACTTGGCATAGCGCGCGATTTGGCTGATGCTATGGGCGCAGCGTATTATACGCTTAACAGGCTTAGCAAAGAGAATATTATAAAAATAATACGTAATTTAGGAGATAACTGATGAAAAAATTGTTTATGGCAATTATGCTGATGTTAATTTGCATAACTTCTGCTGCAGTTTCTGCGGCAGAAAATGAACAGCCGCAAAATCCAATGAATTGGGAAATTAGTATGATGCCCAAACCTACTGCAGAAGAAATAGAAGCTGCGCGATGGTCAATAATAACAGAAAACGATATAGGTATTTATGCTTACGACATTGATTCGCTGCGATTTGCGGTAAATACAGACGGCAGCAGTGACAAAAATATCGTAACGGCAGAAGTAAAAACTATCTTTACCAATAAGGATATTTTAAAAAAGCTAAAAAAAGATTATTCTAAAAATCTTGAGAAAAAAGAACGTGTTTTATACTGTAAAATGAAAATGCATTATAATTTGCAGAATTCAACTTACTGTGTAAAAAATATGACTGTCTATACTGATAAAGACAGGGTTATCGAAGAAAAAATAAGTAATACTTTTGCACAAGTGCCGGAAGGCAGCTTTGCGGAGGCTTTATATGAAATCTGCCTTAAATTTGCAGCAGATTCAAACGAAAAAAATACTGAAAAATGATTGTAATAAAATTTAATAATATAACAGGTGATTAACTTAAATAGCTAAATGGGTGCAAATCCCATACGATCACGTCACTGTTATAGGGAGTTCATTAATACTTGTTGTATTGTTGAACGATGAACTTTAGTCAGGAGGCTGCCTGTTATTATTGCTTACAACTGCGAGTGACAGTAGATGGGCGAAACTATAATTCATTTATAGTTTTATACACCTTTTGCCATGCCGCAAAGGGTGTTTTATTTTAAGTTTGTTTGTTAAAGTATGCGGCCATGTGAGACTGGGCATACTGAGACTTGCAATAAAAATTTATTAAGAGGTGTGAATGATGGACAAAAGTTTTAGTAAGAGTCTTTTGATGACAGCGTTGATTACCGGCACTGTGTTGTGGGGAGGCAATTCGGTTCTTGCACAGGAGAATGAACAGGAATTTACTCTTGACCCAATGGTTATTACTGCTACAAGAACTGAAAAAAGAGATGTAGATGTACCTGCAAGTACTACTATTTTGAGTAATCAAGATTTAAAAAATACTGGCGCGCAAAATTTGCAAGTTGCTTTAGGGCGTGTTCCTGGTTTGATATACAAAACTTTTTCTCCTGGTGGTGGCGCTATGGGGACTATGGCAAATGAAATTGCTATTAGGGGCGTATCTAATGGTACGTTAGTTATGTTAAATGGTACACCAATGAATTTACGTGGTAAATATTTCCTTGATGCAATTCCTGTTGAGAATGTAGAGCGTGTAGAAATCGTTAAAGGCGGTGCTGGCGTTTTATATGGCAGTGAAGCTATGGGTGGTGTAATTAATATTATAACTAAAAAAGAATTTACAAATTCTGTGTCTGTTGGATATGGTAATTATGGACAACAAAAATACAGCGCGTCTGTAGGAACTGATAAAGTTAATGTAGGTTATAACCTGGAAAAATGGGGAAATGTAGATACTATCTCCCGCTCTGATGATAAGGGATTAAAACATACTGATATGACCGGTTCAGAAAAAAGAAATTTGTATGTTGATTATAAAATTAATGACAACTGGAATTTCTTATATAATTATTTTGAGACTAATGTTAGATATGACACATGGTTTGATGATGCATATAAAGAGGTACCTAAAGGTGGAGCATTGCAGCAGAATCGTGAATATGTTACCAAACAAAATTTAGTGCAGTTGTTGTATCAGGATGATACTTTAAAAGCTAATTTATATTACAATCAGAATAAATTAATGGCAAATGGTTTTACGAATTATAATACATCTGGTAAATTTCAAGGAAAAATATATGATACAGATGAAAAAAACAGAACCTATGGTGCAGATGTTCAAAAGGAATGGCAGCTTAATAGTAAAGGCAGCTTAGTACTGGGTGGTAGTTATCAAAATGAATTTTATGATAATTATTCCAGCAAAGTTACCGACAGACATATTTATGCTGTTTACGGCCAATATGACCATAAATTTGATGACAAAAATGAATTGATTGTAGGTGCGCGTGAAACGTGGACTACCGGTGGTTACAGAGATCAAAACTATGATAACTTTAGTATGTCTGGTCAGTATGTACATAAATTAGATGACGATGATTCTTTATACGCTAATGTAACGCAGTCTTTTATTATGCCTACTTTTAGCCAAATGTATGGTGCAAGCGACACAGCTATTGCCAACCCGGATTTGAAACCGCAAAAAGGCGTAAGTTATGAAGCCGGTTGGAAACGTGTAACAGATAGCCATAGCTGGAAAGCTGCTGTTTACCATATTGATATAACAGACAATATTTCTGCTACATGGGATACTGATAAAACGGAATACCAGTATACGAACGAAGATTTTAAAAATACCGGCATTGAACTTTCCTGTGATATTGAAGGGAAGAACGGTTGGTCTTATAATTGGGGCGTAAACTATATGGATCCGAAAGTTAAAGGTACGAAAAAACCGTATTGGGATAGAAAATATGGTAGGGTACAGTTGAACGGTGGTATTACTTATAGTAAAGATAAATGGGTATCCAGTTTACAGGGAACATATCTAGCTGAAAGGGTTGGAACACCGAGTAGCTCTCATTCCTCTCATGAAAAACCTTACTTTTTAACAAGTTTGACAACTACTTATAATGCTGATAAACAAAATTCCTTTACTCTCACAATGGATAACTTGTTAGACAGAGAGGATAATTTAAGTCATAGTGGTTCTGAATATTATTCTACTCCGTTTAACTTTATGCTTACTTATAATTATAAATTCTAAGCTCTGTAGTAGTATAAGGCGGCTTATGCCGCCTTATACTCTAAATATTTAATGGCGTAAAAGTTATCGTATTATTAACTATACTTATATTAAAGGACCATTCTTACTATGATTTTGAAAATTTTAAGCATTTTTTTGTTATGCTTTTTAAATATAAATGTTGCACTGGCCGGTGTGCAGGTAGATGCTGTTTACCCATACAGCCTTGATAAAAAAGTTAACAAAACTGTTGCTGCGGGCAGTACTATGCCGTTATATTTAAACATTACAGCATTTGATGTGCCGGAAAAGCAGCTAATAAAAGTAACTGTTAATTTGCCAGAAGGTTTTAAGGTATTACCGGGCGGTAAATGGCAGATTGGTGATGACGGCAGCAGCGCATATACTAACTGGCTATTGCCTGCTGATTACGGCAATACATTTGACTTGCTTTATATTAAACCGATTGAAGATGCTGTAAGCGGAACGAAACAAATTAATATTAATATTACTGCTGAAAACTGGCAGCAAGAAAAAGTTATTAATTTTGTATATGATGCAAACTCCAAAGCCGAAAACGAAAAATCATCCTATGGCAAAAAATATAAAAATAAAGATTACAACTGGTATATACAAGATGTAGATTTACCGGTAGATAACCTTGGTCATAAGGATGACCGTTCTGCAGATAACGTTGTTTATATTCGCGATACTGCATTTGAATCTTTCCGCAGCCGTTTAACAGGTGATGGCGCTGAAAGCTGGTCATCTATGTTTAACCACCCGGCTGCGTTTATGTTGGTTGATATGCGTAATCCGCAACAGGATGTAAGAGTGCTGCGTTTAAAAGCAGAGCTTTTGGATAAAGCAACTGGTAAAGTCATGCCTGGCTTGTGCCAGGCAAGTAACTCTACCGAAGAGCATGAGCAGGGATGGGCGGGTAAAACCGATAACAGCAACGCAACAAAAGCTATGATTTCACTGGACGGTAAACAGACACAGGCTTTTATTATACCGCTGTATGTTGATTATTTTAAAATTATTGAAGGCGATTATACATTAAGAGTCACAATTGAAGGCAATGGTCAACAGAAAATACAGGAGCTTCCGGTAAAAATAGAACAAAAACATAGCATTGGCATTGCTGCAGTGGCTTTTGCATTTATTTGCTTTGCAGCAGTTTTGTTGTTTTTACCGCACCTGCGCCGTGTAATATTTAATATAGGTGCTCAGGGGGCTATAACGGTAGCGTTATTTGCTGCGGTCGGGTTCGGTGCAATAACTGTGCCCACAACTTTGGCAGGGGAGTTCCTGCATGTATTTTTAGGACCTTTTTCCGGGTTTATTACCGGTATTTTAAGCGGCGTGCTGCAATATTTACTTATAGTTTCGCTTTTAATGTTATACCGCCGACAAGGCGTGCTGGCGCTGATGTTTTTAACAAGGTATATGTTATCCGGATTGCTTTTCGGTAATTTTACCCCTCTTGGCTTTTTAAGCTGTTGCGTATATATAGGCGTACTTGAAGTAATGCTAAAGTTGTGCGGATTTTTTGATAAAAAGAATATTAGCGTCAAATATATGCTGTTTATAGCGGCTATGTTTGGTGTTGGTGATGCTGTTGTTACGTTTATAAATCTTGAACAAATGATGTTTTTTTACAGGCTTTACTATGCCGATTGGTATATAGGTTTGTATATGCTTATTAACGGTTTTTTATACAGCAGCATTGGCGCTTGGATTGGTTATAAATTGGGTTTAAAACTTCAGCAGGTTACGGGGGAATAACGAATGCTTAAAATAGAAAATTTATCTTACCGTTATCCAAACAGAAGTGAAAATACATTAAAAAATATTAATTTAAGTATAGCGCCAGGCGAATTTGTACTTATGGCAGGCAAAAGCGGCTGCGGCAAATCAACTTTAATTAAAGCGATAACCGGTATTTTTGAGACAGAACGGCGCGGCTGTTTGTCGGGCAAAATTTTTTTGGATGGAAGGGAATCTCAAGATTTGCCTCCTGAAGAAATCGCTTTACTGGCAGGTACTGTATATCAGACACCGGATGACCAGCTGTTTGCTATGACTGTCTATGATGAAGTTGCTTTTGCACTTGAAAACCGCGGCTTTCCGGATGAATATATAAAAACCAAAGTTTATGAAACTTTGGAAATAGTAGGGCTTGGTGACAGGGTAGATTATAGTATTCAGGCACTTTCGGGCGGTCAGCGGCAAAGGTTGGCACTTGCATCTGTACTTGTTACCGGCCCGAGGCTGTTGGTACTGGACGAACCTATAAGCCAGCTTAACCCTCAGGGAGCGCATGATTTTTTACACCTTTTACAGAAGCTGAACAAAAAACAAAATTTAACAATTCTTTTAATAGAACACAGGGTTAATGAAATTGCCGGTTATTTTTCTCGTATTATTGTTATGAACGAAGGCAGTATTGCATATGACGGCGATATAAATAAAGTATGGTCTGCGGTAAGCAGGTTAAAAAATATTGGTTTGCGTGAGCCGCAGAATATTGTTTTATGCCGTTTGCTAAAATTGCCTGTATTGGTAAACGATGCTGATACTGTTGCTGCCATGGTAACGGATGTTTATGGCAATTTGAAAATTGTAAATAAATATCAATCTGCCGTTGCAGTAACAGGGCAAACTATTTTAGATATAAAAAATGTCTATTATAAATATGATAATGCTTTGGAAGATACGCTGAAAAATATCAGCTTTACGCTGCAAAAAGGTAAAATTACTGCACTGATGGGCGTAAATGGCACCGGTAAAAGCACATTGATGAACCTTTTGGGCGGAATTGCTGCCATGGACAGAGGAACGATTTGTTTAGATGGCCAGGATTTGCAGAATGAACGCTTTAACGTTGGTTACCTGCGGCAGGAAGCAGATTTAATGCTGCTGGCCGACAGCGTGCGTGAAGAACTTTGCTGGAATAATAAAAAAATTAGCGAAGCAGAACTGCAAATTATGCTTAAAAGAATTGGCCTTGAAAATTATGCCGGTGATTTTCCGTTAGCTTTAAGTAAAGGGCAGCGCCTGAGGGTTATTTTAAGTGCTGTATTAATGCAGAAACCTAAATTGCTGCTTCTTGACGAGCCTACTACCGGCCAGGACCAGCAAAGCCTGGAAGAGATAAAAAAACTTTTATGTGCTTACGCCGAAGATGGCGGCAGTATTTTCTTTTGCACGCATGATGTTGAATTAGCTTCTGAAATAGCTGACAGCGTAATTTTAATGAATGATGGCCAGATTATTGCTGATGATATAACAAGCAAAGTGCTTACTGACAGAAGTTATTTAAAACTTTGTGGGTTAAAGGCACCAGCCATGCTTGATGTTACGGATTTATTGCATATCAGGCCTTTACTTACGGCTAAGGAGGTGGCGGATTATGTACTTGCGGCAGCTGTGGGAAGGTAATGATTCACGGGAGTGGATTAGAGAAGTTTCCGGAAAAACCAAACTTGTTATGTTGTTTTTGTTTTCAATATTGACGATAACGGTTGATAATCCGCGTACTTTATTTATTGTATTTTTGATTTCGCTGTTGCTGCATGCGTTGGCAGGTACTTCTGCCGCCAAATGGCAGGTTATGATGGTCTTGCTGATGCTTAGTTTATGGGGGTCAATGTTCAGCCAGGCTTTGTTTTTTACGCAAACGCCCAGAACGCCTTTATTTGTTTTGATTGAACCGAATACGCCTATACTTGGTGTTATTACAAATGGGCTTTACGTTTACCGCGAAGGTATTATATATGGTGCTGTGCAGGGGCTGCGTTCGGCTACCATGCTTTCGCTGGGCCTCTTGGTTTGCTGGAATTCTGATCCCAGGCAGCTTTTGCAGGCAATGCTTACATGGCATTTGCCTGCGCAGATTGCCTTTATGCTTGTTACCGCAATCAGGTTTTTACCGGTATTAGCAGCGGAAACAGGTGATGTTTTAATTGCACTCAGGCTCCGTAGCGGCAGTGCTGCCGGACGCACTGCTGTTATAAGGCATTTGCCGTATATTGCCAAGCCTTTACTGGTACGTTGCCTGCGCAGGTCGCAGACACTTGCTTTATCGGTTATAAGCCGCGGATTTTTTTTGGCAGATAACAAAAAGCGTGCTTATTTATGGCCTTTAAGGGAACGGCTTGTATGTTTGTTGCTTTTTGCTTTCGTAAGCAGTGCTGCTTTAAGTAAGATTTTGTATTTGCTTTCTGAACAGGGTTTTTATTATGGTGTATTCAGATTTGTGTATGATTTGGCAAAGGTTTACTTATGAAAAATTTTAAAAGCAAAATAATAACTATTATATTTTTATTGTCATTAGCGGCTTTGTTTTGGATTACCGGAAGCCGTACTCCATGGAATGATATAGGTTTAACTGCTTCAGAAGAAGGGATTGCTGTACATTTGGGAGATATCCCCAGTGAAAATTATGACCGCATGGGCTTTACCAAAGCTGTTGTCAGACATGTAGAATCTGAAAATGGATGGCTTGTAGGTACAGAACGCGGTGAACTGTTTTTATTTTCTTCAAAAGGTGAACAGATTTGGAAACGTTCGCTTGGCATAGGTAAGTTTATTTCTGTCTGCTTAAGCAATGATTCACAGGTTGCTTTTGTAGGTGAACAAAGTCCTGCCGGAAATTTATATGCAATTGATGTTCACACGGGTGATATTTTATGGCAATACGCTGCTGCGAACTTTGTCGGTGCTGATCCGAGCAAGCGTTCTTACCCTTCAATAGTACATATCGTTGTTGATAAAAATGATAACGTATATGCCAATGCGTATAGATTTTTGATGAATAAAGACGGCAGCCGCGGATATAACGGAAGGATGCTTGCGATAAACCGCAGTGGTGAACTTTTATGGAAATATCCGGCAGAAGAATCTATAGACAGTTGGATAAACTGGTGTGATGTTAATGATAACAACGGCGAAGTTGTAATATCCACTTCTGCATATGACTTCAGGGAAGACATGGTATATAAAGATACGATGTATTTTCTTGATAAAAACACTGGCGAAAAGATAAATTCTGTTTTTATAAAGCCAGTTGAACCTTTTGACAATACCGTTATGCGCGGCAGCCCTAATTTTAGTAAAGATGGTAAATATTTAGCGGCAGCTTGCAGTGACGGCCGAGGCTTTTTATTTGATGCTTTGGGAAATATGTTATGGGAACGTACATTATCTAAACCAACTCAGGTTGATAATGTCTGGATAAATGCTTCCGGAAGAGATGGCTATGCTGTTAAAGAAGGTGTTGTTTTTTCAACGATCAATACTTTTAACCGTGAGAACTGGCAAATTCCAACGCCAATAGAGCATCCAAGCAATAACAGTTTATTTATGTTTGGTTATGATGGCACATTTAAGTATCAGTATATGGCTGATGGTACGATGGAAGAGCTATCTTTTGCCAAAGATAAGGTTGCCTGTGCAGTTGGGCGTAATGTACGTACACATAATTACGGTGCTCACGGGGGGCTTATATTAAACATTGCAGATGGCAGAAAATTAAATTTCTTCCATACAGAAGGGCCATTACAGGCGATAAATATAAGCGGTGATGGTCTGACTGCGGCCGGCGTTGAAGCACCGGCAGTTACCCCGGATGGGAAAATTATAGGAGCTTACAGGTTACATATATGGAAATTAAATTGATGAAAGGCAAAATGTTAGTTGCTTTTTTACAGTATTACAAACCTTATAAAAAAACTGCTGCATTTATTATTGCCGGGTCATTTGCCGTTGCTTTTCTGGATTTGATATTTCCGGTATTTGTAAGGCATATTTTAAATGTTGAACTGCCGCAGCGAAATCTTCAAAGTATTTTGCTTTATGCCTTGTTTTTACTGATTTTATATATTCTAAATACAGTTTTACTGTATTGGATAAGCTATAGCGGGCATGTTATGAGTATCAATATTGAACGTGATATGCGGCGTGACCTTTTCAGGCATATTGAAAGTATGTCATTTAAATTTTTTGATAACAACAGAACCGGACAGCTTTTGGCGCGCCTTACCGGTGATTTAACGGAAATAGGTGAATTGACTTTCCGTGGGCCTAACGATATTATCATCTGCTTAGTGGTTATGCTGGGTACTATCAGTATAATGTTTTGGATGAATATCTATTTAGGTATTCTTATAGCTTTGCTTTTAATTCTGAAAACAGTGCATACCGTTATTATAAATCATAAGATGAAGGCTGCCTTTAGAAAAAACCGTGCTAAAAATGGTGAGGTTTCTGCAAAAGCCGAAGAAGCATTAAGCGGAATACGGCTTGTAAAAGCATTTGCTGCTGAAGAACTGGAATGTTCTCTATTAATGAAGAAAAATGAAGAAAGTATGGCGGTTCGCAAAACTTCTTTTAAAATATTAGGCTATTTCTCCAGCAGCGTTAATTTTTTTACTAATTTTACAAATTTGTTTGTACTTGTGGCCGGTGGTGTATTAATAGCAGCTAATAAAATTCAACTAAGTGATTTTATTGCTTTTTTGCTTTACGTTAATTTATTTATGAAGCCACTATTAAGGTTAACCGTTTTTACGGAAATGTATCAGCGCGGCATGGCGGGATTTGCACGTTTTTATGAAATTATGCAGATTAAACCGGAAATAATTGATGCCAAAGATGCAATTGAATGTAAAAATATTAACGGCAGTATTTGTTTTAAAAACGTAACCTTTAGTTATGGAAAAAATAAGGTGCTTGACAATGTAAGTTTTAATATTGCTGCCGGTGAAATTGTTGCTTTTGTCGGTGAAACAGGTGTTGGGAAAACCACATTAGCAAATTTGCTGCTGCGTTTTTATGAACCTGATTCGGGTGATATTTTAATAGATGGTATTAACATAAAAAAATATGGGCAAAGGTCATTACGTAAAAATATAGGACTTGTACAACAGGAGGTTTTTCTTTTTTCTGATTCTGTGCGGCATAACATAACTTACGGTTTATCTGAAGTAAAAGATGAAGAGATGGTATTTGCGGCCAGGGCAGCGTCAGCAGATGAATTTATAGAAAAACTGCCGCAAAAGTATGATACAGAAATCGGCGAGCGTGGAATAAAACTTTCCGGCGGACAGCGTCAACGCCTCGCAATAGCCAGAGTAATTTTGAAAAAACCGGGAATAGTAGTGTTAGATGAGGCGACATCTGCTTTAGATAACAAAACAGAAGATAAAATTCAAAAGGCATTAGATAAACTTACTAAAGGGCGTACAACTTTAATTATTGCTCACAGATTATCTACAATACAAAAAGCCAACAGAATTTTTGTATTGAATAATGGCAAAATTTCCGAAGAAGGTACGCATGAAGAATTATTAAAACTAAAAGGCTTATATTACAGGCAGTACAAAACTACGCTTGATAAAAATAAATTATTGGATACTTAGCAAAAATTTAACGGAAGGAGAATTATAAAATTTTTGTTTGTTAAATATCCGGATAATTTATTTTAAGAAATTTTGTTTTCTGAATTTGGGTATCGTATATTTTCAGGAGGATGGTCATGGAATTTATCAGTCAAACTATTATGTATTTTCACAAAGGCGGTTTAGTTATGTATCCGCTGTTGTTCTGTTCTTTCGCTGTTTTTGCTATCGCCATTGAGCGCTTTTTGTTTTACCGTGCAGCTGACAGCGGCGAAAAATTTGCCGATGATTACTGCACTTTATTAAAAAACAATGATTTACAGGCTGCAGCCGATTTAGCACAAACAACTTCCGGTGAAACTTCTGCCCTTGTTTTTGGCGCTGTACAAAATGCACATACACAGGATGATTTGACGGATTACCTTGAAAACGGGCTGGCTGTTTTTACTGCCCAGCTTAAAAACAAACTGGATTATTTAAGCATTATTGTTACTCTTTCGCCACTTTTAGGCCTTTTGGGCACTATTGTCGGCATGATTGGTGCGTTCAGTATTTTTAATATCCAGGCAGGCGCACCTATGGCTATCACCGGTGGTATCGGTGAAGCGCTGATTGCTACGGCTACCGGCTTATGCGTAGCTATTATGGCACTGTGCTGCCATTCGTATTTTGCCCATCGCATGGACGGCATACTTACAACGGCTGAACGCTGTGCGGCTGCACTTGCGCAGGCTAACAGAAGGGCCGGTGTAAAATGAAATTCCGCAGAAGCCAGAACAGAAAAGTACCGGAACTTAATATTATACCGATGATTGATATTATGTTCTTTTTACTGGTGTTTTTTATGCTGAGCACCATGTATATGATTGATTTAAAGACTATTCCTGTTAAGCTGCCACAGGCGGCCAATGCAGCAAGCGATACATCTACAACTTTTGCCGTAACGCTTAAAAACGATGGTACAATTTACCTTGGTGATAAAGAAACAGATTTGCAGTCGCTTTTAATGCAGGCTTCTTTAGAACAGAAAAACAACAGCAATTTTGCTGTTGTTATACGTGCGGAAAAAGATATTGAATACGGTGAGGTTATTGGGCTTGTAGATAAATTTAAGGGAGCAGGCATTAACAGGTTTGGGCTTGCAACTGACGGGGCAGCAAAATGATGGATGAAAAGAGAAGGCGGAACTGGGGTTTTGCCGGTTCAGCGATTATACATGTTTTAATATTTTTGATTGTATCATTTACAGGTCTGTTTCAATTTACGCACGCACAGGAAAACATTGTTGAAGTTACGTTTTTCGGTGGTGGTGGAGGCGGAGGCAGCGATAATGCCGGTGTTATAGAGGAAACAGAACCTGAAGCAGCAGCTGCTGTTGAAGAAACTTCTGACAGTGATGCAATTTTTGAAGCAAATAAAGAAGAAAAACCTGCTGTTGTAAAAAAGCAGCAGGTTAAGCCGGTTGTCAAAAGCAGCGGCAAAGGTAAAGGAACCGGACAGGGAAGCGGTACCGGAAGTGGTATAGGGCCTGGTTCCGGCTCCGGCAGCGGTGGCGGCCATGGTAGTGGACATGGTACCGGTACAGGTAGTGGGTCAGGTCCGGGCAGCGGCATAACATCATCACCTGCCGTACCGCCTCGTATTATTAAAAGTTATCAGCCGCCTTATCCCAGTGCTGAACGCAACGCCGGCGTAGAAGGCACTGTTTCTATAAGATTGTTAATCGGCACCGATGGCAGCGTTGAAGATGTAACCGTTACGTCCTCCTCAGGCAATGCAAATCTTGATAACGCTGCCGTTGCTGCATGCCGCAAATGGCGTTTTACAGCGGCTAAAAACAGTTCAGGTTTACCGGTACGCTGCTATGCAAGTATTCCGATAATTTTTAAAATTGGTAACTAAAAAATCCCCATCTCTATATACCCTCTTTACTGTTTCTTTGGCAAAGAGGGTATATATTAAATTAATTATGTTAGCTTTATAATTGTTGCGTAAGATAATGTTTCAAAAATTTTACAGGAGTATGCCGAGATAATGAACGAGAAATTACGGAACCTCTTAAAAAATAAATATATTAAATTGATGCTGATTGTTGTATTGGGAATAATTTTAATCTTAATATATCAGCTGATGTTTAAAAGTGAACCTGCGTCAAGAGAAATATTAAAACCTATCGTTCATGTAGAGGAAGTTTATAAAAAACCAATGTATAAAGAAATTTCTCTATTTGGCAAAACGGAAGCCAATGCTCAAATAGATATTATAAATAAACATGCCGGTAAGATTGCAAATATCAATGTTGATTTAGGCTCGTTTGTACATAAAGGCGATATTTTAATTGAACAGGATTTGCAGGATGCAGAAGCCGAACTTCAAAAAGCATATGCAAGGTATAGAGAAAATGACGCCAAAGCTGCTGAAAATAATGCCGAATTCAATAGTGATTATTATAAATATAAAGCTGATTATGAATTAGCAAAACTCAATTACGAACGTTACAAAAAGCTGTATGAAATGGGTGCAGTAGCAGAAGCAGAGTATGACAGCAAAAAACAAATAATGGTTAACGCCCAGGCTGCATACGAAGCCTTATCAAAACAAAAAAATTATGGTGATGCTGCAGCATCTGTTTATGCCAGAGAACAGGTTGCTGAAAGGCGCTATCAAGAATATATTTTAGCGCAGAATAAAAAGACAGATATGATTTTAAAAGCACCTGGAAATGGAATTATTAGTTATCGAAATGCAGAAATCGGTGAATATATACCGGCAGGAACAAAGCTGTTGACTATTACAGATAATAGCAAATTACATATAGATTGTAATATTTCGGAAGCTAATGCAGCTGTTGTAAAAGCTGATACAAAAATAACTATGAACATCGAAGCGTTAGGTAAATCTTTTGACGGAATTATATCATATGTAAGCCCTGATAAAAATGAAGATAGCAATAGTTACCTTGCCAGAATAAAATTGCTCGAACAGAATGAAGAAGTAAAATCGGGCATGTTTGCCAGGGGATATTTAAAGATACTGATAAAAGAAGATGCTCTTTACGTAAATAAGGATATTATTAAAGATAAAAACGGAAAGAAATATGTTTTTATTGTAAATAAAAATAATCAATTGGAACAACGTGAAGTAACGTTGGGCATTAATAATGATACAGAAGTTGAAATTATTGATGGTATTAATGAAGGGGAAGTAGTTGTTCTTGATAATTTATCACGCTTACGTGATGGAATTAAAGTTCAAATAGATGAAACCGAAGAGGATTAAAGATGAATATAACAAGGTTTTCTGTAAAAAGACCGATAGGCATTACAATGTTATATGCAATAATTGCTGTGCTGGGCATTTTTAGCTTTTTTAAGATTGGTGTTGAATTATTGCCGGAAGTCGATTCTCCATATGTAAGTGTAATAGTTAATTATCCTGGCGCAAGTACTGAATCAGTTGAACAGCAGGTAACAAAGCCTATAGAAGATGTATTGTCAACCATTTCACATTTTAAGCAGGTAAGGTCAGCAACAAGACCGGGCAGAGCCGAAATATTTGTAGAGTTAGATAGCAGTGCTGATGCGGATCTGGTAGCTATAGAAGCAACAAAAAAAGTAAGTACTATCAGAAAGAATTTGCCGGATGATATTGATGAGCCTGTTGTTATTAAACGTTCTTCTGACGAATATCCAATAATGCAGATTGCCGTCACAGCTCCTTATGAGATGGCAGATATATATTCTATAACTGAAAAAATTTTTGCGGAAAGGTTTCAACAGGCCGGCGGTGTTGCAGATATTGAATTGAGTGGTGGCCGAGTTAAAGAAATCAGTATAGATGTTGATAAAGAAAAATTAAATTATTATGGGTTAAACCTGCAGGATATTATACAAAATGTAAAAAACGAAAATGTCTTTCTATCATCCGGCTCTGTTTATACGGACGTAAAACAAACTACTGTGAGATTAACGGCTCAATACGAAAAACCGGAAGATATTGAAAATGTACAGATAAAGACAGCGAATGGGCAAAATATTATACTAAAAGATATTGCTGAAATTAAGGCAAAAGAAAAACGCGCAGTAACTTATAGCCGTGTTGATGGAAACGATGCTGTTGCCATAGATATATATAAAGCAAGCGGATCAAATATTGTTGATACATCTGAAAATGTATTAATGCAACTTGAAAAATTAAAATCAGAATATCCTGATTATACTTTTACACTTGTTTATGATCAGTCTTCATTTGTAAAAAATTCATTAAAAAATACTTTTTATACATTACTTGAAGGACTTTTTACAACTGGTATAGTTTTATATTTATTCCTCAGGGGTTGGCAATCATCACTTGCAGTAATGATAGCTATACCGGTATCGTTAATAGCCACATTCTTTTTAATGTATCTTGCCGGATTTACTTTTAATATGATGTCATTAATGGGCATGGCATTATGTATAGGTATTCTGGTTGATGATTCCATTGTAGTACTTGAAAATATTCAGCGTTATATTAATAATGGCTATTCAGCAGATAATGCTGCTGAGCTTGGAAGAAATGAAATAGGCATGGCAGCTGTAGCTATGACGCTTTGTGATATAGTGGTTTTCTTGCCAATAGCTTTTATGCAAAGTTCAACAGGGCAGTTTTTTAAACAATTCGGATTGACAATAACTTTTGCAACATTGATGTCATTACTTGTTTCGTTTACATTAACGCCTATGCTTGCTTCAAAGTTTTATTCGCATGGAATAAAGCTACCCAAAGGCAGAATCTGGGAATTTTTAGATAAAATTGAGAAAAATACAATAAATAAATACGAAAAAATACTTAAAAAATGTCTGCTTTATCCCCGTAAGGTTATATTTACCATAGCAGCACTGTTTGTTGGGGCTGTATTGCTTATACCTTTTGGATTTGTAGGGGCAGAATATATGCCGAGGACGGACGAAAGCGCCATTCAGGTAAATATAGAATTACCCGTAGGTTACAGTGCGGAACAAACCAACGAAGTACTATTATTATTTGACAAATATCTGCTGCAAATTCCAGAAATTGAACATCATTTATCAAATGTTACGAGCACGGAAAGTAATGGTAAAATATCAATCAGCCTTTATAACCGAGGCAAACGTTCCAAAGATGTATGGGAGATTGCTGATGAGATAAGAAAATTTGCTAAAAATAATTTTGGGGATATTAAAGTAAGGGTAAGTGAAATACAATCCTCCGTTACAGGCGTTTCTGGAGGCAAAACATTAGTACGTTCGCCATTGCAGCTGGAATTAAGGGGCAGCGATATGGATGTACTAATTGAAGAATCAAATAAAGTATTAAATATTTTTAAAGAAACAGAAGGTGTTAAAGATATAAAAAGTTCATATACAGAAGGTATGCCTGAAATTAAAGTAAGTGCTGACCGTGAAAAATTGCAATTTTACGGAGTATCTATCGATGACATAAACAAATCTTTTGCAGCAGCCATCGGCGGGAAAAATGCCGGTGTGTTAGCTAATGACCCTGACAATAGAGGACTAGATACGGATATTACGGTTAAATTTAATGGAAGCGACAATTTTTTTATTGAAGATATTAAAAACATCCCGGTAGTTGCCAAAAAGGGTACTGTAAACTTAGGAGATGTAGCTAAAGTTGAAGAAAGTATCGGACCGATAACCATCAGAAGAGTTGATAAAGAACGTATAATTAATATTCAAAGTAATTTGAGTGACAGACCTCTAAATGAAGTAGTGCTGGAAATACAGAAAAAATTAGAGGATAGCAATATTAAATGTTCTTATATGTTTACTGGTCAGGCAACTAGCATGAATGATTCTTTTAAAGAAATGGCAATAGCACTCAGTATGTCACTGTTGCTTATTTATTTCTTGCTGGCTGTGCTATATGAATCAGTTTTTACACCTTTAATCAGGATGTTTTCTTTGCCGCTGGGATTAATAGGAGCAATTATATGTCTTTTTGTAACTAATAATACGCTTAATCTATATTCATTAATTGGCATTTTGATAATGGATGGCCTGGTAGCGAAAAACGGGACTTTGTTATTAGATTATACACTGACTTTAATGAAGGAAGGAAAAAGCGCTGCTGAGGCAATAATAGAAGCTGGTAAGACCAGGCTTAAACCTATTTTTATGACTGCAGTAACTATGGTTGTTGGTATGTTGCCAACAGCCCTTGCCATGACTGAAGGATCAGAAACAAGAGAGAGCATGGCATGGGTTATCATTGGCGGTATGGTAACTTCAACAGTTTTTACACTGATAGTCATACCGATAATATTTTTATGGATACAAAAACATTATCCTAACAGGATTTAATTAGTTTTTTTTGTTTTATTTACAAACTTAACAATAACTATGTTAAGTTGTAATAAAAAATATTTAATTAAAAGGAGAAGGTAAGAAAATGCAACACAATCAAAGAGGATTTTCAAAAAGTTTATTAATGACAGCGCTAGTAACTGGCACCGTATTATGGGGAAGTAATAGTGTCCTAGCTTCAGAAACAGCTCCTGAATTTTCACTTGATCCATTAGTAATAACTGCACAAAAAAGAGAAAAGAAAGATTTGGAGACACCGGCAGCAGTAGATGTCATTACAACTGAAGATGTTGAAAAAAATGGCGGAGCCAGTGCGTTTGAAGTATTAAGACATTCTTTAGGTTTATCTGCTACATCAATGGGACCAAATGGTGCTTCATTGGGTACGATGACAAGTGAAATTACCATCAGAGGTGTAGAAAGAGGAACGCTTATTTTATTGGATGGTGTACCTTTGAATCAGGATGGTAAATATAATTTAGAAGATATTCCTTCGGACATTATAGACAGAATAGAAATTGTGCGCGGAGGCGGCTCTGTTCTATATGGTAGTGAAGCAAGCGGTGGTGTAATCAATATTATTACTAAGAAAAACGTAGGCAACAATATTAAAGTATCGGCAGGTAATTATGGAAGAGAACAGTACAGCGTTAGTGTCGGTGCTGATGGCTTTGATGCAACGGCTTATTATGAAGATAGAGGAAAAGTTGACAGAATTACTACAGATGCAAAATCTGGAAGGGGGAAAGATAAGTTAAATAAGCATGTTGAATACAATAATGGCGAACGGAAAGGTATTAGATGGAGCTATGATTTAAATGACAATTTAACATTCTATCATATGTATTCACAAAACGAAAATAAAATGTCCCATATTAGTAACGAGGGCGGTTATAATAATAGTATTGCACAAACAAATAATTATAAAGACGTTGATAATAATTTTACTTTAAATTTCGATGATAAATATGGATTTAAAGCCAGTGCTTCTTATGGAACACAAGAAAAAGAATATTATCAGACGGTATATAATAAAAATGGCAGTATTTCAAGCGATGGTTTATATAGCTGGCGTAAAGGGCATAATACTAATATAGATATAAACAAGTCTTTTAATATTGGGGAAAACAAACTTTTGATCGGCGCCAATTACAAAAAAGAAGATATGGACATATACGGAAATAAAATTGGTGTAACTTCTGGTAAAGGACGAGCTACATATGATAGGGATACTTATTCATTGTATGCTTCTTATGATTGGAAAATGAGTAACTCTGATAATTTAATAGTCAATATGCGTGAAACGTTTGCCAAAAATTGCGGAGCACAATATTCTACATTTGATTCTAAGCAAGAGGATATGTCCGAATTTACACCTGAAGTACAGTATATTAAAAAATTAAATGAAAACAGTTCAATTTATGCTAAAGCTGGTAAATCTTTCCGTCTGCCGGAATTAACACGAGTATTTGGATCGGGCAATATACGTCCTGAGTTAGATTTGTATCCTGAAAAAGGTACACACTATGAAATAGGATATAAATTAAATGAAGGTAAAGCTGCATGGAGATTAGCATTATTTAATTATAAAATTAAAGACAGTATTACAAATGTTGATGGTACAAGTGCCGCCGAAGGTAATTTGCAATATACTAACGTTGATACCAAAAATACAGGTATTGAATTAAGTTGTGATATTGAACATAATGAAAATTTAAGCAGCTCTTTTGGAATTGCATGGAGCAATCCGGAAAAAGCACGTGAATCTGACGGAGCTTACGAAAAATATGGTAGCAGGTTACAGTTGATGGCATCTGTAGATTATCATAAAGATAAATTTGGTGCATCTTTATTAGCTAATTATATGGGAAAAAGATATGACAGTGATGTAGATAAATATGGCGGAGAAAAAGTTAAGCCGGCATTATTTACAGATTTTCATATTAGCTATAAGCCGGAAAAAAATCATAAATTCTTTTTACATGTAAATAATATATTTGACCGTGAAGACTATACAACTGATGCCGGACCGAGAGAAAACCGTTTAGCTTACATGTCTATGGGGCGCAACTTTATGTTAGGTTATGAACTTTCTATGTAAGTTTTATCACAGGGTAGCATACTAGCTGCCCTGTTTAGTTTATCCAAAAAGTTGCTGAAAGGCACCTATTTTCATATATAGAAAAATAGTGGCCGAATTATTCAGCCACCTAAAAAAATTACACTCTTTACTAAACAAACCCTTAAATATTGATAAAATATCACAGATATTTTATCAATATTTTTAAAAACGCCTCTGAATTTCGTTTTATAGGCGTTTTTTTAAATTACGCAAGATTTTCTAAGCATTGCAAAAAAAACCTTTAAAACTTAAAAATGGCGCTATACGTCGGATTTATCTATACAGATTATAAATTACTTGTCATTTTTAAGGTTTTTGAAACATTTTATGACAACTTAGCACTTTTCATAATTGCTACTCTAATTCCACCGGTATGCTATTAGTATACCGGTTTTCCTGCCTGTCAGTTAAGTGGGCATATTTACTGCTCATATTGATATTGCTATGCCTAAGTGTTTCCTGGATCTGTTTTAAATCCTTTGTTTCCTTATATAATAGTGTTGCGCAGGTATGCCGCAGCATATGCCCGGCTTTTCCTTTTTCCTTAAGCCCTGCTGTTATCAACCATTTATTGACTGCATCGCGTACGGCCTGCCTTATCATACGGTGTCCGTACATATTATTGGAAGTAGAAGTAAATACCGGAGTCACTTTCTCCATTATATAATGTCTGTTCTTATTCATTTTAAACCGGTCTTTACTATCCAGATAGCGCAGCAGCAAACCGAAGGTATCCGGCCTAGGATAAATCATAGCATTTTTCCCTTTACCGTGTATGAGAATAGTCTGTTGGTCCACATTTATATCTTCCTCATTCATGCGATGGATTTCCACAGTACGCAGCCCTTCAATCGCCATAAAAGCTATTATCACCTTATCACGCAGCTCTTTTTCAGTTTCATTGGGAATGGACCGGAAAAGATATTCCAACTTGCCAGCAGATAAATAGGGTATATTAATAAGTGCTGCATCAGGATCTCGCGGCGCCTTAACATCTTCAGCAGGATTTTCCTGAATGATATGGAATTTCTGAGCAATATGATAAAATTTCCTGATGGAGTTTAATTTCGCTGCTACTGTATTGACCTTTTGATTTTTTTCAATAAGAAAATCACGATACAAAATAATATGTGGTTCCTGGAGGCGCAACGGTTTAAAATCATTATCCTTGCACCAGGAAAGAAATTCACGAATCTGGCCGAAGTAATTTTTTAAAGTATCTTCGGAAGGATTACCGCCGGCAATATACTTTTTTAAAACATCCTCATAGTTATCCAAAAATATTTCTTCGATGTCGGCATAAGAATATTTTGCAATTTTAGTCTGGTCAGTAACAAAATCTGGCAGCATATTAAAAACTCCATAAACAATAAAATTTAGCATTTTCAAAGCTGTGTTTTTTGATTGCTTCAACTATGTATATTATACAAAATTTAACTAAAATATAGAGCTATAACTTTGCTAAAAAACAAAAAATTATTTAAAGTTAACGAAGTTACATTATAAGAAATGGCTAAGAAAAAATTGTTTTAAATAATAAAAGTACAGTTAAATTGAGCTTTGGTTGGAGAAAATAGAGTAATTTTATTAGCTGAAAACTAGAACTGTGGTTGAGCAACAAAAAGCGTTAAATAAAACTCCGTACAATCGAAAATGGCTTTCTTTGGTAAAGACTTGCAAGCATGTATGGAATGAAGCGCTTGAAAGCGGCAGCAACATTGTTATTGATAGCAGTTCTGTTGTTCAGTTTTACAGAGCAAACAGTTACTTAAATACTACACTTGAACTATTTGCTGAAAATACAGAAAAGGTATCAGCTGCTCTGAAAAACGCCGGTTTTAAAAGCGATGCAAAAGGCTGCTGGAATAGTGACAACTCTGTTATACAAATTTGCTTTATAGAACGTAAAAACGATGATCTGTATAAAGAAACAGATAAAATAATAACGCCTTTAGAAACCATCCTTATAGCCAAAAAAGAAGATATTATATTACAGTGTATAATTGACGGCGTGGATTATGAAAACAGTTCTGAATGGGCAGAATACCTGCTTTTTACCCATTTTGATGATATTGATATGGAGTATTTGCAGCGGAGTTAATTAAGCGTTTTATGGTAGAACAGGGCATTACAAGACAGCAAATTATAGATTTATTTTATAAATTGCCGCAATGGTGCAGAGAACTTTACGCTTTTAAGAAAGCATTAAAGAATGGAGAATTTTAAATAAAAATATAGTAAATTCGCTTTACCTTTTCTATAAAGCGTAATAGAATGTAAGCACAAGGATATAAGGGTGTAAGCAAGACGAACTAAACGAAAATCTCCGGAGTACCAGCTTCGGGGATTTTTGAATTTATTTGACGTTATATAAGAACCGTGGTACAATAACATTACAGACGATTAATGAACTGCTTTCTAATGGGAAGCAAAGGAAAAGCCACGCTGCTGCAACAGCGTGGCTTTTTCGTTACTTTTTACTCTTATCACTTATTCAGCCACCACTTGAAGTAAGCAACTAAACAGCCAACAATGAGCGGAGCAAGTAACGGCTCCCATACGCGATTAATGAACGCCTCCAATAGAAAGTACCTCCTTCCTTTGCCGAGGAGGCTTTTCTATTATACCACATCGCTTTGAAGGGCAAAAGCCCGGCGATTATACCGGCCGGGCTTTTCCATATAGACAGCAATTCAAAAATTAAAAGAATATTTCGTAGATAATGGGCAAAATATCAGCAATGTAATCTGCCTGTCTTTTTTGTTGCAAAAATTAAAATTTTGTTTTAAAATTGCCGTATAAAGCCGTTTAAAAGAGTAAGACATAATAATATACCAATATGTAATAAAAAACGCATACAGCGGCATTTACGGCGGCGTAATGGGTATATTTATTTTATGATGTTAGTCTGTAAAAATATTGACTTCTTGTAGATTAAACATATATGACATATTAAATAGATTGCAAGGATAAGAAATAATCAAAAAAACGTAAGACAAAAAAGGGACTAATTCTAATTGAATGAATTGAAAACATACGAAAAAGTTTACAAAATTTACGCATTATACAGCAAAATTCTGCATAAAATGAAGGAATATTACACATAAAAACGTTAATTTTAATATTGTTAAAACTCCTAAGCGGTAGGTCGGCAGTTCGAATCTGCCCGGGATCACCAGTAAAAACATAGCCGTGGAGCGCATTCCGCGGCTTTTTTATTTTTGCGATTTTCAAAGGCGTTAGGTCAATGGTAGCAACGTGGGTGCAACGGCACTTTTAAAAAGCAAAATAAATATTGCTGTTTGATTTACAAACCTTTTTTCGCTTTAACCATAGACATCGCTAAGTCAGCCGCTGCAATAACAAACCCCCGCCGGAAGTTTATGCTTCAAGCGGGGGTTATCGTTTAAGGCGAAGTATCAGTAAATTTTATTTCGCTGTTTTCAGTTCGGTCCAGTAACGGTCGTACATGGGCAGTGCATCGCCGATATCAATCAGCCATTCGCCTTTGTCGATGTTATCCATACCGATTTTCAGCATCGGGTCATTTTTAAATTCTTCGCTGTGGAATTCCTGAGCTTTTTCGTTCGGGTCATTGTAGCCGATGTATTCATAGTTTTTAGCGCTGATTTTCGGGTCATAGATAAAGTTGATGAATTTTTCGGCCAGTTCTTTATGTTTTGCGCCTTTGGGGATAGCAAAGGTGTCAGCCCAGATGGTAGCGCCTTCTTTAGGTACTACAAAGCCGATATTGGGGTTGTCTTTCAGGGTGTAGCTTGCGTCACCGGTCCACATAGTGCCAATCCATGCTTCTTCGGCAATGAATTTTTGTTTAATGGTATCGGTATCAAAAGCAAGTACGTTAGGTGCAAGCGCTTTCAAATCCTGGAAGGCTTTTTCAACCTGTGCAGGGTCGGTGCTGTTGTTGGAGAAGCCGTTTTTCTTTAATGCCATGCCGATGGTTTCGCGGCTGTCGTTTAAAAGAATCAGGCGGCCTGCATATTCAGGGTTCCACAAATCTTCCCAGCTGTCGGGAATGTCTTTAACATAGTTTTTGTTGTAGGCAATACCGGTAATGCCCCAGGTGTAAACGAGGGAATGGTCGCCGGTGGGGTCATAAACCGGTGCTTTTAAAGTGCTTACAATGTTTTTGGCGTTGGGGATGTTGTCCATGTTCATTTTTTCCAGCAAATCAAGTTTGAGCATGGTTGCAACCATATAGTCAGAAGGCTGGATTACATCGTACTGTGCTCCGCCGGCCTGAATTTTAGCCAGAAGTTCTTCATTGTTGGCAAATACGTCGTAATTAACCTTACAATTGTATTGCTTTTCAAATTCGGCAATTACCTCCGGGTCAAAATTGTCGGCCCAGCTAAAGAGGTTGAGAACCTGCTGTTCTCCTCCTGCCGCTGCATCTTTCTTTTCTGTGTCACCTCCGCAGCCTGTCAGGAGAAGGGCCATGGTCAGTACGGAAACGAGAAAGACCAAAAGTTTTTTCATTTTGCAAATCATCCTTTCTTTATTTGGTTTTATTGAACCGTTTTACGGCATCAATCTTTGTTTTTACTGCTGTGCTGCGGCTGTAAAATCTGCGCAATTACAATCAGCGAAATGGTTGCGAACATTAAGAGGGTGGAAAGGGCGTTAATTTCCGGGGAAATGCCGCGTTTTACCATTGCGTAAATATATAGCGGCAGCGTGGTGGAGTTAGGCCCGGCCACGAAGAAGCTGATGATAAAATCGTCAATGGAAAGGGTAAAGGCAATCAGCGCGCCGGCGATAATACCGGGCATGGCAAGCGGCAGGGTAACGTAACGGAAGGTTTGAAACGGCGTTGCGTACAAATCCATGGCTGCCTGCTCAAGTTCATGGCGCATGCCTTCGAGCCTTGCGTTAACGGTAATTACCACAAAGGAAAGGCAGAAGGTGATGTGCGCTAAAATAAGCGTAACTTTACCGAGCGGAACCTGCGTCTGTGCAAACAGCACCAGAAGGCTCAGGCCCATAACAATTTCCGGAATCAGTATCGGCAGATATAAAAGCCCGTTAATAACCGGTTTGCATTTATACTGATAGCGGTTGAGGGCAATGGCGGCAATTGTGCCGAGCACGGTGGAAACAACGGTGCTGATAACTGCGATAAACAGGCTGTTCATAAGGGCTTCCAGCACGCGGCGGTTTTGGAACAGCGAAGCGTACCAGTCGAGCGTAAAGCCTGTCCATACAGCGTTAATACGCGATTCGTTAAAGGAATACAGCGCAAGAATTAAAAGAGGCAGGTATAAAAAGGCCAGTATTACAAGCGAATAGGCCAGAAGAAGATGGCTACGCCACGTCTTTTGCATCTTTAGCCCCTCCTTCCTGCGACTGCAAAGCCTTGTAGTAAAGGATAATCAGCACAAGGCTCATTACTGCCAGCACAATGGAGAGCGCGGAGCCAAAGGGCCAGTCGCGCGCTGCCAGAAACTGGTTCTGGATGAGGTTGCCGATAAGGGCGGATTTGGCGCCGCCCATAACGTCCGGCACAACGAACATGCCGAGAGAGGAAATAAACACTAAAATTGTGCCTGCGGCAATGCCGGGCATTGTCAGCGGCAGGGTAACCTTGCGGAAAGCCGTCATCGGCGATGCGCCAAGGTCGGAGGCCGCTTCAAGCAGGCGCAGGTCAAGCTGTTCTATGGAAACGTAAATCGGCAGTACCATAAAAGGCAGCAGGGCGTAAATCATGCCCAGCATTACGGCCGCGTCGTTGTACAGCATCTGAAGTGGCTGCTCAATAAGCCCCAGTTTCATTAAAAAGGTGTTTACAACACCCTGCGTGCGCAGAATGATAACCCACGCATAAGAGCGGATTAAAAAGTTAATCCAGAAAGGTATCATCACGAGAATCAGCCCTGGCTGCTGCCATTTTTTAGGCAGGCGTGCAATAAAATATGCCAGTGGGTAGCCCATGATGATGGTAGCAACGGTAGTAATAACCGCTACTATCAGAGTGTCGGCAAAAATCTGCAGATATAAAGGTTCTAAAAAGCGCAGATAATTTTTTAGGGTGAATTCAAAAATTATTTGTCCGTAAGGCGTGCGCCCGGCAAAGGAAACGGCAACTACGATGAGAAGCGGGATAACGAAAAAGATGCTTAACCAGAGCATTGCCGGGGCAACCATCAGTTTTCCGTTTTTCATCGCGATACTTTCACCTCGTCTTTTTGGTGCCACCAAATACCTACGCGCTCGTCGGGCGACCAGCGTTTAACGTCGTCAAAATACTGGTAGGCCACAACGGTTTGGTTGGAGTTGTCCAGACGGATAAATACTTTATCAATGGTACCGTAAAACACAACGTCTACAACGGTTCCGTAATAACCGGGTTCCGGGTGCTGCTTTTCCGCCTGTTCGTCTTCGTATTCCGGGCAGAGGTTGAGCTTTTCCGGGCGGATAACAAGCGTTTCGCTTTCCGTTTCAAAAAAGTTGCTTTCGCCGATAAATTTGGCTACAAAGCGGGTGTTGGGGTAATGGTAAATCGTGTCCGGGTTGTCGTCCTGTTCAATAACGCCCTTATTCATAACCACAATGCGGTCGCTCATGGTAAGCGCTTCTTCCTGGTCGTGCGTTACATAAATGAAGGTAAGGCCAAGGCCGCGCTGCAAATTCTTAAGTTCCAGCTGCAAATTTTTGCGCAGCTGGTAATCGAGTGCGCCAAGCGGCTCGTCCAGTAAAAGCACTTTCGGGTTATTTACAAGGGCACGGGCGATGGCTACGCGCTGCTGCTGGCCGCCGCTCATCTGCTGCGGACGGCGGTTGCGGAATTCTTCAAGCTGCGTAAGGTACAGTACCTGCGCTACACGTTCCTTTTGTTCTTCGGCGGGTACTTTTTTCATCATCAGCCCAAATTTTATGTTTTCCTCAACAGTCATGTGAGGGAATAATGCGTAGTGCTGAAAAACCATATTGACATCACGTTTATAGGGCGGTTTATTGGTAACGTCTTCGTCATCAAGGAAAACCTTGCCGGTAGTAGGCGTATCAAGCCCCGCAATCATACGCAGCAAAGTGGTTTTGCCGCAGCCGGAAGGCCCTAAAAGCGTTAAAAACTCACCGTCGTAAATGGTAAGGTCCAGCTTGGGGATGATGAGGTTATTGCCGTACTTTTTGGTAATTCCCTGCAAACGGATCATTTCTTCCATTTTTTTGTTGTCACAACCTTTCATAAAAAATTTTGTTTGCATGATACTAATATAATGATATCATATTATAAACAATTTTGTGTAAAAAAATCAATGCTTTTTTGAAAAAAATGCAGGAGAGGCAAAAAAAACAGAGAATATTAAACTTCATAAAGAATAATTTGGAAATTTTGCTGATTTTCATGAAAAATGCGTGTTTTTTGCGGGGTGAAAAAATGCTGAGTAAGAAATTTATTGAATTTTTGTTTGAAGGTGCGCATATACAGCGTTGGAACGACCATATCCGCCCCAACGGCTTTACGGAACTGGACAAACAGGCGCATAAAATGATGATTTTGTATATCCTTGCCAAATATGAGGAGCAGGACCACGGCGCGCAATTAAACTGGCGCGCGCTTATTGAAGGCGGTATTTTTGAATTCATGCACCGCATTATTTTAACGGATATCAAGCCGCCTATTTACCACGAGCTGATGCGTGTGCACGGGCGCAAGCTGAACGCCTGGATTTATGAACAGCTTGCCCGCCGCGTGCCGGAACTGGATGAAGTGTTTTTCGATAAACTTAAACGCTGGTTTGATTATCCGGAAGAAAACCGGCTGGAGAAAAAACTTTTGCGGGCGGCGCACTACCTTGCAACACAGTGGGAATTTGGCATTATTTACCATTTTAATCAGGCAATTTACGGCATTGATGCTACTAAAGCTGCCATTGAAAGCAACATCGAGGACCATTACGATTTAGCCGGTGTTCAGAAAATATCGCTGAAAGGCAAAACCAGTAAATTTATTGACCTTGTAGGGCAGCTGCGCTTTCAAAAACGCTGGGCGCAGTCGCCGCGCGTGCCGGAAACTTCCGTTATGGGGCATGTGCTGATAGTTGCCATTTTGGGTTATTTCTGCGCCGTGGAAATGAATGCTTGTGACGAGCGCGTGGTTAACGACTTTTTGTGCGGCCTGTTCCATGATTTGCCGGAGGTGCTGACGCGCGATATTATTTCGCCGGTTAAAACTTCTGTGGAAGGGCTTGACGATTTAATTAAGGATATTGAAAAGCGCCAGGTTGCCGAAAAACTGCTGCCGCTGCTGCCGTGGGGCTGGCACGAGGAAATTATTTACTTTACGCAGAATGAGTTTACCAACCGCATAATGCTTGACGGTGTTCCCCCCGAGGTAAGCGAAGAAGAATTGAACGGCAAATACAATGTAGACGGGCATGGCTATAAAGCGGTGGACGGCAGAATGTTAAAAGGCTGCGACCATCTGGCAGCGTTTGTTGAAGCTTATCTTTCGACAGAGTACGGCATAACAAGCAAGCATCTGCTTAACGGCATGGCCGATTTGCGTGAAAAGTATAAAAACAAAACCATTGCCGGCATTAATTTTGGCGCAGTTTATGATGAATTTCCGGAGCTTAAAACAAATTTATAAATTGAATGCAAGTTTATGAAAATTCAGTTTATAACCAAAAATAAGTGGACACTTGTATTTGCAAGAGTTATAATGAAGCTGAAAGCAGCTCTTTAGATATGAAATTATCTTAGCTGTACAATATATTATATTTAAGATTTTTAAAGGAGGCATGGATTATGAATTTATTTGAAATGGCGCAGATTCCGCTGAACAAAGCTATTGAGGTTATGAAGCTTGACCCGAATGCGGCAGCAATTATTGCCTGCCCGGAAAGAACTCTGGAAGTTTCCATTCCTGTAAAAATGGATGACGGCACTACCAAAGTATTTACCGGTTACCGCAGCCAGCACAGCACAATTATGGGCCCGGCCAAAGGCGGCATCCGTTATCATCAGAGCGTTAACATGGACGAAGTAAAAACTCTGGCTTTCTGGATGACCTGCAAATGCGCAGTTGCCAATCTGCCTTACGGCGGCGGCAAAGGCGGCATTATTGTTGACCCGTCCAAACTTTCGCAGGCAGAACTTGAACGTTTGACCCGCGGCTATATTGACAGAATCGCTCCCATTATCGGCGAAAAAATGGATATTCCTGCCCCTGATATGAATACCAACGCTCAGATTATGGGCTGGATGATGGATGAATACAGCAAGCTGAAAGGCCAGTATGAACCGGGCTTCATTACCGGTAAACCAATTTGCATCGGCGGCTCTTTGGGCCGTACCGCAGCTACCGGCCGCGGCGTAATGGTTGCAGCAGGCGAAGCAATTAAAGCCATGGGCATTAAACCCGAAGAAGCAACCTGCGCAGTACAGGGCTTCGGCAATGTAGGCAGCTGGACTGCTAAACTAATTCACGACCTTGGCGTTAAAATTGTGGCTTTAAGCGATGTTTACGGCGCTATTATGAATGAAGACGGCCTTGACCCGTACGAAGTTGAAAAACACGTACAGGCAACCGGCAGCGTAGTAAACTTCCCGGGCAGCAAAGCAATCAGCAACGCCGACCTTCTGGCAATGGAAGTTACCGTGCTTGCTCCGTGTGCAATGGAACTTCAGATTACCAAAGATAATGCGGCTGACGTTAAGGCAAAAATTATCGTTGAAGGCGCTAACGGCCCGACAACTCCGGAAGCTGATGAAATCCTTGATAAGAATGGCATTCTGGTTGTGCCGGATATTCTCGCCAACGGCGGCGGCGTAACCGTAAGCTACTTTGAATGGGTTCAGTGCCTGTACCGTTACTTCTGGACTGAAGAAGAAGTTATCGATAAACAGACCCAGTTAATGATTGGCGCGTTTAAACAGGTATATGACACCGCTAAAAAATACGAAGTTAATATGCGTACCGCAGCTTATATTGTAGCTCTTAACCGTCTGGATGAAGCTATGAAATTCCGCGGCGCATATTAATAAGCGTTTTAAACTTCATTAAAATTTAATTGATTAATGGCAGTATTAAACCCCGGCAGCCGTTACTGCCGGGGTTTTGTGTGAAATAAAAATATGTAGAGAAGGCGATAAAATGGTGAGTGACGATGAATTATTTATTAAAGAATTTCCTGATAATATGCCTATTATGGAAGTTATAAATAAATTTGAGTCGATGGAAGAATCGATAATAAAGCAAAAAATTCGTTTGCGTTATTGCGACTTTCTTATAACTTTGTTTTCTAAAAACTATATAGAATATGATTTAAGTAGTGATTTAATAAATCATCCATATATTATTTCACTATGTAAAAATATTAAACAGTTGGATAAAAAGTCATATTTTTACTGGTCGTTTTATTATTTTTTAAAACAGGATTATCAAAAATGTAAAGAAAATATTCATTTGTTTTTAAATAGTAATAATTATTCGGAACAGCCATTTGGTGAAGCTGATTTGTCAGATCTTTTTTTGATACCTTTTAAGAACGCATTTGATGGATTTTGGGAGTTTGTAGCAGATGAATTACGGCATATAGAAACAGAATTGGGAATTCCTGAATTATGTAAAGTTGTAGGAAAATATTATAATGCTTCAACTAATAATGAAATTCTTGATTTATTACAGAAATATATACAAGTGTATCCTAATTTTAATATACCAAATGAACTGTTAGGATATACTTATTATTCTATGGCAATGTGGAATAATTCTGTTGCATATTTAGAACGATTAAAAACTCCTTATTTTTTCTATCTTGATGAAATATATTGGATGCAAGCATATTCTTATGGCAAAATTAAAAATTATACTGATGAAGAAAAATATTATCGTAAATGTTATGAAATATATCCAAGCCGGGAGTTTCTTTTAAATAATTTAGGTTATTGTTTGTTTAGACAGAAAAAATATTCAGAAGCAAAGAGGATTTTTGAGGAATGTATTAGTAAAAATATTGATTTTCCATATAGTGTTAATAATTATGTTAGATTGTTAATTGCGACAGGACGCTATGTTGATGCAAAGAAATTTGTGAAAGAATCTACTTTTCGTATTAGTAAATCATTGAAAGAGAAAGTATCAAAACTTCCATATACAAATGCACGTTTAAAAAAAGATACTTCTTTAATGGTTGATGTACAAGAAAAAGAGAGCGGTGAGAGTGTAGCAGTAAATATTGGTGTTAAACGTCAACAGTTTTCGAATGAAAAAATTTTAGAAGACGAACTCACTGCGAAAATTGAAGCTGAAATACCTGTATTTGGACAAAAATTAAAAATATATAAGCGCCATGGAGAATATGGAAGGCAATATATTATACCTATTGGAAGATTAGATTTGTTGTGCGAAGATTCTGAAGGAAATTTATATATTATAGAGTTGAAAAAAGACAGTGGATATGATGATGCTTATAAACAAACCGCGGCTTATTTAGACTGGTTTGAAGCTAATAATTTTGCTAATGGTAAGAAAGTTTATGGTATTATTTGTCTCAATTCACCAACAAAAGAATTAATAGAAAAAGTACATAATGATAAAAGAATGAAGTTGTTCGAATATCAAATTTCGTATATTGAGCATTAGAAAAATGAAATATAAATTTGGTATTTACCTATGGCTTTGATAAAGTTAGTTATTGACAGCTGAATAGAATTTAACGGCGCATAATAATAAAACCTCCGGTGTTTAAAGTATCGGAGGTTTTAAACGTTTATATGTTATTTTCTTTCCGGCATCTGCGCGAGCAGGATTGCGGCAAAAACAAGTACGCAGCCTCCGATTTCGCGCATGGAGAGCGTTTCGCCGAGAAACATCCACCCTGCGAGTACGGAAAAGACGGATTCCAGGCTCAGCAGTATAGAGGCAAGTATTACGTTAACATATTTTTGCCCGGCAATTTGCAGTGTATAGGCAATGCCGCAGCTCATAATTCCGGCATGTGCCAGTGGCAGCCAGGCCGCGGTGATGGCGGAAAGCTCCGGCTGTTCGGCCCAGATTATAACCGGCAGGCTTAACATGCCGCAGACGAAAAACTGAATGGCGGACATGCGCACCGGGTCAACAAGCTGGGTAAAACGCTCAATGGCCATGATGTGCACAGCAAAAACTACGGCGCAGGCAAGTACGATTAAATCTCCCTTGTTGATGGAAAAGCCTTCGTTAATGCAGATGAAGTACATACCGGCAGCGGCAACGGCAACGGCAGCCCACTGCATAAAAGTTACATGTTTTTTTACAAGCAGCCCTAAAATGGGGATTATAACAATATAAAGCGCCGTTATAAACCCGGCTTTGCCTGCTGATGTGTAAGCGATGCCTGTTTGCTGCAAAGTGCTGGCAATGGTTAAAAGCACGCCACAGCATAGGCCGCCGGTAATAAGGTCGCCGCGCTTGTGGTTGTCATCAGTTCCCCAGAAGGAAAGCGGTTTGCCGGAAAGCCTGTCGATTACGGCAATGCAGG
>OHPB01000003.1_pt1 | contig 166911 bp, 141 predicted proteins | sample 1577621 | NCBI WGS metagenome assembly OHPB01 (sample SAMEA3879577, study PRJEB24766) | human gut metagenome | biome: human-associated habitat; feature: feces | place: USA | collected 1985/1987 | reverse complement strand
CAGTACCCTCAAAAAGTACCCTGTAAACGAAGGAGCTTCGGAGGGAAAGTTCGGTGTAAATGCAGAAAAGTTCGGTGTAAACGAAAAAAGTTCGGTGAAAACCTTCGGTGATTTACAAAAATCTTCGGTGAAAACCTTCGGTGATTTACAAAAATCTTCGGTGAAACAAAAACGATTAGGACGAACGGCTCAAAGCATTCTCGACCTTGTAATATCAGACGGTTCCATCTCTCAAGACAAGATGGCAGAAAAGATTGGAGTCAGCAAACGCGCCATTGAAATGCAAATTGCAAATCTAAAAGCCAAAGGCTTGCTTGTCAGGGAAGGAGCTGATCATGGTGGTTATTGGCGCATCATCGTAAAACCATAACAGGAAGGGCGTGACACATGACAATCTTTATCTTGGTATCCATCCTATTGGTCGCGGCTTTGGCGATAGCTTTGCTTTTGGGCGTTTCTCCCGCGAGCCAAAAAGTCAAAGTCCGGGCGATGTATGTCGGAGCTGCGCATATGCTCGTAGTTGCTCTTATCGTCTGCGACTATATTGACGCTTTGCCGGATTTTCCGTCTAAGTTTCGATTTCATACGGTATTGATTCTTACCATAACCGTAGGTTATCTCTGTATTTCCATTGCCTTTATGGAAAAGTACAATGTTCTAAAGCGGAAAAACCGCATACTTGAAAATGCTCTTACAGAGAAAGAGCAAGAGAAAGTGTCTATTCTGATGGAACGCCAAAGCGAACAACAACAAGCACTCCAAGAAGGAGAACTTGAATGGTTTGCCGGAAAAATCAAGATGTTCAGCGAAGAGGAGCAAAAGGCGATTCTTGCCAGTGCCTACGCATTTGCAGAACATGACTTGATTCTTCCACCCTCAATCACAGTACAGCCAAACGAAATGTGCAGTCAGCAAGAACTCATGTATTACGTTTACTCCGCTTTCTCCAACATGGGCAAGAAGCGCAGTGATATTGTGAGTTTCTTATGTCTGGTTTTTAAGGCATACTTTCCTGCTGGTGAGGCTTCTGTATCAAAGAAGATGCCGGGATTGGATAAGGTTAAGGAAAGAAGGGAGAAAGATTAGGATTTGAAGATGCTATTGTTGGAATATTTAGAAAATTGTCAAAATAGTGTCATGGGCTTCTTTTGATGATATTTGCAATATACACTTATTAGTTGATTCGCAATATTAAAACAAAATTATTTATATGGAATTTTACGATTATATTAGGAATTATAATGACAAAAGCTATATTGATGTTGGTGATGGCTTAATATCAGTCCATACCGATGAAAAGTCGGAAGTAATAAACTGTAACAACCAACAATTATTAGAGTTGTCACAAGACGAATATTGTATAAGTGCCATGAATGGATGTTTCCTAATATGCAACAGGCAATTACAAAATTACTACATACTCAATAAAGAGAAAAAACGTCTTGCTACAATCAACAATAGTAATATTACTATTTTAGAACAACGAGATAAGATTGCTTATTTTGATAATGAGCTTGATGCCGTCTGTGTTCTTGATTTTGCGGGGAAAAGGCTATTGTCTATAAATGATGAATTTGCATCAACATTTAAGTCTGCCCATCAAATTTCAAATTATATCATCAGCTTCGAATTTCTACCTTCGTTTGAAGACAAAGAATTTAGTAATGAGTTTTGTAGAAAATGTGTTGTCATTAATATCGCGAATAATGAGATCATCCTTCAAGGAGAATGTATTAATCATTATGATAAATCAGTGGTAGCTGATGCGTCCTATTTTGAAATTCCTGTTATGTTCCCAAAGAAAGAATGGAATCCAAATCTTGGTTATATTAAAGTAAATAAAAAGCAATTAATGCCCGCTATTAAATTTACACTTGTAGAACCATATTTTAACGACTATAATGAAGTTGAATATAATAGACATATAGAATTTTGTGATTTTTATGGTAATATAGTTAAACGCACAGAATTCTCAGAAATCAGTAATCAACAAAGTGGTTTTTATGTTGTCAAGAAAGACGGTCATAATCATCATGATTGTACATACGGTGTATTAGATTCACTTTTGCAGCCATTACTGCCCTGCTGTTTTCCAATACTTATAATCGAAGATGATATAATAAAAATGGAAGAACCTTCTTGGGCGGATTGGGTTAGCAAGGAACTGAATATTACAAGTAAGCGATTTTTAGCTAAAAGAAAAAATGGCGATTCAATATTATTACCTTATTTATATTGTTCTTGTGACAAAGACTATTTATCTGTAAAAAATAGCAAACTCTTATTTGCGTATAAATATAATGAAAAAGGAGAATACTGCACAGGAATTATAGATACAAAAGGTGATGAGGTACTTCCTGCAATATATAAAACGATACATCAAATTCATAATAATTTGTACGAAGCGGTAATTAATTCTTGTGATTTATACAAGATACAAGTTTTGTTTATTGATGGTAATGATGTAGTTAAACGTAGTCAATATTTAAAAATAGAACCGAGTGATTGGAGTAATTATTGTATAGTTCGAGTATATGACAAAGACTGCAATTCACACGTAAAATTGGGTGTTATAAATGATAAAGGATTAGAGGTAACGCCTCCGATATATGACTATATTTTTTACCCAAGAGAAGAAAAAGTTACATATATAAAAAATGGAATTGCCGGATGGATTAATTTAGAAGATATGAGTACGCACGAATATCCAAAATATTCCGTCATTAAACCTTTTGTTGATGGTATGGCAGTTGTAAGTGTCGGGGATGCCAAAGTTCGTTCTCTATCAAAATGTACTGTAGAAGCTGGATGGTGGGATGACGAGAATAATTGCCCTGCTTATATGCAGTCCGAAATTGATGACATTTATGGTGAGATGTGTATACGTTATACATACGTATCCCATAAAGAAGGCATGATTGATGCAAATGGGAAGATTATAGTTGAACCTATTTACAACGAGATTATTAGGATTAAAGGAAACCATAATTACCTCATAGTTAAATCTAATGACAAATATGGAGCGATTAATAAATATGGAGATGTTATTATTCCCATACAGTATTCTTGGTATGAGACTGACCCTTATGAGGATTATGATATTTATAAGGGGCTATCATGTGTGTTTGGTATATTTGAGTCTAATGTAGACTTCTACAATTCAGAAGGTGAACTATTAGGGACAGAAGATATAAAATCTTATAATTGGCGGCATCGGGATGAATACGATGAGACCCAAAACTACGATTATGAGCGTGATACTTACTATGCGCTCGGTGGAGATGATTATGATACGTGGCGCAATAATGGTGGAAATCTTGATGACATGATGGATGGTATGGGTCTTTAAGAAATCCCCTTTCAGCCGTGGATTCCGCTATTGGCAGAATTCCCTACACTTTCCCGGACTTCTTGATTTGGTGTTACGTAAAATACCGCACGGTCATCTTTGTGAACGGCTGTTTTTGGCATGGTCATGAGAATTGCAAATACTTCCGCCTGCCTAAGACTAACATCGACTTTTGGCAAAAGAAAATTGAACGGAATAAGGAACGTGACAAAAAGGAACAATACCAACTCGCAGCTATGGGTTGGCATTGCATCACTGTATGGGAATGTCAGCTGAAACCTGAAATCCGGATGCAGACATTGGAGTCATTGGCTTATACTTTAAACCATATTTTCCTTGAGGATCGAAAAGTCAAAGCATACGGGATGCCTGAATCTGATGATGGTCTTATGGCGGCAGAATCAAGACTTCCGTATGAGAAAATTGAAAATGCAAAACATGTGTAATTCTTTTCCACTGATTGTGGCATTATGTCTTACCTGCCTAATGCACAAATAATAATTCTGTGAGATATATCCAATTACTGCTACGCGCTGTAGCAGTTTTGCCTTTAGGGATACTGTTCTAAAGTCGGGGCGTAATTATGGAAATGGGTACGTTGACAAAATAAAATAGGGCATAACTCATTGAGCTACACCCTACTTTTCTATTGTTGATTATCGTTGTTTACTGATACTTACTTCACTTCCTCAAAGTCAGCATCCTGAACGTTATCGTTCTTGCCAGTGTTCTGGTTGTTGTTTGCCTGACCAGCGTTAGGACCAGCCTGTGCACCGCCCTGAGCACCTGTCTGAGCATACATTTCAGCGCTGGCTGCCTGGAATGCAGTCTGGAGTTCAGCGCTTGCAGCATCGATACCAGCCAAATCCTGAGCCTTGTGAGCGTCTTTCAGTTTCTGGAGAGCTGCTTCAATCGGAGCCTTCTTATCTGCCGGAATCTTATCGCCAAGGTCTTTCAACTGATTTTCAGTAGTGAAGATCAAGCTGTCGGCCTGGTTCAGTTTGTCGATACGTTCCTTTTCCTTCTTGTCGGCTTCTGCATTGGCTTCTGCTTCAGCTTTCATACGGTCGATTTCTTCCTTGCTCAAGCCAGATGAAGCTTCGATACGGATAGCCTGTTCCTTACCGGTAGCCTTATCCTTGGCAGATACCTTCAAGATACCGTTGGCATCGATATCGAAAGTTACTTCAATCTGAGGTACACCACGACGGGCAGGAGCAATACCAGTCAAGTTGAACTGACCGATTGATTTGTTCTGAGCGGCCATCGGACGTTCACCCTGCAGTACGTGGATAGTAACTTCAGTCTGGTTGTCGGCTGCAGTAGAGAAGATTTCGCTCTTCTTGCACGGAATAGTAGTATTTGCATCGATCAACTTAGTCATTACACCACCCATTGTTTCGATACCCAATGTCAACGGTGTAACATCCAGCAATACGATGTCACCTACACCAGCCTCCTTGTTCAATACGGCACCCTGGATACAAGCACCTACAGCTACTACTTCGTCCGGGTTTACACCTTTTGACGGAGCTTTTCCGAAGAAATCTTCTACCAGTTTCTGAACGGCCGGAATACGTGAAGAACCACCTACCAGGATTACTTCGTCGATGTCGGCGTTGTTCAGACCTGCGTCGCTCATGGCTTTCTTACAAGGTTCCAGACAAGCCTGAATCAAGTTGTGAGCCAACTGTTCGAATTTGGCACGGCTCAAAGTCTTAACCAAGTGTTTAGGAACACCGGCTACCGGCATGATATACGGCAGGTTGATTTCGGTTGAAGTAGAAGAAGACAATTCAATCTTAGCCTTTTCTGCTGCTTCTTTCAGACGCTGCATAGCCATCGGGTCAGTAGTAAGGTCTGCACCTTCGTCGTTCTTGAATTCCTGTACCAGCCAGTCGATGATTACCTGGTCGAAGTCATCACCACCCAGGTGAGTATCACCGTTGGTTGACAATACTTCGAATACACCGCCACCGAATTCCAGGATTGAGATATCAAATGTACCACCACCGAGGTCGAATACGGCAATCTTCATATCCTTGTTTGCCTTATCCACACCGTAAGCCAAAGCAGCTGCAGTCGGTTCGTTTACGATACGTTTTACATCCAGACCCGCAATCTGACCGGCTTCTTTGGTAGCCTGACGCTGTGAGTCTGAGAAGTATGCCGGAACTGTGATGACTGCTTCTGTCACTTCCTGACCCAGGTAGTCTTCGGCTGTCTTCTTCATTTTCTGAAGAATCATGGCTGAAATTTCCTGCGGAGTGTACAGACGGCCGTCGATGTCTACACGCGGAGTATTGTTGTCACCTCTTACAACTGAATACGGTACACGAGAGATTTCTTTCTGAACTTGATCGTAAGTTTCACCCATGAAACGTTTGATAGAGTATACTGTACGTTTCGGGTTAGTGATAGCCTGACGCTTAGCCGGGTCACCTACCTTACGTTCGCCACCGTCAACGAAACCTACTACAGAAGGAGTAGTACGTTTACCTTCGCTGTTAGCGATTACCACTGGTTCGTTACCTTCGAATACGGCAACACATGAGTTTGTAGTTCCTAAGTCAATACCAATAATCTTTCCCATAATTGTATCTTTTTTTATTTTTATTATCTGATTGGTTTATTCTGTAGTGCCGAAGCATTACGTCTTATCTTAAGCAAATGGCGTGCCAAAAGATTCAACTCTGATTTTTGTGGAGGAGACTGACATTTTGACCTTGGATGCTGACAAGTTTTGCCGTACTTTCCTGTTTCCCCGCCAGAATGTGCGTTTCTGATGTTTTTCAGACATAATCCTGGCTGTAAAAAAGAGGGTCAGACGTAATCCATGAGTTCGGGTGGAGAGGTATTTACAGAGGTACTATAAAACGAACGTTTATTTTTAGTAAAACGAACGTTCGAAATGAGTAGAACGAACGCCTGCTTTGTTTGAAACGAACGTTCGTTTTCAGGGAAGGTATTGATCCAGTATTTTCTGAGCATTCTTTTTCCCTGAAGAGAAGGTGAATGCGTCGATGATGACCTGTTGCTGATAGTAGTCTTTGATATGTGGAGCTAGAATTTTGAGAAATTCCAGGCGCTCCTTGTCGAAGTCACAGATGGACATCAGCCGGACGCATTGGTTGCAGGTCAGCCGTTTGTTCTGAACCTCTCTTCGCAGGGTAGCCAGTTGTTCGGAGGAAGGAAACGCTTTCTTTACCTTATTATATATAACATCTATCTCTTTATCTGTCGAAGAGCGTTGAGGCTGATACCTTCGGGCCAATATTTCTTTTGCTTTCTTCTCTCCCGAGATGAATGTCATGCTGTCTATGATGCTGTCGCTGTTCCGATAATCGGATATGGCTGGTTGCAGAATCTCCAGCGCTTCCAGGCGTTCGTCGTCGAAGTTGAATAGTTTCAACAGCTCGGCTACTTCGCTGCAGGTAAAGCGGTACCGGCAAGCTGCGTCCTGCAGAAGTTTCAAGCGGTCGTCTTTGAACGGTTTCTCCTTCACTTGCCGGTAAAGGAGATCGAACCAGCTTTGTGGACGCTGTGGGTAGCCTTGGCTTTCGGGGTAGGGAGGATAGGTGCCTATCGGGGGGTAGGCGGTTACCGGAGGAAAAGTACCGTCGTAAGAATCGAGTGCGATGACTTTGTCGTCCTGGAAATCCAGGGTGATGACGGTCTTTTCGCCTCCCCAGTGTGTCTTGTGGTATTCCCATTGTTCGATTCCGTTATTGAAACGGCGGAATTCCGGTTTTCCTAATGTTGCGATCACTTCTTTTCGGGTCATCCCCTCATGAAGGTTTCCCATCAGTTGGGAACGTTGGTTGGCAGTGTCATAGAGTCCGCAGCCGGCTAGGGTGGATAACAGGACTGCCAATGCTGTTGTCTGTATCAGGTTCTTCATAAGAATTTTGGTTTTTGGTTGTAGGACAAAAATATACAATAAAAACGCCCCGAAAGACGGTAAACCCCTATTGTGAAGTATGGAGATTCCTATTTCGGATAGGGTTTTCCTTATCAGACTGCAAGAATCCTGTATAAATACCCGTTTTTTCATCGATAATCCTGTTATTGGATAAAAATATATCGAAAAACGATAAATTATTTCTGTTTTTCTTTGGAAGTTCGAATTTAATGCCTATATTTGCATATCGAAAAACGATAAATATTTATCGAAAGCAAACACGAGTAATAAAACATCAAACACAAAGCCTTATGAAAAAGACATTCCTTACAAGAACATTCGTGGCAGGTATCGCTGCCGCATTGATGACATTGACAGCCGCAAGTGCAAATGCAAAAGAAACATTCGTTTACGGAGAAAACCAGGATACTTTGACGGTATCGACCTTGAACGAAGACGGCAAAACGCTGACTCCCAAATGGAAATATGAATATCAGTATGACAGTTTGGGAAACATGACCGGGAAAAAGGCATACCGGTGGCAGATGGATAGCCGGACATGGAAACCCGCTTATCTGCTGACGATGACTTCGGAAGATTCTCTCCACATCATGGATTATGCCGAATGGGATGAGACACGTCGCAGTTTCGGACGGAACCGTCGGCAGAGTATCTATTGCATCGGCAGTGACCATACGTTGCTGACGTGGCATACAACTTCAACACTCCAGGAGATGACAGATAACCAGTTATTCTAACCATTAAACATGTAAACGATTATGGGACGCACCATTAAACTATTATTGTATTTCTTTGCCTATCAGTTGGCTTTCATGGGAGTATTCATTTGTGGATATATGATTCACAAGGGTGTTTTCGAAGTGCCGCAGACACCTGACAGTACGTATACTTCACTCATTCTGTTGGCACAGGTGCTTTCTACGGCAGCTATGGGTATCCATCTGCTGGTCGGGAAGTATGTACCGCTCGACCGGAAGACCTGGAGTTATTGCAGTTCACCGAAAGTGCTGATTGCTTCAGTCGTTTTTATTCTGGCCTTGGGTTTATGGACCAATTATTTGAGCGAACTGGCCGATTTGCCCAACAGTATGCAGGAAACTTTTGAAATGATGATGCGTCATCCGTTGGGAATCATTGCCATTGTCATCATGGCACCGATTGTAGAAGAGCTTCTGTTCCGCGGAGCCATCGAGGGATATCTGCTCCGTAAATGGAAGCATCCGGCAGGCGCCATCGTCTTTTCGTCACTGGTTTTCGGGCTCGTACACGGAAACTGGGTGCAGGCTCCTTTCGCCTTCGTTATCGGACTGGCATTGGGATGGATGTATTACCGTACCGGCAGTCTGCTTCCCGGTATCCTGATGCACTTTGTCAATAACAGCACAGCGGTTCTCGGTTTTCTGATTACCGACAATCCGGAGGCCACCATGGTTTCTGAATACGGTCCGCAAGGCGCTGCCTGGATGGCGGTGGCAGGAGCTGTAGTCACTGTACTCTGTGTCTACCTGTTCCAGAAGAAGCTGGTTACTCAACCGGCAGTGTGGCATGAGGCTGAGGCGGTGGAGAGTCAAAACGATGAAAATGTATTCATTCAAAACAAATAAACACGATGAAAACTTTTAAGATTTTAGGATTGATAGCTCTATTAGCTATGTTATTTGAATTTGTGGGAAGTTTTAAGGATGGTTGGAATGAAGTGGACGAATTTGCTTCAATCAGTATGGAACGCACAGATCCGGGTTATGACAAAGCTATTCCTATAATGTTTGATGTATTACCTGATACTGCAGTAAGTTTGGTTAATCCGCAGATTGGTGTCTCTGTCCCAGCTGGTTTTACCAAGTGCCGTTCTTACATTTCAATCAGTGGTATGACTATTTTTGCCAATGTATTATTGGTTATTACCGGATTAGCCTCATTATATGGGTTTTATTGTCTGATACGGGTGTTGATTTCGGTCGTACGAAAAGATATTTTTTCTCCTCTCAATATTCGTCGTATGCGATGGAGTATCTACAGCATTGTTTTTTACCATATCGCTAAATATTTTCAGATGTGGAGTGAAACGCAGGATGCTATCGTACAACTGAAAATACCAGGATATACGATTCAGGCAGCTTCTCCTTTTGAATTTAGTTGGATGTATATGGCTGTTCTGATACTGCTTACTGAGGTTTTCGTGGTAGCTATTAGACTGAAACAAGAAAATGATCTGACCATTTAAATTTGAATGTAAGGATGAAAACCATGAAACAATATGCTAAATGGAAGGCGGCAGCCGGTATTATTCTGACCACAATGCTTACTTTGATGGTATTGACCATCATCTACTGGTTGTTTGTTGAGCCGCAGATAGAGAAGAGCTCCAACCGGGTGTTGGTTATGGTGGGGATGATTTATGGTGGAATGTACTTGCATCGTCTGCTGATCAGGCGTTATACCTGCTGGTGGAATGTGTGGGAAGAAGATGAGAAAGAAGACGAAAATTAAACTGAATCATTATGCCGATTATTGTAAATCTAGATGTGATGATGGCGAAACGGAAGATTTCGCTAGGAGAGCTTGCTGAGAGGATTGACCTTACACCGGCTAACCTTTCCATCCTGAAAACAGGAAAAGCCAAAGCGATACGCTTTTCTACTTTGGAAGCCATCTGTAAGGAACTCGACTGTCAGCCGGGCGATATCCTGGAGTACAGGCCGGATGAATGAAGCGGTTTGTATCCGCAAACAAATATCTAAAATGGGTTGTTTTGTCGTTGACGGTACTGAGAAAGATAGAAAATCTATGTTGAAACAATTGATTTTATGAAAAATAACGTTGAATTGACTGACAAAAAAGAAATTTATGTAGCTCCAGTATGTGAATGCATAGAAATGGATATGGAGGGGATGTTGTGTGCATCTACTTATAATGAAATGAATCCTTTTGATACTGTAGGTGATAATTTTGGAGGTGAATGGTAAATTAATTGGATGATAAAGTATTTTGTGAAAAGATGAAAAAAGTTTTCTTTTGGGGAATTATGGGTATGTTGGCTTTGGTTTCATGCCAAAGTTCTTCTGATGAATATATTGAGAATACAAATCCTGATACAGAAAAATGGAAAATGACCATGGCGGTTTCTGACTCTGAGACTAGGGCTTCAGTTGATGAAAATCAGATAGAAGTCGGTAGCCGTTTGCCTGTCAGATGGGATAAGTCCGACAAGATAAAAATGATGATTGGAACGGATGCCGACAATGTCGTTCCGTGTGAGTTTGTATTGCAGGGGGAATCTTCTATCGGTTCAGCTGTCTTTGAATACGAAGGCGATAAGGTTGACCCTTATTATTACTATGGGATATATCCTTCATTGGATTTTGATAAGGAGGGGTATGTCCACTTGTGTGTCCCTGTAGATGGAACCATTCAGCAGGCAGATTTGGATGATTCCCGGCATTTGGGAGCATATAGAGCCATGTACACCGCTCCGGTGGAAAGAGATGAATGTTCTTCGCAGCTAACCGGAGTCATGTTCAGACATCTTACAAGTCTGGTTATCTTTAAGATGACGAATCTTACGGATCAGGAATATTGTGTCAGAAATATTCAGTTGGCCACAATGGATGGAACTCCGGTTTTTTATGCGACAGCTTCCTTTAATCCACAGACTCAGGAATCGGTTGCTGTAACAGGCAATCCTGTTTCTTCGGTTTTATTGGGGTTTGCAGGAAACGGATTTCCTTTGCCGTCCGGTGAGATGCATAAGGCTTATTTACCTGTTTTGCCGACTGATGATTTCAGTCATACACCTTTGGTCATCAAATTAACTATGAGTGATGGAGAGGAGCTGGTGACGGAACTTCCTCTAAGTGCCAGTGAATCCCTGAAGAAATTTACACCGGGAGCATATTGTATTTTTAATGTGAATAAGACACTTACAGGCTTGACCGTAGGTGTAGAAACTGCCGGATGGGAAGAAGGAACAGAAATTATCATTCCTTTCGTCTGATTCTGCCATATCCCTTTACAACGATAAAAGAGCCATATCGTCATAATGCCCGATATGGCTCTTTCCTTATTCTATGTGTGAAGATGTACTGCTTCTGGATTGATAATCATTTGCTTAGCTTTATCTTCCAATTTCCGTCTTCGTCTTTTTGCAGATTAGTTGTCTCTTCTTTTTCTTTTCCGTCTTCGTATACCACTTTCATTGTAACGACGGCTTTTTCACCATTTTCATCAATCTCTTCCGAGATGACTTCGTAACTTTTCACCTTGTCTTTTTTCTCAGAGTTTTGTTTGCTTAAACCTGCCATCAACAGTACCAGGCTTTCTTTATCCTGCTTTGCTTTTTCAGCATCTTCTCCTGGAGCAATATACAGCAAATCAACAAAATCTTCATAATTTTCGTCTTGAATATAGCCATAGGCTTTCTTGGCTACATCCGAAGGACTGGATGATGAACAGGCTGCCATAAACAGGGCTCCTAACAACATGGTAATAAATCCTGCGAGTTTTTTCATAGTCTTTTGTTTTTAGGGTTATTATTAAAGGAATTAAAACTTGAAGATACTTGTCAGATACGGACTTTCACATAAGTCTGAAGGAAACAGGTAATTTCCTGTGAATCCGGTAAATCCATTTCTTCTGTCCTGCTTGTCAGTGAGGTTGATTCCTGCTTTTCTGAAAGCGAAGTCTACCAGTTCTGTGCAATACATACGGGTAGAGTCGGTATCATCGTAGGCATGGTCGAACGGAGTGTGTTGCCGATAGAGCCGGAATGCGACACTTGCAGCCTTTTGGGCTTTGTCGGTATCGTCTATCCGTTTTACCTCACCGTGTATCGCTCTTGATTGGTCAAAGAATGCTGTGACAGGTTCCATTTTTACCCGGTCGACATCTCCTTCATAATCAGGTTCGTTTGGTACAGCATGAATGACCATCCATGTACTTCCGCTGTCTGTTACAATACCTGCATGGGTATATTTACCATGCGGGTTCATCATCTGGATAATCCGACTTTCCCATCCTCTTCCTTCACGGAATACGATATCGCCTTCCTGAAAGCGGATAGTCTGTAGGACTTCCGTTGCCTGTTGTTCGGAAGAAGAGACTGTAGTACAGGAAGAGAATGATATTCCTGAGAATAACAGTCCCATGGTCAATCGTATGGGCTTGTAGAATATCAGCATGAAATGTAGTAATCTGTTTTTGCGAATTTAAGAAATATTCAGAGAAAATACTACAATTAATATTGAATTTTGATTGTCTATGAGTAAATTTAATAGATAAGATGCATCGGTAATTCTTCAGCTGATAGATATTTGTGTCCTTAAAGGGATTGGGCGATATCTCTTTTTTAATTTGTGCATATCTCATACATTTTACTTGAAGAAATGAAAGTAATCATTGAAAAAATTCTTATCTTGCTTCCGGATAACCTATCTAATAAAATGAATGATTATGGACATACAGCATGATGAAGCAAAGAAAAAGTTTCGGGTAGAGGTAGACGGGTATACAGCCTATGTGGCTTATGACATCCACGACGGTGGACTGGACATCCGTCATACCATTGTACCCGAAGAAATCGGAGGTCGGGGCATTGCTTCTGCCCTGGTAAAGACAGCCTATGATTATGCCGCCTGTCATGGGCTGAAACCGATAGCTACCTGTTCGTATGCCGTGACTTGGCTGAAACGGCATCCGGAGTATGAGGGAGATATCAGTTCAGACTATGGAGGAGACGGTACTTGTGCCTTATAACCACTCTTTCCGCTTGCGGAAAAAGAACATCCAGCGCAGGATAGAGGCAGGAATAGTGTGGCTGAACGAGTTGACTTCATCCGCACGGTCCGTGATATTTTGTATCAGGCTTTCTGCCTCTTTCTCTGTCAGAATGCCGTTGTCGGCCATATTCTGTACGGTTATTTTTTCATGGCTCAACACCATTCGGATGGCTTTTAAGGTCAAAGCGTGTCGGTATGCCCGTGGAAAATCTGTTGCGAGCTGTTCCAGAAATTCTTCCATCCGCTGGATATTGTGATGTATTTCTTTCCGCAGGATATAGAATACAGCAGTCTGTTTTTCTGAAACCAGGCCGGATTGGGAAATTTCGTCCAATAAATCCAGGTTGGTCCGTTGTAACAGAATAAATCCTCGTCCCAAATCGTAAATTACCGTAATACGTTCTTTAAAATAATAACTTATCCAATGCTGGATAATCGGGAATCCGCGCATGTGGTGAAGCACATTCACCTGCTCGCAGAAATGAAAGATGGAATTCCGTTCATCCAATGGGTAGGAACCGTCGTGGTCATAGAGTTCATCCAATGAATTCATCAGCCTGCGGAAAGCACTTTCGGAGATGATTCCATCGTTATAGAGGGCGTTGCAGGTACTTTTTTCGCGGTCTAGTACCCGTAGGCGCAGTTCGGTTACCATAGCCGGTTCTTTCGGATGACTTTCCGGCTCCGCTTCGTCATCAATCAGGTAGGTGTGTACTTTCTTCCAGTTGCTTCCTTGCAGGGCGTTTAGGTTCTGCAGTGAATGATAGTAGGCCTCCGACTCTTTATATAGTGAATGATGAATGCGGTACTCCAGCTGTTGCCGGGCGGAAGAGGTGTGGACAAGACCCAGTCTGGTCAATAGCCAACGCATGGTAGTAGCGTTGATGGTGAGAGTCAGTGTCACGATACCGGCTGTGAAGAAAAGTGTCTGGTGACGGATATCTTCAGGAATTTCCGGTGTATACGATACGATAAGTGCCAGTACCATACCCAAAGCTCCACGGAGTCCCCCCCAGGTAAGAATGACCGATTCTCTTCGTGTCAGTCCGTAACCGATACGTTTCAGCACCGGATAAAGCAGCATAATCATCACGAAGCGGATAAGGTTAAGTCCCAGATAAAGTAGCATCAGAATACCGATGGTTTTCCAGGTTACATTTACTTTCTCAGCAATGACTATTCCTACAATGATGAATATGAGGGTATTGGCGATGTAGGTAAGGAGCTCCCAGAATTGTTCCATGAACTCGTTGACCTGTGGCTTGAAACGAGGTTTTCCGGTATAGGTAATGGTCAGCCCGAAAACTACCAGTGCAATGACGCCCGATACTCCCAGGTAATACTGTGCATGAATGAAGGTGGCGTAAGCCGATAGGATGATGACGCTGTTCTGAATCATCTCCTGTGAATTGACCCGGGTGATGAACCAGATAACCAGTCTGGCCATGATGAATCCGATGACGGAACTCAGGCTGATGACTTTGATAAATTCCAATAGGGGGGAGGTGTTGTGATATTCCGGCGAGGTCAGGGCTCCAAAGAAAAGCATGAAACAGACGATGCCTGTTCCGTCATTCAGCAGCGATTCCGCATCTACCAAGGTAGAAAAACGTTTGCTGGTTTTCAGTTCATGCAGTAAAGCGACAACTGCGACTGGGTCTGTAGCACTGATAAGCGCTCCGAACATCAGGGCACAGGTCCAGGTCCAACTGCTATATGCTGGAAATACCGTTCCGATACCCATCAGCAGAGCGGCAGTCAGAAACATGCAGATTACCAGACCTGGAACAGCCAGTAGGGTGGCATTGGCCAGTGTTTTCCTGAAAATGTGCAGATTGAGTTCATAGGCGGCATCGAATATCAGAATGGGGAGAAACAGGTAAAGAATCAGGTCCGGATTGATGTCGGCTACTGACCGGACAGCGTCCGATAGCGACGGGAGAAAATCGAAGAATCCGTAGCGGTTTATTAACCCTAATAACAGGCCTACCGCAAAAAGTCCTACTGTATACGGAATCCGGGTGTGCCTGAGCAATGATTTCAGTAATGCACCGATAATCAGTCCACCGATAGTCAGCAAGAGCGGTGGAAGAAAAGTAAATTCTGTCATAAAGGATGATTAGTGTCGTTATGTTTAGTTCAGTTATATGATATAAACAAAAAATAACTTTTAGTTGTTTGCATCCATACAACAAAAATATCCCCTTACCTTTAGCACGATGTGCGTGTCTGCATAAAGGTAAGGGGAGGTGACAGAATGATAACGGGAATAATCAGCGCTTGACGTAGGTTCGTGCTATCCGTCGGGCGGTAGCCCGGTCGGGCTTTCCAGATCCGGTCTTCGGCAGCGACGGTACAGGAATGGTTTCTTTAGGGCGCCAATAAGGAGGAAGACTGTTGAAGGCTTCTTCCAGTAGGTTGCGTTGCCTGTCATTCAGATTTTCTCCGGTTTCAGCCAACAGGACGATACGTTCACCGAATTTGGGGTCGGGTACACCGGTTATCTGGATATCGAACGTCAATCGTGGTTTCAACAGAGTTTCTACCTGTTCTATCTGGACTTTGACTCCTCCGGTATTGATGACGTTGTCTTTGCGTCCGATGATACGGAATTGCCCTTCGGAATTGAATGTTACCAGATCGTTTGTAACCAGCGTTTCCGGGTTGACGGTAGGGGCTTGTATAATCAAAGTACCTTCGGCGGAAAGACTCAGACTTACCTGACTGAACGGGGTATACCATTCAGAAGCTTCCGGACCGCTGAGTCGGCGCAAGGCAATATGTGACAGGGTTTCCGTCATTCCGTAGGTGCTCCAAACTGCTTTGGGGAACTTTTTCAACACCTGTGCCAATTCGTTATCGATGGCTCCTCCACCGATAATCAGATGCTGAATCTGTTCCAGCCGTTCTTTTTCTGTGGCTATTTGTATGGAATTGAATACCTGCATCGGAGTCATGGCCGCGAATACAGGAGCCGTCTCCAGAGTTGCCATCGGGTGTCCGCTGGGGGTGACCGGTATCAGGTTCAGTCCGGCTATGAGGGCACGGACTATCACCATTTTTCCGCCGATGTATTTCAGGGGCATACAGATTAGGGCACTATCACCGGCTTGAAGTCCCAGAAAAGCTACGGTCAGTCGGGCACTGTTTCGCATCCGTTCTTTTTCTACCCACAGTTCTTTGGGAGTACCGGTAGAGCCGGAGGTCTGTACTTTCAGAACAGGCAGTGGATTAAACCATTCGGCCAGGAAGTCGGCTAAAGAAGCTTCAAAGCTTTCTGACCCATATTTCTCCCGGAACTCGAGTTGTAACCGGCTGAGGCCACAGGCTTGATTACTTTTCTCATCAAAGGGAGCAGAGGCTTCTTCCGCAGTATAGGTTTTTCCCAAGATGGTTATCTGTTCCATAGATGATTGTTCATTCGTTTGCTAAAAAGGTTTCGAAATCCGGTTCGGGCTGTTCCGGATGGAACCGGAGGCAGTCTCCTTCAATGGCGAACGGATAATCGATGTTGTCTGTGAACAACAGTCCGGTACCCAATCCTTGTGGAAGTACCGGATTCAAGGTCGCACACCATTGGGCTATGGCATTCAGACCGATGTTCGATTCCAGGGCCGAAGTAATCCAATAGCCGATATTCCGTTCTTCGGCCAGCCGGATCCATTCGGCTGAACCGGCAAGTCCTCCGTGCAACGAAGGCTTGAGAATGATGTATTGCGGCTGGATGGTTTCCAACAGTTCGATTTTCTGTTTGGTATCGTTTACTCCGATAAGTTCTTCATCAAGGGCTATCGGGAAAGGAGTTTCACTACACAGGCGTTTCATCTCCTGCCATTGTCCGGCACGGATGGGTTGTTCGATGGAATGCAGGTGGAATTGATGCAGAGCTTCCAGTCGGGTCAGAGCTTCTTCGGGTGCAAAAGCTCCGTTGGCATCGACGCGGAGTTCAATTTGTTCGGGTGAGAAATGGTTGCGGATGTGACCGAGCAATTCCAGTTCCTTCTGGAAATCGATGGCCCCTATCTTGACTTTGATGCAGCGGAAGCCGGCCTTCATCTTTTCTTCGATGCGGTGATACATTTCCTCGAAATTTCCCATCCAGATCAATCCGTTGATGGGAATCCCAACTTTCCCTTGTGAAAAAGGAGTATCCCACAATCTGACGCTTCCGGATTTCAGGTGTCGGAGAGCTGTTTCCAATCCGAAAAGCATGGACGGATAAGGGCGGAGTTTGTCTAGATTAATCTGGCCGGTCTGTGCCACTTCCTGACAATGGCTTGCCAGGATGGCTTCATAATCAGGCAAGTCATCGCAACTCAATGCGGGTAGAGGAGCACATTCGCCGATTCCTGTCCGTCCGCTCTGTGGGTCGGTCACTTTCAGGTACCATACCTGACGGGTGGTATAGATGCCGCGCGAAGTTCCTGCCGGTTGTTTGAAGTGCAGGGTACGCGGGAGGATTTCGATTTGATACATATGTAATGATTCATTAAAAGATATGCAAACCTACTGCATTTTTCTGAGAATAGCCGATATGTCGCAAGTTTTTTTCGTTTGTAATGAAATTTAAATTCGATGCTGAATTGTGTAGGGTAAGTATCGTTCACAATTTAGGAACCACGATGGTTTTGTTTAGGTGAACTGTAAGGGGTGATAAGATGTTTCGCTATCAGAAAGTTTTGCATGTTGCTTTCACGCTTTCATGCGAATGCAAAAAGTTGATAAATAGTGAGTTGTGGTGAATGATGATGCTTCACGGTGAAATAAGGAAAGTTTCACACCGAATAAGGAAGCAGAGCAGGTAGTTTTCGATTCTGCTAGGTCTTGATAGAATAATCCGTTGTTTCTTCTGCCGCAACCGGTAAATTTTTGCTGGTTTCCGGGGCAGTATCGTATAACTTCACCTGATAGTTCAACAGCATCATTTTGTTTAGTGTATAGACCAGTCCTTCCAGGTTTTGTTCCCGGACTTTGGGTTTCAGTTGGCATTCCCACAATTGGATGACGTGCCATCCCATGTCCCGGAGTTTGATACGGTTTTTCAAATCCCTTTCCCGGTTACGGGTTATCTTGTTGTTCCAGAATTCGACATTCGACTTAGGCAGTACAAAATAGGGACATCCTTCGTGGCCGTGCCAGAAGCATCCGTTCACGAAAATGACCGTGTGATATTTCTGTAGCACAATGTCGGGAGTTCCCGGCAATTTCTTGACATTGACGCGAAAACGGAATCCGTGGGCGAAGAGATATTTCCGGACTATCAGTTCCGGTCGTGTATTCTTTCCACGGATGTGCGACATGCACAGGTGTCGTTGTTCTTTCGTCAGTTTGTCGGGCATGGGTTCAAAACGAAATTGAAGAATTTTATGATGGAGGAGCAGAAGGATAATTGGCTGCGATAGCTACGGTTATTCTTCTGCTCCTCTGTCAACGATTAGGGAAATTTCGGATATTTCGACCAGTCTGGCTTGCGTTTCTCCAGAAATGCCTTACCGCCTTCCTGGGCTTCTTCTGTCATGTAATACAGCATGGTAGCGTCTCCGGCCAATTCCTGGATACCGGCTTGTCCGTCCAGTTCGGCATTCAGTCCCGCTTTAATCATGCGCAGTGCCAACGGGCTGTGCTGCATCATGGTTTCTGCCCATTCCACGACTTCGTCTTCCAGTTTGTCGAAGGGGACCACTTTGTTCACCAGACCCATATCGAGGGCTTCCTGGGCCGAATACTGACGGCAGAGGAACCAGATTTCGCGAGCTTTCTTCTGGCCGACAATCCGGGCCAGGTAAGATGAACCGAAACCAGCGTCGAAACTACCTACGCGCGGACCGGTCTGTCCGAAGATAGCGTTTTCAGAAGCGATGGTCAGGTCGCATACTACATGAAGTACATGACCTCCTCCGATAGCATAACCGTTTACCATGGCAATGACCGGCTTCGGAATCGAACGAATCTGTTTCTGTACATCCAGTACATTCAGTCTGGGTACACCGTCCGTTCCTACATAGCCTCCATGTCCTTTCACATGCATATCGCCACCCGAACAGAAAGCCTTGTCGCCGGCTCCGGTCAGTACGATGACATTGATGTCCTGACACTCCCGGCAATAAAGCAAGGCATCGCTGATTTCGGAAGTGGTGGTAGGGGTAAATGCGTTGCGGTAACGCGGACGGTTGATGGTTATCTTGGCGATTCCGTTGTAAAAATCAAACAGAATATCCTGGTATTCTTTGATGGTTTTCCATTCTCTTTGTGCCATAAGCGTTAATGTTTGAGGTTATGATAATATTCTTTCAGTTTCTCTACATCCTGTGCCTTGTCGGTAAATACTTCGAATAACATCGGACGGTTAGTGATGGAAGGTTGTACGAAATGAGCCACGGCGGTATCCAGTTCTCCTTCATTGTGGGCCGACAGGTATTCGAATCCGCGGTCCTCCGCCCAGGCCTTGGCAGATGTCTGATGGGTAGCAGTGACGAAACGGCGGGCATTTTCGTGCAGTTCCAGTCCGGGCAAGGCATGGAAAATTTCTCCTCCACTGTTATTCAAAAGCAGGATACGGATATTGGAACCGTAGTTTGCGTTCCAGAGTGCATTCATGTCATAGAAGAAGCTCAAGTCACCGATCAGGATGAAGTTCAGCTTTTCTGAGACGGCCGCATAACCGATGGCTGTAGAGAGGGAGCCTTCGATGCCGTTGGTTCCACGGTTTGAAAGAATCTCTACCTCTTCTGGTACATCAAACAGTTGGGCATAACGTACCGTAGAACTGTTGGCCAGATGCAGGGAACAAGGAGTCGGCAGGTTACGGATTACTTTACCGATGGCGCTCATCTCGGAGTAGGTGAATTCGGCTTGAGGGATTGCTTTCGATAATGCTTCCCACTGGCGTGGATAATCCGGGGTACGGTTTTCCATCATCGGGGCAATCTTTTCCAGAAACTCGAACGGATCCATTTCGATGACTGTGGTCAGTGAGCCGTATAAATCCATCACTTCGCCATCGGGCGATACGTGCCAGTGTTCTTTAGGCGGATGTCTGCGCAGGAAGTTTTTCAATCGTTTGGAGATGACATGACCTCCGTAGGTGATGACCAGCTCCGGCCGCATCTTTTCCTGAGCTTCGAAGTTCATGGAGCAGAGCAACGGTTCGATGTTTCGGATAGCCTGTCCCGGAATGGTCCGGTTACTGATATTCTCGGTGAACCAGGCAAAGTGCTTGTACAGCATTTTTGTGTATTTCTTGTCGAACAGGTAAATCAGGTTCATTTGTCCCACGATGACCATGCGGCGCTGATACCGGTTCAAGCGGTCGATGAGAGGCTGATAGTCTTTATCGTATACGCTGAGTCCCTGGTAACGGGTGATGACGCGGGCTTCGGGGAGTTCCGTGACCGGAAGTTTGAAGAACGGGTCGCTGATAGGTACGTTGATGTGGATTGGGCCTCGTCCATGATGATTCAGTTCCAACAGGGCTTCGTTCAATAGCCGGTTGCAATACCACTCGTCTTCCTCGGTAACGACTTCCGGCAGATTGACGGAACGCTTTACCAGCGGGCCGAATACACCGGGCTGTGGTAAAGTCTGTCCGTCCATTTGGCCAATCCAGGCTCCCGGACGGTCGGCTGAGATTACGACCAGCGGAATTTGTTGATAGAAGGCTTCGGCTACGGCGGGGTGCAGGTTCAGTAAAGCTGTACCCGAGGTGCAGCATACGGCGGCAGGACTTCCTCCGTGGAGAGCCAGTCCGATAGCAAAGAATCCTGCGCTCCGTTCATCGGTGACGGGGTAGCAGGTGAAATCAGGGATATTTGCCAGTGTCTGGATAATCGGAATGTCACGGCTTCCCGGGCAGAGCACGATTTTCCGTACACCATGTGCTTTCAGGAGCACAGCTAGTTGCAGAATGCTTTTCTTGTCTGTGTACATAGGCAGCATGTTCTAGTTAAGTGATAGGATGTTACGCATGGTATTCATCTTCTGTTGAGTCTCTTCCCATTCTGTATCTGCGGTGGATGAGGCCAGAATGCCTCCTCCCGCATAGAGGGTAGCTTGATGGCCGGTGATGTGCATGCAACGCAGGTTTACATACAGGCTGGTGTGTCCGGTCGGGTCCAGCCAACCGATGATGCCTGAATAGTAGCAGCGGTCACCGCCTTCATTGGCTGTAATGAACTCATAGGCTTGTTCTTTGGGCAGTCCGCATACTGCGGGAGTTGGATGCAGTTCATGCAGGATGTCTCCCAGGTGGCCGGTTTCTTTCAGCATGAAATGAAAATCCGTTTTCAGGTGAACCAATTGGCCGGCTCGGGCTGTATAAGGTCCTTTTTCGGTGAGTTTGCTTCCGAATTTCTTGATGGTCTTGCGGATATAGTCGCCCACGTATGCTTGTTCCTCCTGGTTCTTTTGGCTCCATTCGGTCGGCATGACATCGCCTTGCATGGGCATGGTACCTGCCAGCGCTACGGTATGCCATTGTTCCTCTTGTCCGCTCAGGATAATTTCCGGTGTACTTCCTATCCATGTCCCGGTCTGTGGGGTATGGCACAGGGAAATCATCATGCGTGGATAGCTGTTGCATGCCTGGATGAAGGTGTCGAGCGGTCTGAAATCTTCTTTCAGGTCGGTCGTATAATGGCGTGAGAGTACCAGTTTCTGGAATTTCTTTTCCTTCAAAGGAGTTATGAAACGGTCGAAAGCGGCTTCATACCGTTCCTTCAAAGTGGTTTCTGTCTGTACGGGTTCCGATGGACAGGTATTGTCGGCAGCCGGGAATTGGGGTAAGTCTTTCAAGGCTGTATCGATGGCCGGCCATTCTTTGGCCACAATGTCCGGTCGGATAAGAACGATGGGGTGTTGGGGAGTCACTTGGAACGGTGCCAGTACGAATCCCTTTTTCCCGTTCAGTTCGGTAAGTTGTTGCAGCGTTTGTGCTTCTCCTTCCTGTTGCATGACTAGAATCGGTTCGTCCGTCCATGGCAGGCGGTAGATGGCAAAACTGCAACGGCTCAGTGTCAGTTCATGAATTTGTGCTTGAAGCGTTTTTTCGGGTATAGTCATGAGCGTTTCTTTACTAATTGGTTGACGATTCGGGCTGTTGACACCAGTCTCCCGTTCGGGTCGGTGATGTCAACATTCCAGATATGTGTTGTACGTCCCCGGTGAATGAGGGTACCGGTAGCGGTGACGTAACTTCCTACAGGGACCATCCGCAGATGGTTGGCACTTACCTGGATGCCACAGGGAATTTGTTCAGGAGGACACAACGGAACGGAACCATGTCCGGCTACTATTTCTGCCAGTGCCAGTGATGCTCCGCCATTCAGGATGCCGAAAGGTTGGCAGGTACGGTGGTCTACAGGCATGGTCGCTTTCACGAATCCTTCCTTCATTTCTAAGAATTCAACACCTAGATTCTCTCCCATGGAATGAGATAAATCAGGCAGTTCAGGTGTCGTTTGCTCGCTCGTTTGCATGGCTTGTCATTTTCTATCTATTTGCAAAAGTAAGCAATTCCTTTGATAATACGGGATGTGTTATTCGGATTTTGTATACATTTGGCGAATCCTTGCCGGAAAAGGAGGGAGATTCTCTTGGAAAAAATGTACTTTTGTTGGAGTGATTTAAACAGATACTGAAATGGAAAAAGTACTACATAGTTGTGTGGACTGCGGAACGCAGAATTGCAAGTTCAAGACGCGTACTTATCCGGAGTTTTGTCCGACTACTCACTTGAAAGAAGAGGATAGGGCATGGGCTTTGGAACGTTATGACGAAGGCCGGAACCGTGAAATCATGATAGCCAGTGCGGAAGTGGAGTTTGAAGGATACTGTCAATGGACACGGGTACAGGAAATCATGGAGTTCGCCCGGAAGATTCAAGCCAAGCGGATAGGAATTGCCAATTGCATCGGATTGATTCGGGAAGCCCGTATGTTTGCCCGCATTCTTCAGGCGAACGGTTTCGAAGCGTATGCTGTCACCTGTAAGGTGGCCGGTCAGGCCAAGAGTTCGATGGGCATTCCTCAGAAATGTGAGCAGATAGGGGCAGCCATGTGCAATCCTATCCTGCAGGCACGGTTGCTGAACGAGGCACATACCGATTTGAATGTGGTGATTGGGCTTTGTGTAGGGCATGACAGTTTGTTTTACAAGTATTCCGATGCGTATGTCACGACATTGGTTACGAAGGACCGGGTGACGGGGAACAATCCGGTAGCGGCACTCTATACGGCAGAATCTTATTACAAGAAGAAATTCTTCAAAGGGTAAGACTTTGTTTGAAGAATTTTGGGTAAAGGATTTCAGTTATAGTGAAATTTTCCGGCCTTAGTTTTGAAGCGATAAAGCGGAGAAGCGGAGCCCGGCGAATAGAAGCGCAGGCTGTTTGAGCGAAGCGAGTTCCTGCGCTTCCGACGGGAAACGTTTCGTAGCCGCTTCAAAACGGAAGCCGGCGGTTTTTCTTTTTGTTATCTTTTTCTTTTGGCCGTCCAAAAGAAAAAGTAAAAGTTATCAGAATTTTCTTTTAGATAAATGAAACAGAAACGTTGGATACTAACCGGAATCGTCATTGTATTGGCAGTGGCAGGAATCACATTCTGCTGCCTGCCTTACTACGCCCGTCAGGCATTGATACATCTCTATCCAACCATTGATGACCTGACGCTTTTCCATCGGCATACCGTTCATGCTCCGGATTCCTGTTGGGATTGGTATCAATCCGATTGCTACAATACGTATCGGATGGAACCGGAGGACTCGGCTTATCTGGCAGAACTGAAAACCGTTTCGTTTCTGGTTATCCGGAATGACAGCATCTTGTATGAGCGCTACTTCGGGGGATGGGACGATTCGTTGACTTCTAACCTGTATTCTTGTACTAAGACCATTGTCGGTCTACTGGTTGGAGTAGCCATCGATGAAGGACTTATCCGGAGTGTAGATGACAACGTGTGCGATTACCTGCCGGCGTACACGAAAGGCAGACAACGTGATGTGACCATCCGTGACCTGTTGACCATGAGCGGCGGTATGGATTGGGATGAAGCGTATGCTTCGCTTTTTTCGGTCACTACCCACGGCTATTATGGGAACGATTTGTATGACCTGGTGATGAACCTGGATGTGGTGGATGAACCGGGAGTGCAGTATTCTTACCGGAGTGGCGAGACCCAACTCTTGGCGTTTGTGCTGGAGGCGGCTACCGGTACTACGCTGAGCGACTATGCCGAGCAGAAGTTGTGGCAACCGATGCTGGCCGGACAGGATGCTTTCTGGTTGCTTGATAAGGAACAGGGAGACGAGAAAGCGTTCTGCTGTTTCCATACCACGGCCCGCGATGCTGCCCGTTTTGCCCGGCTGATGCTCCGGAAAGGTGACTGGAACGGCAGGCAACTGGTATCGGAGCGTTACATGGAGGAAGCCATGTCGCCCGCTTCCTACCTGAAAGACCAGTGGGGAAAAGACGGCCTGAATTATTACGGCTTTCAGACGTGGGTGATGCATTACCGTGACCAGGTGAATCCGTACATGCGGGGGATGTTGGGGCAATATATCATTGCTATCCCCAGCCAGAATGCCATTGTGGTTCGTTTGGGGCACAAACGTTCGGATGTATATGTGCGCGAACTCACGACTGATATTATCCGTTACATGGATATAGCGATGAAGATTTTGGAACAGAAATAATCAAACAGTAGTATGAAAAACGAATTTTCTGATGAAGATAAGAAATGGGAGGTATTGAACAGTGAATACCTCATTCGTCGTCCTTGGTTGACAGCCCGAAAGGACAAGGTCCGTTTACCGAGTGGGGTAGTGATGGATGAATACTATGTATTGGAATATCCAGAGTGGGTGAATGTGATAGCTATCACCACTGAAGGGAAATTTCTGATGGAGCGTCAGTATCGTCACGGGTTGCAATGGATAGGTTATGAAATCTGTGCCGGCGTGTGTGAGAAAGGGGAGACTCCGCTCGAAGCGGCAAAACGTGAACTGCTGGAAGAAACGGGATTCGGTGGAGGAGAATGGACTCCGCACATGACCATTTCGAGCAATACCAGTACAGTGACAAATCTGACCCATTGTTTTGTGGCGACCGGTGTGGAGCGTTTGTCTGACCCGCATCAGGAAGCGACAGAGGATATTTCCATTCATCTGCTTTCTCGGGAGGAAGTCCGCGAGTTACTGGTGAACGACCAGATTCGGCAGTCGTTGATGGCGGCTCCGCTCTGGAAGTATTTTGCTGAGCATCACTTGCTATAAAGAATGAGGAGGAATAATTTTTCCAATTTTCTGGATAGATGAATATAAAAAAACGTCCTTGGATAATTGCTATCTAAGGACGTTTTTCGTGGAGCATAGCGGACTCGAACCGCTCACCTCGACACTGCCAGTGTCGCGCTCTAGCCAGATGAGCTAATACCCCGATGTGATGTTTACGTCTGCAAAGGTACGACAAGATTTTGAATTCGCAAGCGTTCGGATGAAAAAATGTCGAAAAACAGCTGAAAAATGAAAGAAGAAAATCGTTTGGACGTTTGCATCAAAACATGCTCGTGTTTTACTTAAAACGTCTAGACATTTTAGTTGAAACATGCTCATGTTTGGAATAAAACGAACGTTCGTTTTCAGAAGGTGGTTTGGAACTGGAGAAATGAAGGGAGAAAGATTACACCTGTTGCTGAAGGAACCGCATGAAGTGGACCACCGTTTCCGCTTCCTGACCTTGGGCAGAGACGAAACAGAAGTGGCGTTTGAACTGTAGACCGTCGATGTCCACTATGCGGAAACTACCTTCCTTCAACTCCCTGGATAGGGCAGCAATGGATACAATACCCATGCTGTGACTAAAGCGCAGGAAAGATTTGATGCTTTCCGTACTGCCCAGATACATCCGTACATTCAGCGACGAAAGTTTCAGGTGTTGTTCCGCCAGTGCCAGTTCGATGGCATCCAGGGTGCCGGAGCCACGTTCACGGAGTACCAGCGGTACTTGCTTGAATTCTTCCAGTGAGATTTCACCCGACTGTCCGATGGGACAATCGGAGGCTACTACCGGAACCAGTTCGTCGCACAGGAAAGGTTCGTATTTCAGGTTCGGTAGACGGAATACCCCTTCTACCATACCCAAATCGATGGTATGTTGCTGGAGGGCAGTTTCAATGTTCCGTGAGTTGGTGTCGATCAGTGAGACTGTAATTTTGGGGTATTTCTCGGTAAAACGAGCCAGGACGGGGGGGAGTACGTATTGGGCAATCGTCGTACTGGCTCCCAGCCGGAGTTCGCCGGCATACTCCTTGTTCAATAGATGCATGTCGTATTCCAACCGGCGATATTCGGTCAGAATCCGTTCGCAATGTTCCAGCAGAACTGTACCCGCCTCTGTCAGCGAAATCTTGTTGCCCATCCGGTTGAACAGACGTACTTGGTACAGGCTTTCCAGCTCGCGGATGTGTTTGGTGATGGCGGGCTGGCTCACAAAGAGTTCCTGAGAGGCTTTCGTAAAGCTCAGGTTCTTGGCTACGCTGTAAAAGGCTTTCAGACGGAAATCGGACACAGTAATAAGAATAAGGTAGAAGGAGGAAACATCAAAGTTCTTCGGAGTGGACTCCCAGTGCCTGTAGGATAGAGAAGCCCAGCAGTTCAAAACGGTAGACTTCTTCCTTTTCCGGTGGATTCATGCCGAAAACAGTAACTTCTGAGGGATGTTTCATCGAAGGAATCAGTTTCTCCAACGAACTGCCATACGCATCCTCATCGGGTACCAGCACGGCTTTAAGGATGTCCTTTGATTCGGTCATCAGCATAAGTGACTCGCGGAACAGGTCTTCGCGGGTAGCCATTCCCGAGGGCTGGAAAGCGTACAGGGAAAACTCTCCTAACTGGCTCTGGAAACCTACATTGTGGAGTTCCTTTTCCAGGTGCGAAGGAGTACAGAATTTCATGACCTCTTCTTTCGGCTCATAGATAAAGATAACCTGAATTTCGTTGTTACCCGGTTGCATGCCGGCATCCAGTGCCAGACATTCCAGTAAGTTTGCCAAATCGGCCTTGGGGAGTTCACGCTTCACGATGGGAGCAAAATGAGCGGCCAAATCTGTGCCGACCCGGTCCAGGTAGGATGCGTCTATCAGCATCACTTGGGGAGCGAAAGGTATCTTCTTTTCCATATCTATTCTGTTTGAGGTTGTAAAGATACAAACTAAACTTTTCCTCCCCAAATACTGGAATCATTAAAAGTTAAAAATTAAAAGTTAAAACAGATTTGTAGTATCTAGTGTCTAGTTTACTAATTTGACTGGACTGTGTGTATTCGGGCGAGCAGACCTCGCCCCTACAAGGTCGGTTCTTTGTTTCATGTGTTTGGTAATTGGAGTTAATTGAGGAACCTGTGTTTGAGTTCCTGGTCAGTTGATAAAGAATCCGGCCTTAGTTTTGAGGCGGCGGTTTTTCTTTTTGTTAGTTTTTTCTTTTGGCCGTCCAAAAGAAAAAGTAAGAATACCCATCCGCAGAAGGAAAGATTCGCGTAAACTGCCATTTTGTTCCTTATCCGGACAAAATTTCATGGGGTAAAGATAACTTACTGACAATTAGACATATAAATAATTTGTTTTGACTCTGGCAAAGTATTTGATAACTATTAGTCGAGTTTGCTTCTCTCCCCGGAACACGGAGAATCGGGAAGCAGGCTTCCCCCTAAAAACGTAAATAAGAAAGGAGACATTATATGAATTTCAACAACTTTACAATCAAATCGCAGGAAGCGGTTCAAGAGGCTGTCAACTTGGTACAACGCCAGGGACAACAGGCTATCGAGCCGGAACATCTGTTGGCAAGTGTGCTGAAGGTCGGTGAAAACGTAACCAACTTCATCTTCCAGAAGCTCTGCCTGAACGGACAACAGATTGCGACAGTGCTCGACAAGCAGATCGCTTCGTTGCCGAAGGTTTCAGGCGGTGAACCGTATCTGAGCCGGGAGGCCAATGAGGTCTTGCAGAAAGCTGTCGATTATTCGAAGGAGCTGGGCGACGAGTATGTTTCACTGGAAGCCATTCTCTTGGCCTTACTGAACGTGAAATCTACCGTATCTACCATCCTGAAGGATGCCGGTATGACGGACAAGGGATTGCGTGCTGCCATCAACGAGTTACGTCAGGGACAGAAGGTCACTTCACAGTCCAGTGAAGATACTTATCAGTCACTGAACAAGTATGCCATCAACCTGATTGAAGCTGCCCGTAACGGAAAGCTCGACCCGGTTATCGGCCGTGACGAAGAAATCCGTCGGGTCTTGCAGATTCTGAGCCGTCGTACCAAGAACAATCCGATTCTGATCGGTGAGCCGGGTACCGGTAAGACTGCCATTGTAGAAGGGCTGGCACAGCGTATCCTTCGGGGCGATGTACCGGAGAATCTGAAGAACAAGCAGCTGTATTCTTTGGATATGGGTGCCTTGGTAGCCGGAGCCAAATACAAAGGTGAATTCGAGGAACGTCTGAAATCGGTCATCAACGAGGTGACTCAATCGGACGGAAACATTATCCTGTTCATCGATGAAATCCACACCCTGGTAGGTGCCGGAAAAGGCGAAGGAGCCATGGATGCCGCCAATATCCTGAAACCGGCTTTGGCCCGTGGTGAACTGAGAAGTATCGGTGCCACTACCCTGGACGAGTATCAGAAATACTTCGAGAAGGATAAGGCATTGGAACGTCGGTTCCAGACGGTCATGGTCAACGAACCGGATACGTTAAGCTCTATCTCTATCCTGCGTGGTCTGAAGGAACGGTACGAGAACCATCATCAGGTACGTATCAAGGATGAGGCCATCATCGCGGCTGTGGAATTGAGTAACCGTTACATTACCGAACGTTTCTTGCCGGATAAGGCCATCGACCTGATGGATGAAGCGGCTGCCAAACTGCGTATGGAACGTGACTCTTTGCCGGAAGAGCTGGATGAAATCGAAAGACGGCTGAAACAGTTGGAAATCGAACGCGAGGCTATCAAGCGTGAGAAAGATGAAGAAAAGCTGGACAAGCTGAACAAGGAGATTGCCGAACTGAAGGAACAGGAAACTTCCTACAAGGCCAAATGGCAGAGTGAGAAGGAACTGGTGAACAAGATTCAGCAGAACAAGCAGGAAATAGAACACCTGAAGTTTGAAGCCGACAAGGCTGAACGTGAGGGTGACTATGGCAAGGTGGCTGAAATCCGTTACGGCAGACTGCAGGCTTTGGAGAACGAAATCAAGGATATCCAGGCCGACCTGAAACAGAAACAGGGCGACAGTGCCATGATTAAGGAGGAAGTGACGGCTGAAGACATCGCCGATGTGGTATCACGTTGGACCGGTATTCCGGTAAGCAAGATGCTGCAGAGCGAACGTGACAAGCTGCTTCATCTGGAAGACGAACTTCACCTGCGTGTCATCGGTCAGGACGAGGCCATTCAGGCTGTGGCAGATGCCGTACGTCGGAGCCGTGCCGGTCTGCAGGATCCGAAACGTCCGATCGGTTCATTCATCTTCCTGGGTACGACCGGTGTCGGTAAGACCGAGTTGGCCAAGGCCTTGGCTGAATACCTGTTTGATGATGAAACATTGATGACCCGTATCGATATGAGTGAGTACCAGGAGAAACATACCGTTTCCCGACTGATTGGTGCCCCTCCGGGATACGTCGGTTACGATGAAGGTGGACAGCTGACCGAGGCCGTCAGACGGAAACCGTATTCAGTAGTGCTTTTCGATGAAATCGAGAAGGCGCACCCGGATGTATTCAACATCTTGTTGCAGGTACTGGACGACGGCCGGTTGACGGATAACAAGGGACGTACGGTCAACTTCAAGAATACCATCATCATCATGACGTCTAACTTGGGTAGCGCTTACATCCAGAGTCAGTTTGAAAAGATGACAGACTCTAATCACGATGCAATCGTGGAAGAAACCAAGAATGAAGTGATGAACATGCTGAAGAAGACCATCCGTCCGGAGTTCTTGAACCGTATCGATGAAACGATCATGTTCCTGCCGTTGGATAAGGAACAGATTAATCAGATTGTCCGTCTGCAAATCAACGGCATCCAGCGGATGTTGGCCGATAACGGTGTTACCTTGCAGCTGACTGACAGTGCATACGACTTTTTGGCAACAGCCGGTTACGATCCGGAATTCGGTGCCCGTCCGGTAAAACGTGCCATCCAGCGTTACTTGCTGAATGACTTGTCGAAGAAGTTGTTGGCACAGGAAGTAGAACGCAGCAAACCGATTATCGTAGATTGCCAGAATGGAGTTCTGCAATTCAGAAACTAACCACAATTGATACAAATAGAAACCGAGTCTCTCCCGCAAGGGATGAGGCTCCGTTTTGTTTTATAAGGTTGTTGACCAGGTACTGGCTGTTAACTGTTAATTGTCAATTATCATTGTTTGGTCAACTCGAATCCGATTTTCATTCCGTCATACTGCCCCAGGATAGTGGAGAGGGTACTGGTGGCTGAGCTTTTCAATGCGCTGGAAACTGTCTGTGCCAGCGACATCAGTTTGTCGGCATTGAACAGCAGACTTATCTTGTTGGAATTTTCGATGGACTTGGATACGGTCGCATTGAATGTATAGCCTAATTTTGTCTTTAAGGCCAGTTCATTGGTCTCCGAATCGTAGGTATAGGTACCTTGTGTGGTACGTCCGTTGACGGTAGAGCTATAGGTGCCGTCCGCATTGAACGTGTAGGTGACTCCTTCCTTGAATCCGATTTTCGACAGGATATTTGTCATTTCTGTCTCCACTTTCTGTGCGGCAATTTCGCTACCTACTTTGGCCAGCACATTATCACTTTCGAATTTACAGTCCGGACCGGCATACGTCCAGGTTCCTTCCAGAGAAAAGGTGCTTACTCCGGTTACTTTTTCTGTCACTGTATTTGCGATTCCTGAAAGAATCGATTTCCAATCCTGTGCCTGGGCTGAAGTAGCTCCGGCACACAATATGCAGGCTACCAACCCTGTCTTGCCTAATCTTTTTACAAACATTTCCTTTTACCTTTCTGTTGATTTGAAAAAACGCACGGTATCCCAAAATGATATCACTTTACGGAACCCGTGCGCTTTATATGGTTATATGAGGATCACTCAATGATTATCAGCAAGCCTTGAAACTCATATCCAGTCCTTTGACAGAGTGGGTCAGAGCTCCTACAGAAATGAAGTCTACGCCGCATTCGGCATAGTCGCGCAGTGTATCGTAGGTGATACCTCCGGAAGACTCGATTTCGTAGCGTCCACCAACCATTTCAACGGCCTTGCGGGTATTTTCCGGAGTGAAGTTGTCGAGCATGATGCGGTCTACGCCACCCAGGTCGAGTACCTGCTGCAGTTCGTCGAAGTTACGGACTTCGATTTCAATCTTCAGGTCCTTGCCTTTTTCCTTACAGTATTCTTTGGCACGGAGGATAGCCTTGTCAATACCGCCGGCGAAATCCACGTGGTTGTCTTTCAGCAGAATCATGTCGAACAGGCCGATACGGTGATTGACACCGCCACCGATCTTTACAGCCATCTTTTCCAGAATACGCATGCCCGGAGTAGTCTTGCGGGTATCGAGTACACGGGTACGGGTTCCTTCCAGACGCTTTACATAGCGGTTGGTCATGGTAGCGATACCGCTCATACGCTGCATGATGTTCAGCATCAGACGTTCAGTCTGCAGCAGAGACTGGATTTTTCCTTCTACTACCATGGCTACATCGCCCGGTTTAACGTGTGCGCCGTCGTTGATGTAGACTGTGACCTTCATTCCCGGGTCGAAACGGCGGAAGACTTCTTTGGCCACTTCGATTCCAGCCAGAATACCTTCTTCCTTAATCAGCAGTTTTGACTTGCCCATGGCATCGTCAGGGATGCAAGACAACGTAGTATGGTCGCCATCGCCTATATCTTCAGCAAAAGAAAGGTCAATCAGGCGATCAATTAAATCTTTAACAACTTTTTCGTCCATTTTCCTGTATGATAAATTAGTTTGATTCCATTCATGAATATGCAACAAAGGTAAGGATTATTCGTATCTTTGCAAAAAGAACCGTTGTTAAAACAAACGAAAAAGAAGCATGAAATTTACATTACTCGTCGTAGGACGGACCGTTGAGAAACATTACATTACAGCCATCAATGACTATGTGGAGCGTACCAAACATTATACGTCTTTCGACATGGAAGTAATACCGGAACTGAAGAATACCAAAAGTCTCAGCATGGACCAGCAGAAGGAAAAGGAAGGAGAACTGATTCTGAAGGCGCTCCAGCCGGGTGATGTGGTGGTCTTGCTGGATGAGCACGGAAAAGAATTCCGTTCGGTTGAGTTTGCCGACTGGATAGAGCGGAAGATGCATACCGTCAACAAGCGGCTGGTATTTGTTATCGGCGGACCTTACGGTTTTGCTCCGGCTGTGTATGCCGCTGCGCAGGATAAGATCTCACTGTCCAAGATGACTTTCTCGCATCAGATGGTACGGCTGATTTTCGTGGAGCAGTTGTATCGGGCTTTTACCATATTGAACAACGGCCCTTACCACCACGAGTGACAAGGGCCGCTATCGGATTCTTCCGGTTTATTGCAACCAAATAATGGATCCTACCGGAGGTACTCCGTCTTCCGGTTTCATATCGTTCAACCGGTACAGGTATTTCAGTTTTACACCATATCGTTGGGCAATGGTATACATGGAATCTCCCGGATAAACCTTGCAGCTGATGAATCCGTTCGTGGCATGTTTGTGCTTTTCTTCCAGGTAAACCACTTCACCACCGGAGAACTCGTAGTCTTTGGGCAGCTCGTTGAAGGTACGTACCTTTTTCTTGCTGAGGTCGAATTCTTTGGCGATGGATTTGAAGGTATCTCCCTCGCGGGCAATGATGTACAGCAAGTCATTGGCCAGGTAGGGTTGATGCGGATTAGTGACTCCTTTCATCCAGTCTTTCTTCCCTTTCTGGTCGTATTCATACAGATCGTACAGTTCGATGATGTCAATCAGTCGGTTGGCATATCTGGGGTCAGTAGCATATCCGGCTTTTTTCAGTCCGCGTGCCCAGCCTTTGTAGTCAGTTACTTTCAGTTCGAACAGAAAGGCGTAGCGGGTTTTGGTACGCAGAAATTTGGAGTGGTCTTCGTAAGAATCTTTCGGATGCTTGTAGGCACGGAAACATTCATTCGGAGCGTCGTCGGTGTGATAGGCTCTCTTTCCATTCCAGCCACTTCCGCATTTGATGCCGAAATGATTGTTCGATTTGCGGGCCAATGTACTTTTTCCGGCGCCCGACTCCAACAACCCCTGGGCAAGGGTGATACTGGCTGGAATCCGGTAACGCTTCATTTCATGGATGGCCAGTTCCCGATATTTGTGGATGTATTCTTCGTATGCCTGGTTCCTTCGTTGGGCGGAAACAGTCAGTATGTTTCCTAGCAGGCAGAGTATTCCAAATAAGATGAGGTATCGTTTCATTTTCTTTCTATAGACTTACAATATCCGACAAAGATAAAAAGATTCATTGATGGAAAGGGTAAAAGAACTTTAAAATTATAGCTTTTTGCAGGAAAACGGCAGAAGTTCGGTGGGTAGGAGATAGGATGTTTCTGATTTTTTCAGTAGATTTGTTCATGAACCAATTGTTTGACTTTTTATGAAAGAAATAGAACTGAATATCCGTATCCGGGCTTATCGGTATGAAGAACTGAACGAAGCAGACCGTGAACTGATGGATGCAGCCATTGATGCAACCCGCCGTAGTTATTCTCCGTATTCCAAATTTTCTGTTGGAGCCGCGGTCCGTTTACAGAGTGGAACGATAGTGACGGGTTCCAATCAGGAAAATGCGGCCTATCCATCGGGGCTTTGTGCCGAACGTACCACGTTGTTTTATGCCAACTCCCGTTATCCGGAGGAGGCGGTAGAAACGTTGGCTATTGCCGCAAAAAATGAACAAGGTTTTCTGGAGTCACCCATTCCTCCCTGTGGTGCCTGCCGACAAGTGATGCTGGAAACCGAGGAACGTTTCAAGCGTCCGATGCGGATTCTGCTTTACAGCCTGCATGACATTTACGAAATAAGGGGAACAAAAGACTTGCTCCCCTTATCGTTCGGTAGTGAATTTCTTTGATAAAATATCATTACTTGTTGTCGCCGTACATACGGGCACGCATCTCCTTGATGTGGTCGGAAGTAATGTATTCGTCGTATTCCATCATCTTGTCGATGATACCGTTCGGTGTCAGCTCGATGATACGGTTGGCAACAGTTTCGATGAATTCATGGTCATGCGAAGCGAAAAGTACATTTCCTTTGTAGGTCTTCAGGTTGTTGTTGAATGCCTGGATGGACTCCAAGTCTAGGTGGTTGGTCGGTGTGTCCAGAATCAGGCAGTTGGCATTGCGTAACTGCATGCGGGCAATCATACAACGCATCTTCTCACCTCCGGAAAGTACATTCACTTTCTTCAATACTTCTTCGCCGGAGAACAGCATACGGCCCAGGAAACCTTTCATGTAGACTTCGTTGCCTTCGCCGTACTGGCTCAACCAGTCTACCAGATTCATGTCGCTTTCGAAGAAGCTGGTATTGTCCAGTGGCAGGTATGCGGTCGTGATGGTTACTCCCCAGTTGTAATGTCCGGCCTGTGCCTTACGGTTGCCGTTGATGATTTCGAAGAAAGCGGTCATGGCACGCGGGTCACGGCTCAGGAATACAATCTTGTCTCCCTTTTCTACGGTAAAGTTCACATCATTGAACAGTACGGTACCTTCTTCGGTAGTGGCTTTCAGTCCTGAAACTTCCAATATCTGGTTACCCGGTTCGCGCTCCATGGTGAAGATGATACCCGGATATTTACGTGAAGAAGGTTTGATTTCGTCTACATTCAGTTTCTCCAACATCTTCTTGCGGCTGGTAGTCTGCTTGGATTTGGCTACGTTGGCAGAGAAACGACGGATGAACTCTTCCAGTTCCTTACGTTTTTCTTCAGCTTTGGCCTTCTGGTTCTGCTGCTGACGCAAAGCCAACTGGCTGGATTCGTACCAGAAACTGTAGTTACCGGCAAACATGTTGATTTTACCGAAGTCGATATCGATGGTATGTGTACATACAGCATCCAGGAAGTGACGGTCGTGGCTGACTACCAATACGGTGTGTTCGAAGTTGGACAGGTATTCTTCCAGCCAGGTTACTGTTTCCATATCCAGGTCGTTGGTAGGCTCATCCAGCAACAGGTTATCCGGATTACCGAACAAGGCTTGTGCCAGCATGACACGTACTTTCTCCTTACCGCTCAGGTCTCCCATTAGTGAATAGTGCTTGTCATCTTTGATGCCTAGTCCGCTCAGCAGGATAGCCGCATCGCTTTCAGCATTCCATCCTTCCAGCTCGGCGAATTTTTCTTCCAGTTCCGCAGCCTTGATACCGTCTTCATCGGTAAATTCTTCTTTGGCGTACAACGCTTCCCGCTGCTTCATGATGTCCCACAGGACGGTATGTCCCATCAGTACGGTGTCCAATACCGTATGTTCATCATATTTAAAGTGGTCCTGGTTCAAGACAGACAAGCGTTCGCCCGGTCCGAGGGTTACACTTCCTTTGGTAGGTTCCAGCTCTCCTGAAATCACTTTCAAGAAAGTAGATTTACCGGCGCCGTTCGCACCGATGACACCATAAATATTTCCGTTTGTGAACTTCAGGTTCACATCGTTGTACAATACTCTTTTACCGAATTGTACGGCTACATTCGAAACTGTAATCATGTACTTATACCTATTTTAGTTTGTTATGCTGAATTGCGTGGCAAAGATACAAAAAATTACCGGGAAAAGCCGAAACGCCAGGCATAAAACCCGGAATTCTGTCAAAATACGCTGAATGTTCAGTCTTTCTGATAGGCAATACGGGGGGTACCGTTGGATACGTAAATGATGCCGCAACGTGTAAAGCCATTCTTTGTCAGCACATGCTGCATGACTTTGTTATCGGCATGGGTGTCCGCCCGCAGGCAGGGGAACTGCTGGAAACACCAGTCAAAACAGTACTTTCCGATGCCCGGGCAGGTACCGTCGGATGCTAACCGATGAATGACGTAATACGGACGGTCGTTGGGCCATTGACCGTCTTCTATGTAGGCATAGGTAGGGTCCGGTCCTTGAATGAAACAGAAAGTGGCAATGATGATGCCTGATTCGTTTTCTACGGCATAACAATGGTCTGCTTCAATTTCCTGAGCTATCAGCTCCCGTTGCGGATAACCGTTGATCCATTGTTTCGGATTGCCGGTAGTCTGCATGAACCGACGGGCGATGGAGAATATCTCCATGAGACGGTCCAAATCTGTAGGTATTGCTTTTCGGATGAGGGTAATCATATAGGTTGAAGTATTTTTGAAATTGCGACAAAAGTAATGAATCTTCCGGTTGCATAGACGTACTTTCGCTGAATTTCTGAGTGGGTACGGTGAAAGGGAAACCGGGAGACTTGCTTCCCAGCATGTCTCCCGGCCCTGATTTATTCTCTAACTTAAAATAAATCAACTATGTTAAAACCTCTCTTTATTATTATGTTGCCTTAAATTGCACTATTTTACTTATATAGTATACGGAGTATTACATTCAATCCCCTAATCATGTATGAAAAATCTGACAGGCGATTGCTTTTCTCTGTTTGATTCTTCTGTTGCAAAGTAACGCATTTTCCGGTAGAGACGCCTTATCGTTTTAAAACCATATCTTGACGGTTCGGAAACAGAAAATTCGGCATTTTCTGATTGGTCGATGAAAAGCGGGAATTGGTCGAATTCATGGCTTTGGGTATAGGTATAATAAAAACCGGAAGGCATGCAGTAGGCAAGTCTTCCGGTTTTATGTTTCAGGGTGTGTTTTTATGGTATTTTAGGTCCTTCTCCCCATTGTGGAGCACCTTCGTCCTGCCAGATTCTTTCAGAATTCAAGATGCCTTTACCCATGGTTGTTGAGAAACCTTGGTTTTCGTAAGATTGGATAATTTGGTCATACATCAAATCCGTTGGAGATGGATCAGTTACCGATGTTCTACGTGGATAATATTCCGCAGGCATGTTGTTGCTGGAATAATCCTCGCGTGGCCAGATTGTGGAGTTGAATTTAGGAACCCCGGAACGTCTTCCCGTTGCAAATTGGTCTACCGGTTGGAAGGTGAAGTGCAACAGTTGCTGGATGAAGATTTTCTCCAGGTCAAGTTCTTTGTTTCCTGTCAACTGATAATCTTCATGCGACATCATGGTTTCTATTTCTCCACTTTGCAGGTCGATGGCTTTTTCGTGGCTGTCATAATCGTAAGTCGTACCATAGTAAGGTATTTTGTTCAGTCTGGCCAGTCTGTCGTATTCTTCTACTGAAGCTTTAACGGCTTTGTTGAAATAAGTGGAAGCGTCTTGTAAACCGTTCACTCCATAGGTGGCAAATTCTGCCAGATAGAGGTTGACTTCGGCAGTGGTCATGTACATACCGTACCAAGGTTGGTCATTGGTATCCTCGATGACCGGTCCGTCGGGTGGAGTAGGCAAGGTGAAATCATTACGTCCACGAAGCATTTCTTCCTGGTAGCGTGAATAAGGACGGAAGGTCTTTCCTTCTGCCAAGGTATTGGTACTGTAGTTGAACCATTCTCCATACAATGAAGCATAGGCTTGTGCATTGTAGGCAACCGGTAATCCATAATAGCGTACCCAGGGTTCTCCCAAGCCTTTCCAGGCTTTGAATGTCTCAACTCCATCGACTGTCTCTGTTTCTACATTTTCGAGAATAAAGGAAGGAATATCGCTTTTACGGTCATTGGCAAGGAAATAATCGATGACCTTGGAGTTCCAGTCATTCTTTTCATAGATGAAACGTACTCTTGGGTCTTGATTCTCCAGCATGAAATTGATGAGCGGTTGTGAGGCGTGAGTTCCGCTGTACCATAGAGTCGTATTATTCCAATGGAATACATAATCGTTTGAACTGTTGTTTGCATCGGCTTTGTGGGAAAGGAAGTCATCCTCTTCTCCATCCAGTATGCCGCAAGAGGCCGAAACCACTTCCTGCACAATGGATTCGGCATGTGAATAGTCCTGGAAAATCAGTCGGGCTGCAATTTTCAGTTTCATGGAATTGGCTAGTTTGGCCCATTTGCTCCAATCGCCATTGTATATGACGTCTTGTGTACCCAAGTCTATTTGGTTACTGGAGTTGGTGAATGTTTGGATAGCATTATCCAGCATCGTCAGCCATAAATCGTATAGATCCTTTACACGGTCGTATTTGGGAGTCAACGTTCCTCCATAGCGTGCATTGGCTGCTTCTGTAAATGGAATGTCTCCACAGATATCCGTATCGTAGATTCCCAGGTAAACAGATAACACATCCATTGCTGCCGCTACTCCTTCGTATTGGGCACTTTTCTCTTCAGTCATTTGTGAACGTTCGTATTTTAATGCATTTACATAATTCAATACCGAAATGCTTTGGATATCCTGTCTTTCTGACCCTTCGATGACATTGTCAGTGATACTTCCGGAAGGAACAGCTGTTTGTAGGGTATAATAAAAACCGGGCGCATTGGCAAACCATAGCATGTAAGAGGATGGCTCGAATTCCAAAACGGCTTGAGCAAACAAGTATGTCGGGTCTGCGGTAACGACGGAATCTTTCGATTGATTGGTTTCCGTGAAGTCATCGTTACAGCCGCCAATACATATGGCTGCTCCTATGAGTGTAGCCGATAGGATAGATTTATGATAATTTATTCTTTTCATGTTATAAACTCTTTAAAGATGAGAAAATTTGAGTTACGACGGATTAGAAACTGGCATTGATAGTCAGAGTGAAACTGGAAGTTACTCCATCGAAGCTTCGTATACGGAATTCTCCAGCAGATGTACCACGTACTGATTCCGGATTTTCACCGTTCGGCATGGAATTCAGCAGATAGCCCAGATTACGGCCGGTAGCCGTCAAGGTCAATCCTTTGGATTTTATTTTTTCAGCCATTCTTTGAGGGAATCGGTATGATAGAGATATTTCACGTAAGGCTATGTAATTCAGTTTTGTAAACCAGGTATCATTGACAACACCATAATCATACGATGGGTTGGTCCATTGATTGTTTCTATAATGCCATGCACTGGCATGTGTCGGCTCGATAACACCTTTATCCATCAATTCTCTGAATGTCTCGCCTGTAGATGCGGCACCTGTACCTACTGTATAGCTGCTACCATCTGGTTGAGGTATGGAAGTTCCTGTCAGGAAAATACCTTCAGGAATGACTCCGTCCGAATATGTCAGTCCGTCCCACATGGAAGTATAAGTCGTTCCTCCGTTTTCAGTGTCACGATATTGCAGTGAACTTGCGGTAAATCCGTATGCGGTACCATAGCGGTTACCGTATGAGGCTACATAGCCTCCGAAACGTGCATCCAATGAAACACTCAGGCTCCAGTTCTTATATCTCAGTGAAGTTGATAATGAACCTAAAAAATCGGGATTGATGGAGCCGATTTCTGTAATCTCTCCTGAACGGGTATAGTAGGCACTATTGGTACTAGTATTGTAGGAAAGGACAGGCAGACCTGTTTCACTGTCATATTTAATGGCTGAGTCAGTAATCAACAATCCATATTCACCTCCTACTTTCGCTACGGAACCGATACGGTAGTTACCATATTGCGGATCACCGGCCAATATGATATAATCGGCTACATTTTCATGCAAGGCGATGATTTTGGAATTGTTCTTGGTATAGGTAAAGTTCAAGTCCCATTGCCAGTCCTTTGTTTCTATCGGTGTCGTGTTGATAGCCAATTCCACACCGGCATTCTGGATGTTACCGGCATTGACGTATTGGTATGACTGACCTGATACCGAAGGCACTTCGATTTTCATGATTTGGTCGTAGGTATTTTCCTTGTAGTAGGTAAAGTCAATACCAATTCGGTTGTTGATGAATCGCCAGTCTAATCCCACTTCCCATGAATTCTTCCGTTCCGGTTTCAGATTATTGATGTAGGTTGTATTGCTCAACGAAGTAGCATATACTTTATTGCTGTTTACGGTTGAGGTATTCAGGGTGTAGGCTGTATTGATGATATAAGGGTCGGTATCGTTACCTACCTGTGCCCATGAACCGCGTACTTTGGCAAAGGAAATCCATGAAGGCAGTTTGTCACGGAAGGTTGTACTGATGAGCCATGAACCGGAGACAGAAGGGTAGAAGTAAGAGTAAGTACCGTGTCCGTCGCGGTATACCAAAGAAGATGACCAGTCGTTACGGCCGGTAATGTCCAGGAACAGTTGGTCTTTCCAGCTGGCGCCTACCTTCCCGCGATAGACAGCATCGTCTTTTCTCCTTCAATTGCTGCGGAATACTTGATATCATTCATGGAGTTGTTGATGAAGTATTGATTGTGGGCAATAAGTCCTCCATCCGTATTCATGCTTTGAGTTTGTGTGAAGGAATGATAATATTCACCACGCAGGAAGCCATGGACTTCAAAATCACCGAATGACTTGTTGGCATTGAATGTAGCGTTCAGGTTGGTTTGTTCCTTGGTCGTGTTTCCGATACCGTAGTAACCGCCTTCGTTGGCATAACCGCTACCGGCTTGTTTGTCTTCATAGCGGGTATAGTAATAATTGTAGTTTCCTTCGGCTGAGAATTTCAACCAATCCAACAGATCTATATTCAGTTTCAATGATGGACGTACGGAGGTTTCTTTTTGTTTGTACTCATTTTCATAGATGGACCACCACAGGCTGGTACCCGGCATATATCCATACTCATCACCATAGCTACTGCTGGCCAAACCACCGTGAGGACCTTTGTAGTGCATCCTGTCATTGGAATCGTAGGAACGTGTAAATGTTCCGTCGATGAAATATTCTCCGATGTTCTTTTGGGCATTTCGTGGGGTGGAGTTGGCAAAGGAGATGCTTCCTTCCAATTCCACTTTATCAGTCAGCTTATGAGATGCTTTTCCTAAGAGGGAAATACGGTTGAACGTGTTGTTGGGAGTTGTACCTTCTGCATATTTATAAGATACGGAGGTGTAGAAGGTTGTCCGGTCGTTTCCACCACTGATAGAGAAGTTTGTATTCGAGTTGAAACCTGCCTGGTATGCATCTTTATAGTTGTTTTTATAAGCGACATAAGGACGCATAGTCCCGTCATAATATTCGATGGGAGTACCGTCGTATGCAGGGCCCCATCCCAAACCTCCCGGATGGTTGATCAATGTATGGTCACCGTTCGCATTGGTATAAAACTGGTTGGTGTTGTAGATATAGAAGTCTCCGTTTTCGTCTTTCTCTCCATACGAAACGTATCCAGGCAAATAGCCTTCTCCGTATGTGTTCTGGAAGTTGGGACTGGAAGTCAGGACATCGACGCCAAAGGTCTGACTGAAATTGACGCCGATACCTTTTTTTACCTTTACCGGATTTAGTTGTAATGACCACAGCTCCGTTTAGTCCTCGGGAACCGTAAAGTGCGGTTGCCGCTGCTCCTTTCAATACGGACACGGTTTCGAAATCATCCGGGTTCAGGTCCTTCAGTTCGTTACCGTAGTCGCTGGAACTGGTAGAGTAGTCCGCGTCTCCTTCGTATACGCTATTATCCAGGATGACACCATCCACTACATAGATAGGTTGGTTGTTTGAATTCAGGGTAGATGCACCACGAATCAGAATCTTGTTGCTACCGAACAAACCACCATCTGACTGACTGATATCCACACCGGCCACTTTTCCTTGCAGCGCAGACACGGGATTGATGACGTTTGAGTTAAGCTCATCGCCTTTTAATTCTTTCATGGCGTATCCCAAGGCTTTGGCATCTCGTTTCATTCCCAAAGCTGTAACCACCACTTCATCCAGGGTTTGAGAATCTTCAACCAATGTAATGGTGATCGGTTGTCCGTTCCATTTGATTTCCTGGGTAACGTAGCCGACAAATGAAACGGAGATGATATCTCCTTTTTTCACTTTATCCAAGATAAAGTCACCGTCTAGTCCCGTGATGGTTCCGTTGGTGGTTCCTTTTACTACTACTGATGCACCGATGACTGCCTCTCCGGTTGCATCCTTGATAATACCTGTACATTTCTCGTCTTGCCGTATTGAGCGGACTTCATTAACGGCATCGACCGTTGCTGCGTTGACTATTCCGGGAGAACTGCTCAACAGGAATAGCAAGCAATAAATTGAATCAGCTTTCTTAAACATAAGTATAGGTTTTTAGTTAGACCTGTTAGGTTTTTAATTTGATTAAATAATTTATGGCAAATTAAATCAATAAGTTTTATAACCGCTTTGGCGATTCGTGACTATAACTTGACGGTTTGGGAACCTCAAAAGATACTTTGTCAGATTAGTCGATAAAATACGGCTGTTTGTCGAAACGTGTATTTTATTGCCTGAGGTTATTTGTATGTTTAAGGCTGTAGAAAACAACTTTTTAACAATTATGGACTTTCAAGATTTTATCAAGCATTATGAAGTATTGCTATGTGAAAGCGAAGGGGTTGCTTTTGGGAAACTGGAACCGGATCTCATCAATCGGGAAGAAAGGAAGCCGGTTATTACAGGGCTCCATGCCATTTTATTTATAATCGATGGGGAGCTGGAAACGGATATCCAGGGGAAAAGGCAAAGTCTGGAGCGCTATACATTGGTCGATATTCTGTATGAACAGACATGTACGTTGTTAGCCGCTTCTGATAATCTCCATGCTTATCTGTTGGTGATGACAAAAGAATACATGGACAGGCTTATCCGCGGAGGGATTCCTACTACAATAGATTACATATTAAAGGTAAGGAACAGTCCGGTTATTTCGGTAGAGCTGAATCATGCTGGACCTTTTCTGGAAGCATTGCTGAATATCAAACATGTGTTTACTGATAAAGACAACCTGTTTGTATCGACCATTTTGAGATACCAGATTTGGATTTTTCTCGCACGGGTGAGTGATTATTTCTCAAAAGGGAAGCAAGAGGAGGATAAGGAACTTTTATATACCGCCCGGCAGAGGGAGCTGTATCTCCGGTTCACTCAGATGTTGTCTGCCTATATTCTTCAGGAACATTCCGTTGAGTTTTATGCGTCGGCTCTGTGTGTTACCCCACAGTATCTTCGGAGGGTCGTTAAGAATTTGTCCGGTAAAACGGTTCATGCATGGATCAATGAAGCTTTGATTCGTGAAATCGAGAAACGGTTGGCCGAAACAGACATGACGGTTCAGCAGATTGCTGAAGAACTGTCTTTTTCCGAGCAAGCCACTTTGACCCGATTCTTCAAGCGATACAAAGGTGTGTCTCCACTCAAATACCGGAAGGAACTGTTTTCTGACAGGTTGTTGGCACAATCCGGGAGAAGATGATGCAGTCTGTGGTATGTGTCCCCATCCGGGGACAGTTGTCACTAGGGTGTATAATTGAAATGACGGGACCTATCCGGAGACAGTCCCGTCGTATGTTTTTTTGACTAAGATAGCAAATCTGGAATCAGATAAATGGTTGTTTCCGAGATACCCTGCTCCAGAAGTACCTCTTTGTCGGCCAGATAGATTTTCAGAAAATCATCGTGTGTCTTGCAGCTTTTCATTACTTCCCTGTAGCACTCCAAAGCTTTCGGGATATTCTTTTCGGCCGCGTAGACGTGTCCGTTGTTCAGCCAGTCAGAAGTTTGAGGTTCTTCACTTTCCAATAATTTTTCATAGAAGCGGTGTGCTTCCGGGTATTTTCCTGTCATGAAATAGCACCATCCGATGGCCCGTTGTGCGTTGGCTGGTGTCTTTTCCAGGTATTCCACTTTGAAGAAATAAGCCAAGGCTTTGTCGTATTCTCGCAGGATAGCCAGGCACTGACCGATTTGCAACAGGAGATTCAGGTTTTCCGGTTGTGACTGTTCTACCCGTTGGAAATACTCCAATGCTTTTGGGTAATTTCCGGAGCGCTTGTAGCATTGGGCCAGGTGCTTCAGTGTCCAGATATGATCCGGTTTTAACAGATCTGCCTGAATGTATGCCTGAATGGCTTCGTCATATTTCTTTTGTTTTTGATAGACAAAACCTAATTTTTGCCAGATATCCGGGTCATTGCTTTGCGTAATGGACAGTTGGATGTAGAGCTCGGCGGCTTCGGGCAGGTATTCCTTTGAAAACAGGAAATCGGCTATTTGTTTTTGGTAAGTACCGGCCAGAATGAGCGGGCGGAGAGCGGTACATTTCCACAGAGCCAGTTCGTCTGTGAACATGTCGTGCTGTTCGTTCCGGAACATCCACAATTTGAAGAAACGGTACAGGTCGTGCATGTATTGTCGGGCAACCGTGTTGGCTTTTTCCTGATTCATTTCGTCAGATTGCATTTTGTCGAACGTTTCCTGCATCATTTCATTGTGTTCTCCCAAATCTTCGGTCAACATGTTCCGTTGCGAATGTGGAAGCGAGTTAAGTGTCAGGCAGAAGGAGTACTTGTCTGAGTTACAGAAAGTCGGAGATTGCAGCATGATGTTCAGGAAAGACTTTTCCTTGATTTCATCGGTGGCAAACAAATCCGCTATTGCCGGTGTCTGACGGTTGAACGGATAGAACCAGTGGGCAGCCTGGTGGAAGAACGGATAGCTCTTCAGCTGGGCGAAGGTTCCCATGTAGGTGTCGGCACCTTCCATTTGGAGTTCACCCAGTTCACGGATGTTTTCACTGATTTTTTTCATGTTCTTTTCCCATTCCGGATTCTTGTCTTCCAGTTCTTCGATATCGATTTCTTCAATATTCAAATCCTTTTCCAGCAGTTGGGAATTATGCATCATTTGTGGAATGATTTCTTCACGCATTCTCCGGTCTATTTTTTCCGTTTCACGCGAGATAAGCAGCAAGAGCTGGATGCTGTGCAGCTGTTCGATGACTTGTGGGTCTTCGGTCCACAATGAGAGGGCAGCTGTCAGTTCCGGATACTGGGCCAAACGTTTTTCCTGATAATATACAGCCAGTGCCAGGCCAACCAAGGCCCGTTGGTTGATGACCAGTTCGGTACGTTGCCGGTAAGCGTTCAGGAGAAACTGGAATTTACGGGGGTCAAACAAGGCCATCAGATTCAGTGTTACTGCGCTGACAAAAACAGCTAGGACATGAGCCGGAACGAGTACGGAAACAAGCAATTCATTGGCTTCCTTGGCTTCTTCCTCTGTCCAGCAATCGGATATCCAGGTCTTGTCGAACAGTTGGTCGGTCATCCTTTCCTGCTGTTGGTACAGTTCGCGCTGTTTGGCCTGCAGTTGCTGTGCGTCGGTGTACATCAGGTTGGAGACTTCCAGGTCTTCGGTGGCCGACTCCAGGGACGTTTTCAATTGGCCATAGGTTTCGGTGGCGAATCGTTTGAATTTCCGGTATGTGTCTGATTTGTGTCCATATCCGTTTTTCAGCTTTCCGATAAATTCTACCCGGTCGGCTAGTTCGTAGATACCCCGATGTATTTGGGCATAGAGATTTTCTCTTCCGGGGTCTTCCATACCTTGTGCCGCATATTGCACCATATAATTATAGGTAGTCTGTAAAGACTCTACAGCCGGTTTCAACTCCCAGTTTTCGGTCTTCTCTACTAAGGCTATCAGTTGGGTAAAAGCCTCTTTCAGCCTATGTTGGTCTAGTAATTGGATGACGTCGTTATACATAGAAAATTAGATTGTCTGTTTATTGCAACAAATGTAGCAATTATTTTGTAATTTTGCAGCATCTATTCGCATAACAATGGGTATTACAGAACTTCAACAGATTTATGCCAAGCATCCCAATCTGTCGGGACTGGCAGCTTTGGTCGCTAAAAAAGAGATTCATACCATATTCCTCGAAGGGTTTCATGCGTCTTGTCCTTCGCTTTTTGCCTCTGCTTTTATCCGGCAGAATCCGGCAGTCAGTGTCTTTATCCTCGACGACCAGGAGGAGGCAGGGTATTTTTATCATGATTTGGTGCAGGTCAATGGCGATGCACAGGTCCTGTTCTTTCCCTCTTCCTACAGACGGGCCATCAAGTACGGACAGAAGGATGCTGCCAATGAAATCCTTCGTACCGAAGTATTGAGCCGATTGGAGAAAAAGGAGCCGGTGACAGTGGTGACCTACGCAGACGCGTTGGCAGAAAAAGTGGTTTCGCTGAAGGAGTTGGGCGAACGTACATTGAATCTGAAGGTGGGACAACAGATAGAGACGGAAGCCATTACCGGACAATTGGTGGACTTCGGTTTTGAACATGTAGATTATGTGTACGAGCCCGGTCAGTTTGCTATGCGAGGCAGTATTCTCGATGTCTATTCATTTGCTTCGGAATATCCTTACCGTATTGATTTCTTCGGCGAGGAGATAGACAGTATCCGTACATTCGAAGTGGAGACCCAATTGTCGAAAGAGAAGAAGGAGTCCATACAGATTGTACCCGAACTTTCCGATACATCCGAATCGGATATTTCGTTTCTTGATTTTATTCCTGCAGACACGTTGTTGTGGGTGAAGGACCTGATGTGGGTACGTGAGCGTATTCAGACCGTGTATGAAGAAGTGCTTTCACCACAGGCGCAGATGGCTTACGAAGGAGATGAAGCCGGGGTTCCCGATTTGAAGAAAAGGCTGATTGACGGGGCTTCGTTCATGCACCGGGCACTCGATTTCCGCAGGATTGATTTTGGAAGCAAGGCTATGAGTACACCGCAGGCCACGTTGAAGTTCGAGACTTCTGTACAGCCTGTTTTCCATAAGAATTTCGATTTGGTCGCCAGCTCGTTGACCGACTATCTGCAGCGGGGTTACCGTCTGTTCATTTGTTCGGACAGTGTGAAGCAGACCGACCGTCTGAAGGATATTTTTCAGGAACGGGGAGACCGCATCAAGTTCGAACCGGTAGACCATACTTTGCACGAGGGATTCATTGACCATACCTTGCGCTGCTGTATCTTTACCGACCATCAGATTTTCGACCGTTTCCATAAATACAACCTTCGCAGCGACAAAGCCCGCAGCGGAAAGGTGGCTCTTTCGTTGAAGGAGCTGAATATGTTCCAGCCGGGCGATTATGTGGTCCATATCGACCACGGTATCGGACGTTTTGCCGGTCTGGTGCGGATTCCGAACGGAAATACTACACAGGAAGTCATCAAACTGGTCTATCAGAATGACGATGTAGTGTTCGTTTCCATTCATTCCTTGCATAAGATTTCGAAATACAAGGGGAAGGAAGGTGAACCTCCCCGCATCAGCAAGCTGGGTACCGGAGCCTGGGAGAAAATCAAGGAACGTACCAAAACGAAAATCAAGGACATTGCCCGCGATTTGATTCGGCTTTATTCGCAGCGTAAACAGGAAAAGGGTTTCCGCTACAGTCCGGACAGCTTCCTGCAACATGAACTGGAGGCGAGCTTCCTTTACGAAGATACCCCCGACCAGTTGAAGGCTACCCAGGAGGTGAAAGCCGATATGGAGAGTGACCGGCCGATGGACCGTCTGGTGTGCGGCGATGTGGGCTTCGGTAAGACAGAGGTGGCGATACGTGCCGCGTTCAAGGCGGTGGCCGACAACAAGCAGGTGGCGGTACTGGTACCTACCACGGTACTGGCTTTCCAGCATTACCAGACGTTCAAGAAGCGTTTGGAAGGAATGCCTTGCAAGGTGGACTACCTGAGCCGTGCCCGTACGACCAAAGATACCCATCAGATTCTGAAAGACCTGGCCGAAGGAAATCTGAACATCCTGATCGGTACGCATAAGATTATCGGCAAGAGTGTCAAGTTCAAGGATTTGGGATTGCTGATTATCGATGAGGAACAGAAATTCGGAGTGAGTGTGAAGGAAAAGCTCCGTCAGTTGAAGGTGAATGTCGATACCTTGACCATGACGGCTACACCTATTCCGCGTACCCTGCAGTTCTCGCTGATGGGAGCGCGTGATTTGTCGGTTATCCAGACTCCTCCACCCAACCGTTATCCTATCCAGACGGAAGTACATACGTTCAACGAGGAGATCATTACCGAGGCCATCAATTTTGAGATGAGCCGTAACGGACAGGTGTTCTTCGTGAACAACCGCATCCAGAATCTGCCGGAACTGAAGGCGATGATACAGCGGAATATCCCGGATTGCCGGATTTGTATCGGACACGGACAGATGCAACCGGAGGAACTGGAAAAGGTCGTCTTCGATTTTGTGAACTATGATTACGATGTCCTGCTGGCAACGACCATCATCGAGAGCGGTATCGATATTCCGAATGCCAACACCATCATCATCAATCAGGCGCAGAATTTCGGATTGAGCGATTTGCATCAGATGCGCGGACGGGTAGGACGTGGAAACAAGAAGGCGTTCTGTTACCTGTTGGCCCCTCCGCTGTCGTCCCTTACCCCCGAAGCCAAGCGTCGTCTGCAGGCTATCGAGAACTTCAGTGATTTGGGAAGCGGTATTCACATTGCCATGCAGGATTTGGACATCCGTGGAGCCGGAAACATGCTGGGAGCCGAACAGAGCGGTTTCATTGCCGATTTGGGTTACGAAACCTATCAGAAGATTCTGGCAGAGGCTGTGACCGAGCTGAAGAATGACGAGTTTGCCGATTTGTATGCCGATGAAATCAAGGCCGGAGAAGAGAAGTTCTCGGGCGAAGAGTTTGTGGACGAATGTCAGGTGGAAAGTGATTTGGAACTGCTTTTCCCGAACGAGTACATTCCGAGCAGCAGCGAACGGATGTTGTTGTACCGGGAGTTGGATAAACTGGTGCTCGACCAGGATGTGGAGGCGTTCAAGGCACGGCTTGTCGACCGTTTCGGAAAGATTCCACCCGAAGGCGAGGAGCTTATCCGGATTGTACCGTTGAGGCGGTTGGCCAAACGGCTGGGAGTAGAGAAGGTCATGCTCAAGGCAGGCAAGATGATTCTGTATTTTGTCAGCAACCTGGAGAGTCCGTATTACCAGAGTCAGGCTTTCGGCAAGTTCATCGATTACATGGCCAAGAATCCGCGTTACTGTAACCTGCGCGAACAGAACGGAAAGCGCAGTATGGTGGTGTCACAGATTACCGATGTCGCTTCTGCGGTCAAGATTCTGCAGGAAATCACCAGTATGTAACGGAAGTGTAAACAGTTTTACTTTTTTGAAATCCTGTAACAAAAACATTGCATTCCTGTTTCATTAAGGGCGTTTCAGTTGTTTTTAAGGGTGAGAAAGCATTTCATGAACCGATGAAGTCCTACTTTTGTTCCCACTTTTAAAAGAAGATTGTTCAGAAGATGAAAAAGAAAGCATTGTTTATGGTCTGTCTGTGTGGCTTTGCTACAGTGGCAGCTGCTCAGAGTGCCCGTGAGGAAATCCGGCAGAATCCTGCTTTGGCGGCAGGAAAGTATTACGCATACCAGGCTCCGGACGTTGTGCTTACACCGGCTCCCGAGGGATATGAACCCTTTTATATTTCTGCTTTTTCCCGTCACGGTTCGCGTTATCTGACCAAGGAGAAGAAATATGCCGAACCGTTGGCAGTCCTGCAGGCGGCCGATAAGGCCGGTGTCCTGACAGCCGACGGGAAACGGACGTTGCAGGTCGTATCCCGATTGGCGGCTGAGGCCAAGAACAGATACGGAGAACTGACTCCGAAAGGAGCCCGCCAACATCGCGAACTGGTGGACCGCATGTATGCCCGTTATCCGCAGGTGTTTCAGAACGGCGTTCATGTAGATGCCCGTTCTACGTACAAGACCCGTGCTTTTCTTTCCATGGCAGCCGGATGCGTGGAGTTGAAAGGACTTAATCCTGAACTGGACATCACGACGAATACCAGTGAAGCCGATGCCTATTACATCAAGTATAAGAATCCGAAATATGAAGAATTGCATCTGGCAAACATGGATTCGGTATACCAGGCTGCCGATTCAGTCTATATTCATCCTCAGCGTCTGATGAAACAGTTGTTTACCGATGCTGCTTATGTCAGCCGGAACATTTCGGAGCCTGCGAAGCTGATGGCCGATTTATTCGAACTGCATGGCATCAGCCAGAGCAGTGACAATCAGCCAGACTTGGCTTTTCTGTTCAATGAGCAGGAATTGTATGATATGTGGCAGCGCAATAACTTTGAATGGTATTATGAAAAAGGTGCTTCACCGTTGAGCGGTGCCTGTATGTATCGGTTGGAGCGGAACCTGTTGAATAATTTTGTGGAGACGGCCGATACGGTCATTGCTTCCGGTAAACCGGCTGTTACTCTACGTTACGGACACGATACCAATCTGGCTCCTCTGGCTGCACTGATGGGAATGGACAGTCTGACGGTTGCTACAAAAGACTGGCAGCAGATAGCAGATACTTATCGTACGTACCGCATCATCCCGATGTGTGGGAATATCCAGTTGGTATTTTATCGGAAGAAGGGCAGCGAAGACATTCTGGTGAAACCTCTCTTGAACGAACGCGAGGTGACGTTGCCGATACCTACCGATGTAGCTCCTTATTACCATTGGAAAGACTTGCGGGAGTATTGGAAAAATGTGGTGGACGGAATTCAGTTACCGCAACCGACGGAAGAATAGGTTAGGGTTGGAATATATGCGACGGGCTGTTCGGGTGTAAAAATCCGGATGGCCTTTTTGTATCTTTTTTGTAAAAAGATGTCACAGGATTGAAATATACTTGAAACGACCATGAAAATCGCCTCCAGTACTTTTGCCGCAGTTAAAAAAAAGGACATGAAATCGAAATGGATATTAGGAGCCTGCCTGCTGGCGTCGGTGAACGCACAGGCATGGGATTTGAAAGGTAAAATCAGGGATGCGCAGACAGGGGAGGAAATTATCGGTGCATCGGTGGTCGTGAAGGAAGAACCTACCAAGGGCGCGGTAACCGGTCTGGACGGTTCGTTCAATCTTTCGGTAGGTAGAAAAAAATATACATTGGTCTGTTCCTATGTAGGCTACCAGAAGTACGAAGTTGTGGTAGACGGCAGCAAGTCGGAAATCGAAATTCCGCTGAAGAGTGACGATGTGCTGTTGGAAGGCATTACGGTGATTGCCAGCAATCCGGGACGGACCGAGGCCGGTGCCCGGGGGATTGAAAAACAGGCGATGAATGTGGTGAACGTCATGAGTGCCAAAGCCATGGAACTTTCTCCGGACATTACAGTGGCAAATGTCATTCAGCGTATGTCGGGTGTAACGGTGGAACGTAACAGCAGCGGCGAAGGACAATATGCCATTTTGCGTGGAATGGACAAGCGTTATAACTATACGTTGATTAATGGAGTGAAGATTCCGAGTCCGGATAATAAGAACCGTTTTGTGCCGTTGGATATTTTCCCGTCCGAGATGTTGGACCGCCTGGAAGTAACCAAGTCGTTGACGGCCGATATGGAGGGTGATGGTATTGGAGGAGCGGTGAATCTGGTCATGAAAGATGCTCCTTCTGAACGGCAGTTTACCGCCAATCTTTCTACCGGATACAATGCGATGTATTTCGACCGTGATTTCCAGTCGTTCAATTACGGAGATATTGCCAAACAGTCGCCTTACGAAGCGATGGGGAAGCCGGAAGACTATAAGGTGACCATGGATAACTTCCGCATGTCCAACCTGCGGATGGACTGGAAAAAGCCGTTGCCGGATCTGACAGCCGGTATCTCTTACGGTGACCGCTTCTTTAACAACAAGTTGGGAGTCATGCTGGCAGGAAGTTTCCTGAATACTTATCGTGGAAAGGAAAGTCAGATTTATTATCAGCCGGGTACCACGCATTATGGTATCGACTATCGGAACTATTCGTCACAACAGACTCGTGCAGGAGTGCATGCCAAATTGGATTACAACATCAATGATAATCACAAGCTGACCTGGTATAACGGTTATATGGATATGAGTGAGGCTGAAGTACGTGACGGACAGGATGACAAGGAACGTCAGGTACGTATGAAATGGAATCATCAGTATATCTTCAATTCTACGCTGAAAGGAGAACATCTGTTCCTGGAAAACGGTAAACTGAAACTGGACTGGTCGGCTGTATGGTCGAAGGCATTCAGCGAAACTCCGGACAATGCTGAAATTTATCTGCAAGGTACACATGTACAGACTTCAGGAGTTGCCGTACGCCGTTGGGAGCATAATTCCGATCAGGACAAGGCTGCTTACGTGAATCTTTCATATAAATTACAGAATGCCGCAAACGGGACATTCGATTTCTCGGTCGGTGGTATGTATCGCGATAAGAAACGTGACAGTTTCTTCAATGAATATACTTTTAATTCGGCTACCGGAAGTAAGGATCCTCAGTACTTGGGTGAAGACTGGAATAATTTCGATGAAATACTTCTTACACCGCGTCCGTATGGAAACATAGGTGATCCGCTGAACTACGATGCGACCGAACGCATCGGGGCGGCTTATGGGATGGTGAAGTATACGTATGGTAAATGGAAATTCATTGCCGGTGTGCGTATGGAACATACCAATCAGGGATATGTACTGAAATTTGCCCGTGATGTAGACCCTGAAGGCAACCAGAAATATACTGATATCTTGCCGAGTTTTCACACCAAATACAATGTACACGAGAATGCGAACCTGCGTTTTTCTTATGCACGTTCCATCAATCGGCCCAGTTTCTTCGAAATTGTTCCTTACAGCATCATCAATGAGGACTACAAGGAAAAAGGAAATCCCGATTTGAAACATACGGTAGCCGACAACGTCGATGTGCGTTATGAATTTTTCCCACGCTCTTCGGAACAGTTTATGGTGGGAGTGTTCTATAAGAAACTGGATAATCCGATAGAATACGGGCTGATTAATGAAGGACAGGATACTTATTATAAACCGATGAACTTTGGTACGGCCCGTAACCTGGGTGCGGAAATCGATGTAATGAAATATTTCAACTGGTTTGGTATCAAAGCCAATTATACCTATACCCATTCGAAGGTAACGACAGACAAACGGGTGATGGACGGTTCGGAAGTGACCTCCAAGCGTCAGTCACGTCCGTTGTTCGGACAGGCTGCTCATGTGGCTAACCTCTCGTTTCTGTTCAAGGACACTAAGCATGGTTGGGAAGGACAGTTGGCTGGAAGCTATACCGGCAAACGTCTGAGTGATATTTCTAACTGGTATGACGATGACATTTGGGAAGACGGATATTTCCAACTGGACGCTTCTGTAGAAAAGAGTTGGAAGAACGGTATCAGTGTTTTTGCCAAAGCTTCGAACCTGCTTGATATTCCTTTGCTCCGATTCATTCAGAAGGGGCCGCATACAGCCGATGTGGATTCGGAACGTAAGGATGGTAATGTCATCGAGCGTAAGGAATGGCACGGACAGTCCTTCATGTTGGGAATCCGGTACAGATTGTGATTGATTTTTACTTTTCTTTTGGACAGCCAATAGAAAAAAGGTAACAAAAAGAAAAACCGCCGGTTCAAAACTAAGGCCGGGATTTATTCCGATTGGAAATAAATGTAAGAGGGATTATTTGATTAGAAATTTAACTATAGCAAACGAACGTTTTAACAAGTATTTTTTAAGGTATGAAATTCAATGCATTTTTAGTAGGTGCGACTTTGATGTCGATGACATTTGTCGCTTGTAGTGATGACGAACCGGTGAAAGACAACGGTGGAAATAGCGAAGGTGGCGACAATCCTCCTGTGGAAGAGGTTGTTTCCGGCGATGTGGACGGCGTATGGACTGCCAATTCCATCGTCAAGGTAGGTGGACACATCACCGTGCCTGCAGGCAAGAGTCTGACCATCGAACCGGGTGTACAGGTTATTTTCGATGATAACGGAGTAGGTGTGAACCATGTGCCTATTGAATTTACGGTAGATGGCAATCTTTATTGCGAAGGTACAGCCGAAAACCCGATTCTGTTTTCAGTAGCTGAAGAAGACCGTGTAGAGGAAAATATCTTTGCCGGATTGTGGGGAGGTATCGTTGCTTCAGAATCGTGCGAGGAAATGCTGATAGATCATACAGTGATTGAATATACGGGAGGACAGGTGGTAGAAGGTTCTCCGGCCGCAACAAACGGGGTGTATACCGCCGGTGACGATGCTTATCCGCAGATTACGACCAACAACATCAACGGCCGTTATGTCATTACCAATTCCGTATTGCGCAACGGATGGTCGGATGGTATCTACCTGATGGGAGGTAACGCCATCATTGCCGACAATATTTTCGCTGCCAACGGTTACGACGGTGCCGAAGCTGTCAATGTAAAGGCCGGATGTACGGTCGATGTAGCCGGAAACATTATGTTCAGCCCGAATACGAATGGTCTGAAACTTTCCAGTTCAGGTCAGAGCGAGAACCGCGGACAGGCCAAGATTCAGGTGTACAACAATACCATCCTGAATGCCGGCTGGCGTCGTGACGGTGAAAAAGGAGGAGGTATCTATGTAGAAAAGAATGCCTTGGTAAATGTCATCAACAATCTGGTAGTGAACTGTAAGTTCCGTGCTATGACTCCGAACTATACAATTCCTAACAATCCGGACGAAGGTTATGCTTCTGCTTCAGTGATCGACTACAACTATTATGCATCAGGCAGCCAGAAGAGTGATATCGTTTACGAAGAAGAGAGTGGTGTGGCTTATGCATGGCAAGGATATAACTATGACCACGAAAATTATTATACCGGTGTAGTTGACAAGAACAGTATCATTGCAACCGAAACAGATTCAAAAGATCCGATGTTCGTAAACTATGGATTTAATGAAGTTCCTTTGACTGACTACGTGTATGATGAAAACTGGGATTTCCATGTAAAGGCTGGCTCACCGGTTCTGGAAGGTACTTATCCGGGCAATGATATCGTTCCTTATTTTGCTGGAGGTCTGACTGTAAACGGACAGTCTTATGAATCACCGGCCATCCAGGGACATTTCGGTGCTTATGGAGCCAACTGATTGGGATAAACAAGCTCCCTAATATACATTTTTATATACATTCCTTTTTGGGTCCGGTATCGAAGTGATTCAATATCGGACCTTTTTGATTCACGGATCGGCGGAGGATAAAAAAACTGTTTCCGGCACCTGTTTTTTCGGATTCTTTTCAGTTTTGGGTGCCTATTTTGCATCAAAAAAAACGAACGGACGTTTCCTTCGAAACGTGCTCGCGTTTTCCTGAAAACGAACGGACGTTTTGCATCAAACGTGCGCATGTTTTATCCGGAACGAACGGACGTCTTGGCACGGATGCGGTCAAGGTCCCGGTGAATGATGATTCAGACAGAAATATAACATTAAAATTTGAAGACTTATGATTTCAATGAGAAAAGTAGTAATGACTCTTTGTCTGGTTGGGGTGTCGATGGTGGCTTTTGCCCAACCGGAAGTATGGAAAACCCTGGAGAAGCCGTTGAACTTCCTGTTGGCAAACGATTTGGGCCGCAACGGATATTACGACCAGAAGCCGATAGCCGAACTGATGGGTAATTTGGCCGAGGAGGTTGGGATAGAATGTGTGGTAGCCGCCGGCGATGTTCACCATTTCGAAGGGGTGCGGAGTGTGAACGACCCGCTTTGGATGACCAACTACGAATTGATTTACAAACATCCGGAACTGATGTTGCCGTGGTATGCCATCCTGGGTAACCATGAATACCGGGGCAATACGCAGGCACCGATTGACTATACGCAGGTGAGTGCCCGTTGGAACATGCCCGACCGTTATTACACGAAGGTGGTGGAGAACGATGGTGTAACTGTCCGTCTGGTCATGATTGATACCTCCCCACTGATGGACAAATACCGGGAAGATACGGAGAAATATCCCGATGCCTGCAAGCAGGACATCAACAAACAGTTGGCCTGGATGGATTCGGTGCTGACTTCGGCCAAGGAAGACTGGGTACTCGTAGTAGGCCATCACCCCATCTATGCCGAGACTTCGAAAGAAGATTCCGAACGGCTGGATTTGCAGAAACGGGTGGATACCATCCTGCGCAAGCATGCCAATGTCGATATGTACCTGTGCGGACACATCCATAATTTCCAGCACATCCGCGTGCCGGGCAGTCACCTGGATTATGTGGTGAATACTTCCGGTTCGTTGAGCCGCAAGGTGAAGCCGATAGAAGGAACCCAGTTCTGCAGCAGTGAGACCGGCTTCTCACTGATTACGGCCGACAAGCAGGTATTGAACCTGCATCTTATCAACAAGGACGGTAAGGTACTTTATACGGTAAAAAGAACAAAATAAAACAGCTGCTCCGGTTGTTCCGGGGCCTTTCTGAAAAAGGTATCTGTCTGTGCTCAGGCACGGGTAGATACCTTTTGAGGTTTACGGACAAGCCTGGAAAAGGGCGCTTTTCTGTATTTTGCCAACTGGACATTACTTTTTTGCAGGAATTGGCCTTTTTCTCTTTGTTTATCGGAAAAACATGCTATGCAACCTAAAAAAACACTATCCAAAACAGTTTTATCTTTTTTTTTTTCTAATTTTGCACAGTTTTAGGTTGGATGTGCTAAGCCGTGAAGGACTCTTCCAGCCGTTTTGTCCGCCCATAATGGGTCTTGACAATCAATTGAAGACAATTATTAATACATGAAGCATGATACAGAAAGTATTGATCGCTAACCGTGGTGAAATAGCTGTACGTGTAATGCGCTCTTGTCGTGAGATGGGCATCCGTACCGTAGCAGTTTTTTCCGAAGCCGACAGAACGGCGCGCCACGTACTTTATGCAGATGAGGCTTGCCTGATTGGTCCGGCAGCTTCCCGTGAAAGTTACCTGAATATTGATAAGATCATTATGGCGGCCAAACGTCATGGAGCGGATGCCATCCATCCGGGATATGGTTTCTTGTCAGAAAATTCTGAGTTTGCACGCCGTTGCCGGGAAGAAGGCATCATTTTCATTGGTCCTGATCCGGAAACAATGGATGCCATGGGTGATAAGATTTCGGCACGTAAGCACATGATTGCGGCCGGTGTTCCGGTTGTTCCGGGTACTGAACAGCCGCTTCAGAGTGTAGAAGAGGCTAAGGAAATCTGTAACCGCATCGGTTATCCGGTAATGCTGAAAGCTTCCATGGGTGGTGGCGGTAAAGGTATGCGTCTGATTCATTCTGTCGATGAAGTGGAAGAAGCATACAATACAGCCCGTTCTGAATCGATGTCTTCGTTCGGTGATGATACCGTTTATCTGGAGAAGTTCGTGGAAGAACCGCATCACATTGAATTCCAGATTTTGGGTGATAATTACGGAAATGCTGTACATCTGTTCGAACGTGAGTGTTCTATCCAGCGCCGTAACCAGAAGATTGTGGAAGAGACTCCGTCTCCGTTCGTGACTCCGGAACTGCGCCAGAAGATGGGTGAAGCCGCTGTAGCTGCTGCCAAGGCTGTAAACTACAAAGGTGCCGGTACCATCGAATTCCTGGTAGACAAGCACCGTAACTTCTACTTCCTGGAAATGAATACCCGTCTGCAGGTAGAACATCCGATTACCGAAGAGGTGGTAGGTGTGGACCTGGTGAAGGAACAGCTGCGTGTAGCCAGCGGTGAGCCGTTGCACTTCAAGCAGGAAGACCTGAAACAGCGTGGTCACGCCATCGAATGCCGTATCTGTGCCGAGGACTCTGAAAATAACTTCATGCCTTCGCCGGGTGTTATCCGTCAGTTGATGGAGCCGAACGGTATCGGCGTACGTATCGACAGTTATGTATACGAAAGCTACGAAATTCCTATCTATTACGATCCGATGATCGGTAAACTGATTGTATGGGCTACTACCCGTCAGTTCGCCATCGAACGTATGCGCCGTGTGCTGTATGAATATAAGATTACCGGTCTGAAAACCAACATCGGTTACTTGCGCCATATCATGCACGTACCTGATTTCGTAGAAGGACATTACAATACATTGTTCATCCCGAAACATCAGGAAATGTTGAAGGAATGGGCCGGAAAGAAAGAGGAAGATACAGAAAATATCGCCATGATTGCTGCTTACATCGATTATCTGATGAATTTGGAAGAGAACCGTACCGCTTCATCGGATAACCGTCCGATTAGCCGCTGGCGTGAATTCGGTCTGCAGAAAGGTGTATTACGTATCTAATAACAAGGAAAATTATGGAAATACATATTGGAAACAGAGTTGCTGACGTTACCTTGGTCAGCAAGGAAGGCAACAAGGTACAATTGACTATCGATGGTGTTCCTTATGATGTAGACATCGTAATGGCTGAAAACGGTAGTTGTTCCATTCTGCACGACGGTCAATCCTACAATGCCGAACTGATCCGCAAGGAAGGGGGTAAGAGCTATACAGTCAATGCACATTATCAGTCGTACAACATCGATATCATCGACTCTCAGGCCAAGTACCTGCGTATGCGTAAGGGAGCCGAAGAAAAACAGCAGGACAAGATTATCTCGCCGATGCCGGGTAAGGTAGTCAAGGTACTGGTGAAAGAAGGGGATAGTCTGCAGGCAGGCGATATCGTGGTAGTGATTGAAGCCATGAAGATGCAGAGTAACTATAAAGTAAACAGCGAATGTGTAGTCAAGGAAATCCTGGTGAAGGAAGGCGATTCTGTCAACAGCAATCAGGTTATCATGACTCTCGACGTAAAAAAAACGGATGAATAATTATGACAGCAGAAGAACAATATAAGAAATTCGAAGAGCTGGACAAGCTGGCTTCTCAGGGTGGAGGCGTAGAGCGTGTAGAAAAACAGCATGCAAACGGTCACATGACTGCCCGCGAACGTATCGACATGTTGCTCGATAAAGGTACCTTCAATGAAATAGACAAGTTCGTGGTTCATCATTGTACCGATTTCGGAATGGACAAGAAACACATTCCGGGCGACGGTATCGTGTGTGGTTACGGTAAGATAGACGGACGTCTGGTGTATGTGTATGCATACGATTTTACTGTCTATGGCGGTACATTGAGTGCTACCGGTGCAAAGAAGATTGTAAAGGTGCAGGAACTGGCCTTGAAGAACGGTGCTCCGATTATTGCATTGAACGACTCGGGTGGTGCCCGTATTCAGGAAGGTGTAGGCAGTATCTCCGGTTATGCTTCTATCTTCTATCAGAATACCATCGCATCAGGTGTTATTCCGCAGATTTCAGCTATTTTGGGTCCGTGTGCAGGAGGTGCTTGTTATTCTCCGGCATTGACTGACTTCATTTTCATGGTGAAAGAAAAGAGTCACATGTTCATTACCGGTCCGGACGTAGTGAAAGCCGTTACTCACGAAGAAGTGGACAAGGAGGAACTGGGTGGTGCCTATACACACAGCAGCAAGAGTGGTGTCACTCATTTCTTGTGCGACAATGAAGAGGAAACCCTGATGAGTATCCGTGAACTGTTGAGCTTCTTGCCGTCCAACAACATGGAAGATGCTCCGATTCAGCCTTGCTCGGATGATATCCGTCGTGCCGACGAATCTCTGATGAGTGTGATTCCGGACGATCCGAACATGCCGTACGATATCAAGAACATCATTGAACCGGTAGTGGATAACCAGTACTTCTTCGAAGTAATGCCGCATTTTGCCAAGAATATCGTGGTAGGTTTTGCTCGTCTGGGCGGACGTTCGGTTGGTATTGTAGCCAATCAGCCGGCTTATCTGGCAGGTGTCTTGGATATCGATGCTTCCGACAAGGCTTCGCGTTTCATTCGTTTCTGCGACTGTTTCAATATTCCTATCGTTACGTTTGAGGACGTTCCTGGATTCTTGCCGGGATGTACACAGGAACACAATGGTATTATCCGTCACGGTGCTAAGATTGTATACGCATATGCAGAAGCTACTGTTCCTAAGATTACAGTCATTACGCGTAAGGCTTATGGTGGTGCCTATATCGTCATGAACAGCAAGCCGATCGGTGCCGATGTGAACTTCTCTTATCCGACAGCCGAAATCGCTGTGATGGGTGCCGATGGCGCTGTAAACATCTTGTACCGCAAGGCTACTCCGGAGGAAAAGGCTCAGGCTATTGAAGAATACAAGGAGAAATTCTCGAATCCGTACCGCGCTGCCGAACAGGGTTATATCGATGAAATCATCCTGCCGCGCGATACCCGTTTCAAACTGATTCAGGCTTTGGAAATGACTCAGAACAAGAACCAGAGCAATCCGCCGAAGAAGCACGGTAACATGCCGCTCTAATCGGAAGGGATACTATAAACTTCAGAAAGGTATCTGTTTTCCTGAAAAAAGGAGGGCAGATACCTTTTTTTGTCGAGTAATTTAGTCATTACATGTTAAAACTTTCGGCTCTTTCTTTTCCTTTTTTGTAACTTTGGCCGGTTATAAATATGTATCTATGATGAAGAAGTTATTGATGTTGGCAGCCATGCTCGGCTGTTTGTGGAGTACTGTACCGGTACAGGCTCAGCAGGTGACTCCTGATGCTGCAGGATATATCGTCAAGGTGGGCGATACGGCCCCCGATTTCGAAATGACATTGACAGATGGTCAAAAGGTGAAACTTTCCGATTTGCGTGGGAAGGTAGTGATGTTACAGTTTACGGCAAGCTGGTGTGGTGTGTGCCGGAAGGAGATGCCTTTTATTGAGAAGGATATTTGGCAGAAGCACAAAGATAACGCTTCGTTCGCACTTTACGGCATCGACCGTGATGAACCGTTGGAACGTGTCAAAGCCTTTGCCAAGCAAACTAAAGTGACTTATCCTTTGGGATTGGATCCGGGAGCCGATATATTTGCCAAATATGCGGAACGTGAAGCTGGTATTACTCGTAATGTCTTGATTGATAAGGACGGTAAGATAGTGTTGATGACCCGTCTTTATAATGAGGAGGAATTTGCTTCTCTGTGTAAGAAAATCGATGAACTCTTGGCCCGATGAAAACTAAGTTATGGATATTGGGCCTGTGTTGTCTGTTGTGGGTTTCTCCTTCCTTGGACGCAAAAGATAAGAAGACGCATTACGAACCGCTGTTTGGAAAAGCTCTGGCATCATATTCTGTTACTTCCAATTCACTGAAAGGAGCTGTCTTTTACTTGGTAAGCGGTCATGGAGGACCTGATCCTGGATGTATTGGTCGTTATCAGGGGAAAGAACTTCACGAAGATGAATATGCATACGATATTGTTCTCCGTCTGGGACGGGAACTTCTGAAACGAGGGGCTAAGGTGTATTTCATTATTCAAGACAAAAAGGATGGGATACGTGAGACTGCCATTCTGAACAACAGCAAGCGGGAAACATGTATGGGTAAGCCGATTCCATTGAATCAGGTAGCTCGTTTGCGCCAACGTTGTGAGGCTATCAATGGATTGTACCGGAAAGATAAGAGTAATTATAAGCGCGCCATCTTTATTCATGTGGACAGTAGAAGCAGGGGAAAGCAGACTGATGTTTATTTTTATCATGCGCCAGGCAGTAAATATGGAAAGCGTCTGGCTACCCAGTTGCAGAAGACTTTCCGTGCCAAGTATGATCGGCATCAGCCGAATCGGGGTTTTGATGGTACCGTGAGCGAACGCAATCTTTTTGTGCTTCGTACCGCCATTCCATATTCTGTCTTCATGGAGTTAGGTAATATTCAGAACAAACAGGATCAGAAACGCTTGGTCATTCCCAGCAACCGTCAGGCTTTAGCTAACTGGATTACTGATGCGATAGTGGCCGACTATAAAAAGTCAAAGTAATAACATCTTGTAAAGACGGGTGACAAGTCATTCGGTATGTCGGTACTGATTGAGCTTCATATAATAGAAAAGCCGCCTGATAGTGATTCATTTTTTGCTATCAGGCGGCTTTTATTCGATTGTATATATAGCCTTACTTGGAAACTGGCTTCAATACAGCTTTTATACGGCTGATGATCTCCGGATTCGGAACGTCGGCTTTGTTTATCAGGGTAAGGGCAAAATTATCGGCTAGAATTTCTTCCGGATGGATGACGTAAGAAGTGTTCTTTCCGACTTGGTCGTAGAAATCGGTAGCGTCGTCCAGGCTGTAGATGATTGTTTTTCCGTCTTGTTGCAGCGGTATCATCTCTTCATTCAGCGGAACCAAACCTATTTTCAGGTAATCGAAAAGACTACCGTTGCTGTAAGGTTTTTCCGTATAGATAATCATGGTGCATTTCTGGGCATTTCCACCGATGGTATAAGTTGCATAGCTGTCATAGCTACTAATGTCCGGATTGGAGATACGTTTCTCAAGCATTTCTGCCGGGAAATTGATTTCTCTGTCCAATACGGTAAATCCGATAGTTTGATACATGGCACTCTTGAAGTTACGGTCAGTCCGGGTCATCAGGTGAAACAGTTCATGGGCCATCAGCCGTGTCAGATCGTCTTCTGACAGTTCGTTAAGTGCCTTCTCACCAACAGCAATCCAGTTTTCACGGGTATAGGCGAGCGCACCTCCTTCTTCTGCCATTCCGGATTTCAGCAGGATGATTTCACCCGGTACGGGTAAGGTGTATTTCTGTTTCCGTATTTCTGTTTCGATGGCGGTCATGGCCTTTTTGATTTTTTCCTTATCGGCATCGCTCCAGTTACGAGCTTCGTTCATACCGAGCGTCAGTAACTGTGATTTACGTCCTCCTTGCTTCTGTAGGCGTGCTTCTATATCGAATTGATTCAGTTGGCTGGTGTAAGAATCAATGTCTGTCACGAGCATTTGCGCTTCGGCCTGTGTAGCGAACCGATAGGTCAAGGCGCTTTTTTTCGATTGCGCTATAGCCATTACGCTAAGCATGCAGAATGAGACTGCTGTCAGTAAAAATTTCCATTTCATAATTCTGTGGTAATAGATTTAATGTGTTTAGCTTGTATTGAATGGTTGTAAATATACAGTATTATTTCTGTATATACTAACTTTCTTCTTTAAAAGCGTTGGGTTAACCATGTTTTTTTGAAAAAATCCAAGAGAAAAGGTTCTTTTTCTCCAAGAATTTCTCTTGAAAAGATATAAAAGAACTCCTATAAACATTACTTCGGGTATGCAGAGTGAAGTTTATAGGAGTCTGTGGAAGAGATAACCGTAAACCGGTTATTCCTTATCTTTCAAAGCATCGAATATCAATGCTTCCAGTTCGTCTGCCAGTTCCGGATTATCCTGGATGCACTGTTTGGCTGCATCACGGCCTTGTCCCAGTTTGGTATCGTTGTAGCTGTACCATGAACCGCTTTTCTTGATAATTCCAAGCTCGGCGCCCAAGTCGATGATTTCACCACTGCGGGAGATACCTTCGCCGAACATGATATCGAATTCAGCTTTGCGGAAAGGAGGGGCCACTTTGTTCTTCACTACCTTTACGCGTACCTGGTTACCGATGATTTCTTCACCGTCTTTCAGTTGGGTAGCACGACGGATATCCAGACGTACAGAAGCGTAGAACTTCAAAGCGTTACCGCCGGTAGTAGTTTCCGGGTTACCGAACATGACACCAATCTTCTCACGCAACTGGTTGATGAAGATACAGGTTGTATTGGTCTTGCTGATAGCTGAAGTCAGTTTACGTAAGGCCTGTGACATCAGGCGGGCCTGCAAACCAACCTTGTTGTCTCCCATATCTCCTTCGATTTCCGCTTTCGGAGTCAGCGCTGCTACCGAGTCGATGACGATGATATCGATGGCAGAGGAACGGATAAGCTGTTCGGCGATTTCCAGTGCCTGCTCACCGTTGTCCGGCTGTGAAATCCACAGGTTGTCAATGTCTACTCCCAGTTTGGCTGCATAGAAACGGTCGAAAGCGTGTTCTGCATCGATGAAGGCAGCGATGCCTCCAGCCTTCTGGGCTTCGGCAATGGCATGTATTGCCAGTGTAGTCTTACCGGAAGATTCCGGACCGTAGATTTCGATGATACGTCCTTTCGGATAGCCGCCTACACCCAAAGCTGCATTCAGGGCAATGGAGCCTGTCGGAATCACTTCGACTTCCTGTACATGGTCGTCACCCATCTTCATGATGGAGCCTTTACCGAAGCTTTTTTCGATTTTATCCATGGCAGCCTGCAAGGCTTTCAGTTTTTCGGTATTATCGGGTCTGGGAGTCGATGTACCATCGATGCCCCCTTCAAATTCCAATTCGTCTTTTTTAGCCATAAGTCATTTGTTGTTTTACTGAAGAATCTGTTTGGCGTGGTCTTTCGTCTTCACTTCTTTGGGAGAAATGATACGTTCGATGACACCTTCTTCGTTGATGATAAATGTTGTACGGAAAGTTCCCATATATTTCCGTCCGTACATGCTTTTTTCGCCCCATACGCCGAATTCCTGAACCAGTTTCAGGTCTGTGTCTGCTATCAGGGTAAAGGGAAGTTCGTTCTTCTCGATAAATTTCTGATGCGATTTGGCATCATTGATACTTACACCGATGACTTCGTATCCGGCAGCCCGGAGTTCGGCGTAGTTGTCGCGCAAGTTGCATGCCTGTGCGGTACAGCCGGAAGTCATGTCTTTCGGGTAGAAATAGAGTACCACTTTCTTTCCCTTGTAATCACTCAGGCGGATTTCTTCGCCTTTCTCGTTCAGACCGAGGATTTCGGGGGCTTTGTCTCCTACATTCATATTATTGGGGATATAAAGTAAGAATGAAGAATATCAGGTTGAAGTATTCTTCATTCTTACTGAGGATTCTAATTTAATGATCGAAAAACGGGACCTAAACAGTTTCTAGCTGAAATTACAGTTCCAGGTTGCCGTCGAATACTTCGTGCCAAGGCAGTCCGTACAGATTCAGCGCTTCCATGAATGGATCCGGATCGAATTCTTCCACGTTCCATACACCCGGACGTTTCCACAATCCTTTCAGGAACATCATGGCACCGATCATGGCCGGTACACCGGTGGTGTAGCTGACTCCCTGCATACCTGTTTCCTGGTAAGCGGCCTGATGCGAACAGTTGTTGTATACGTAGTAGGTACGTTCCTTACCGTCTTTAATACCACGGATACGGCAGCCGATAGAAGTTTCGCCTTCGTAGTTTTCGCCCAAATCCTGTGGATTCGGCAAAACAGCTTTCAGGAACTGCAACGGAACGATTTCCATGCCGTTATAGTTGATCGGTTCGATGCTGGCCATACCGATGTTCTGGATAACACGCAGGTGAGTCAGGTATTCCTGGCCGAAGGTCATCCAGAATCGTGCACGCTTGATAGTCGGGAAATTCTTCACCAGTGATTCCAGTTCTTCGTGGTAAAGCAGGTATGAATCACGCGGACCAATGTTCGGATATGTCAAGTCTTTGTGGAATTCCAGCGGTTTGGTTGTCACCCATTTGCCATCTTCCCAGTAGCGTCCGTTCTGTGTGATTTCACGGATGTTGATTTCCGGGTTGAAGTTGGTGGCAAATGCTTTGTGGTGATTTCCTGCGTTACAGTCAACGATGTCCAGGTAGTGCATTTCATCGAAATGATGTTTGGCAGCGTAAGCGGTATATACTCCACTTACTCCCGGGTCGAAACCGCAGCCCAGGATAGCTGTCAGACCGGCATCTTCGAAACGTTTCTTGTAGGCCCATTGCCAGCTGTATTCGAAGTGTGCTTCGTCTTTCGGCTCATAGTTGGCTGTATCCAGGTAGTTGACTCCGGCTTGCAGACATGCTTCCATGATAGTCAGGTCCTGATAAGGGAGCGCTACGTTGATGACGATTTCAGGTTTGAAACTGTTGAATAAAGCCACCAGTTCGTCTACATTGTCAGCATCTACTTTTGCCGTTTTGATGTTCGGGTTACCGATTGCTTTCACAATCGCGTCACATTTAGACTGGGTACGGCTCGCAATCATCACTTCTGTAAATACTTCCGGATGTTGGGCTACTTTGTGTGCAACCACGGTACCTACACCGCCTGCACCGATAATCAATACTTTACTCATTTATCTATTATCTATTTGCTTGTCATTTATAAGTCCGGTAAATGTTACCGTTCACTATGCAAAGATAGAAAAATTTTCCATACCTGATGCAGTATTCGGCAGATATGCGTATTTTTGTTTCAGAATAGAGAACCGGATGTGTAGAAAATGTTTCCGTGAACATTTTATCCGTTTTTCTGTTGTATAGAAAGAAACCAAATAAAACATAACATGAGAAAAACATTTTTGGGAGTTGCAGCATTGGCTGCATGCATGATGATGAGTTGTAAATCAAGTAAGCAGGTTGCTACTGTGGACCTTTCGGGCGAATGGAACATTGTTGCTGTCGACGGTCAGGAGCTGACTGCTACTGAAAAGCCGTTTATCGGTTTGGATATGGCTAACAAGAGTCTGCATGGCAACGCCGGTTGCAACAGTCTGTTGGGTAACTTTGAATTGGATTCTATCCATCCGGGAACCATCCGTTTCACTCAGGTGGGCGCTACACGCATGATGTGTCCGGATATGGAAACAGAGACAAAAGTACTGGCAGCTTTGAACAAAGTAGCTGGTTACGATGAGACAGCCGAGGGGGTTGTGTTGACTGATGCCGAAGGCAATGCATTGCTGACACTGGAAAAGCGTGAGGCTCCGGCAGTGTCTGTCAATGATTTGAAAGGAGAATGGATTATCTCTCAGGTAGAAGGTGAAGAAGTAGGAAAAACAGAAAACGTTCCGTTCATCTCTTTGAATGTGGATGAAAAGACCCTGCATGGTAATGCCGGCTGCAATATCATCAACGGTGGTTTCGAGCAGGATGCCGACCAGCCTTCATCATTGCGTTTTTCGCAGGTCATTTCTACGATGATGGCTTGTCCGAATATGGAAACTGAAGGTAAGATTCTTCAGGCCTTGAACAAGGTTCATTCTTTTGCGAAAGGACAGGCAGATGGCACCATGGTGTTGATGGATGAAAACGGTGCTGAAGTGATGATGTTGCAACAGAACGTTGGTGAGCCGTTGACAAAATAAGTCGATTTTAAATGCTGATATATCGGTCTGTAGGTGGATAATCCGCTTGCAGACCGTTTTTTTTGTCTTTTACGGAATTATTCCCGGAATGTGCCGGTTCATGAATGTCTTGGCATGAGGAAATAAAAACGAAACGGGACCGGTAAAGTCTGCATGGGCGATACCGGTCCCGTTGATACGCTCTATTGATTTCTTTTATTTACTGATTTCCTTTACATTATATCCGGAGATGTTAAATATCGGATTGTTTCCACGGGTATCAACATCTTTCCAGCGTATAGTGATTACTTTCTTCTCTTTTGGCAGTAAGGCGAAATAATTGTCGGAATAGAGGATAGGCAGGAACTGGTCGCCGTCCTTATCTCCTGTGACGTTGACACGAATCATCAAGGCCGGAACAGAAGCCGGATTTTCAAGGGTTACAGTCGCTGTCCAGTCGCCTTTTTCGTTCCGGCTGGCTTCCGATTGACAATTCAAGCTAACTTGAGGAAGCTGCTTCAGTGCCTGATAGTTGTTCTCTTCCAGACTACGGTGATAGAAATTGTCGGAAACAACGTTTCCGTTCTCTGTCAGCCATAGTTTCAGAAAGTGGACTTGAGACAGGTTTTCCGGAAATTCCAGTCGGATACATTTCTCGGTCGTATCTTCGCGGCTGTTTACGGTTGCTGTCTTTTCCCAGGCTACACTGCCATCCATGTTCAGTATCTGTACTTTGGCTGTCAGGTTGTTCCGTGTTCCGGCACTGTAGTTTACTACTTCCACTTCGTCGGTGGCCGGATTCCACTGGATATGTAGCGGTTCGGATGCCTTTTTGATGGCGAAGTAGGCGGCTGTCGGTTCCAGGTAATAATCGTAGGTCTGCCATACCATGGAAGGCCAACAGGAATGACTCATCCACATGAGGAGCCCCATGCGGTTCTTGCTTCTGGATTCGAACAGGCTGCGGTGTCCGTCGTAGTTCACCCATTGTGCCAGTTCGGCAAACTCTTTTGCATTCTGTGGTTCTCCATATCCTTTGGCAATGATTTCGTTGAAGGAAGTTGCCCCCTGTGCGCCTTCCAGGGTATAGTCGTGCATGCCCCATTCGTGTGATTGCGGCCACATTCCTTCGGGAGAGTAGGTCCGTTTGAATCCTTCGTACGTGAGTACATTCGGAATACCGCGTTCGCTGTGGAACTTGTCGTTTCCGGTTTCCAGGGTGAAATAAGTCTTGGCAGGAAGCATGCGGTAAGGCCCGTGTCCGCTTACGACTTCATCGGCCGAGCTGGGGATATAGTGCATACCCGGATGTTCGTCGCGGACTATCCGGCGCAGAGCCTTATCGATGATTTCCGGTGGGAAACCTTCGTTACGTCCACAGTAGAGGCCGATGGATGCATGGCTACGGATACGGCGTACATAATCTTCTGCATTGGCGATGAACATATCCGGATAATAAGGGTCGGGTCCGTCTGCCGGGTTTGCCAGCCAGAAGTCTTGCCAAACCATGATACCATGGCGGTCGCACGCTTCGTAGAGTTCTTCATCACCAATCATACCTACCCAGTTGCGCATGATGTTGAAATTCATGTCGGCGTGGTAGGCAATGGCGGCGTCATATTCACGAGCGCGGTAGTTCAGGTTCGATTCGCTGAACCCCCAGTTTCCTCCCCGTCCGATGAAACGTCTTCCGTTGATATACATGTTCAGTATCTGATGGTCCTCGTTGTAGGTCATCTGTCGGATACCGGCTTTGTAATTCACTTGGTCTGATACTTTATCTCCTGTATTGAAGGTAAAGCTGGCATCATAGAGGTAAGGGTCTCCATAGCCTTTCGGCCACCACAGGTGTGGGTGTTGCATGGTCAGTTGTGGATAGTCGGAAGCCTTGAAGACAATCTCCTGTTCCTCTCCGGCTTTCAGTGAGACTTCCTGTTCGAAACAGATGTCGCCGATACTTCCTTCCAAAACACCTTTGATGTCTTTGCTGTCGTGGTTCTTGACAAAGGCTCTGGCTGTGAGTTGTACAGAAGTCGTATCGGGTAAGGGAAGTACGCTTTCTATCAGCGGGTCACTTACGGTTACAGCTCCGGTAGTGACCAGTTTCACGTCGTTCCAGATACCGATGTTTCTGCCTCGTACGGTTGGAATCCAGTCCCAACCGATGGTAGCATGGAAGGTAGGGTTGTCAGCACCCAGGATACCGCCATTGAAATCGGTGCTTTGTTTGTTCTTTTCCTTGATGGCTCCGATGTGGCTGTTCCTGATGATTTCTACAGCAAGTACATTCGTGCCTGGTTTCAAGAGCGAAGTTACATCTAGGTTTCCGCGGATAAAGGCTCCTTCGATATCGCCGGCCTTTTTCCCGTTCAGGTATACGTGGGCCTTCCAGTTGATGCCGTCGAAGTTCAGAAATACTTTCTCGTTCTTGAAGTTGTCGGGTACTGTAAATTCGTTCCGGTACCAGAAATTGGAATTGAAGAACGATTCGGAGATGTTCAGCTGGTTGTCGGCATAATTCGGGTCGGGGATGGCACCGATGTTCTTATAGCTGCTCAATACGGTACCGGGTACTGTAGCGGTAATCCATCCTTCCGGTTGGAAGTCGGCAGTGGCAATTTCTTCGCCGGAATGCTTCACTTCCGAAGCCCGTTGCAGTTTCCAGTTGCCTCCTGAGAGTGTGAGGCTGTTTCCATCCGGGGCAGGTTGGGTTGCCGGGGTAGGAGTCAGTCCGCCTTTACCCATGACTTCGATTTCGCTGAGCAGGTAGGAGCCTTTCTTTTCCGGTTGTTCCATCAGTACACGTACATAGCGCGCTTTCCCTTTCACGGCTATTTCATCCGTTGTGTTTCCCCCTTCGGGTAGAGATGCGATGTCTTTCCAGTTCTTGGCATCGTCCGAAGTCTGAATTTTTCCTTGTCTGGCCTTGTTTATCCAGTGCAGAATGATTTTATCGAAAGTGGATACGCTTCCTAAGTCCACGTAAATCCATTCTTCCTGACCGGTGGCGCTCATCCAGGTGCTGTTGAAGAATTGCGACGGTTTCAGTTCGACCGGTTCGTTCTGGAGGTAGAAATTCAGGTCTGTCAGGTTCCAATAGGCCGCTCCCGGCATCTTCAACGCTATTTTATAATGGTTGTAGTCGCCAGACTGGGTAAGGGTGATATCTTCGTCGAGCAGCCGTACCGGAAGGTCTCCTTTTTCGCTCTGTTTGTTCGGGTCGGAGTGCATGGTGAAACGGGAGGCTTTCCCTGGGAGTCCGTTTCCGGTGATTTTCCCCAATTCCTGCCAGTCGGTTCCGTTATCAGAACCCAGGCATATCAGTTCGTAACCTTTTCCGGCTTTGTCTGCCTGGTAGGTGACGGAACCTCGCAGATGAACTTTATCGGCTTTCTTGCTGTAATTCTGTAGTGTAAACTGGAAGTAGGTATCTTCGCCTACGGCTGTATTACGTGAGTAAGGACCTTCGTCAATCATCCACTCCCGCTCTCTGCGTGGTTTTTCGCCATCGGGAGTAGATAGAATCAGGTATTGGGGAGGTTGGGTGCTGATGATACCGTCGGTGACAAGCTGTGCGGTCAGGTTGTAATCATAGCTGGAAGACTGATAAGCGGCACGTAGCAGGGCGATATTCCGGTAGGTGCTGTTCGGTTGTAACTCGGGCGAGAAGTCTTCCTGGGGACTTCCCGGATATTGTCCGATGCCTCGTGTGTAATAGTCTGAACGTACTGTGTGCTGAGTCGTCTGTTCAGAACAGCCGAAAGGTAGCAGAATCATGGTGGCGGCTACTCCTTTCAGTAAAATAGGTGGGAAATGCTTCAGATTCATAATGTGTATGGGTTGACTGTTTGTTTTGTCATTGTTTATCCGATAAGGCGTAAGGATAAGTTGGAGCCTATTTGTGTTGGCTGAACAACGCACCGTGCGTCAGTTGCTTTTCGTTGTCTGTACCACTGGAGCAGCAGACAGATAGTAGTAAGAATCGGTCTCATAGAATTTCAATTTCGGTTAATTAAAACATAACAAAGTAAGAAAGAATTGTGGATTTCTCCAAATAGGGAAGTGAGGATTTCTGGTCTGATTGTAATCAGAAAGGCGGGAGAGAAAAACGAACGGACGTTTGAATCAAAACGAACGGACGTTTGAATGAAGATGTCCGTTCGTTTGAGTTGAAACGCCTAGACGTTTTGAAGAATTTTCTTTCTGTTCCGTTCGTCTGTAGGCATTGTGTGGAATTTTTCCTGTTAACTGTCTGATTTATGGTTTGATTTTCCTCTTTTGTGATTCCTTTGTTGCCCGCTGGTTTGTATTCCCGATTGGGGCTGTAGCGGATTGTTTCGGGCTGGATGAAAAATTGTCTGTAATTTTTTCTCCGAACTCTTTGCAGATAAAAAACTCTTTCTTACATTTGTGTTTAACAACGATGTTAATAAAAAGAGTAGGCTATGAAGAAAGAAGATAATACCGAACAGCTGATATTGAAAGCAGCTGAAGAAGAGTTTCTTGAAAAGGGATTTGTATTGGCCAAGACGACCGAAATAGCCAGGAGGGCAGGGGTGACGCATGCCATGCTACATTATTATTACCGAACCAAAGAAAATCTTTTCGAACAGGTGTTCCGGCAGAAAGTACAGTTGGTGGCAAAATCGCTCGATACTGCTTTCGATGAGCAATTGCCCTTCGCCCAGCAACTGGAAACGCTGATTCAGGTTCATTTTGAGTTTATCCAGGCTAATCCACGTTTGCCGTTTTTTATCTTGAATGAAATTTATCTGGACGAGAAGCGCCGGAAAATCTGCATTCCAATTCTCTTACCGGTCTTACGGCGTGTATTGGCGAATCTGACCAAGGCGCTGGATGCAGCGGCTGAGCGTGGAGAAATCCGGCAGGTAAACCCTTCCAATCTGTTGATGTCCATTTTTTCCCTGAATGTCATGGCTGGAATCGGACAACCGGTCATGCAGGCGATTTTAGGCTTGAATTGTGAGGAAATGGTGCAGTTCATGGCCCACAGGAAAGAGGAAATTTTTGAAACGATATGGAGTAGACTAAGAATTGTAAAATCATGAGAATCGGACGAATCATCGGATGCTTGCTGGGAATGTTCTTACCCGTGGTAGGGATGGCTCAGCTCACGTTGCAGGAATGCCGGGAGTATGCCCGGCAGAATTATCCGGCCGTCAAGCAGTTGGATTTGCTGAAACGGACCGAGGAATTTACGTTGCAGAACATCAGAAAGGGGTATCTGCCACAGCTTGCAGTATCTGGAAAGGTTTCTTATCAGTCGGACGTCACAAAGTTGCCGTTTGATATTCCGGGGATTGAAACCGGTATGGAGAAAGACCAGTATCAGATTTCGGCGGAAGTGAACCAGTTGATTTGGGACGGTGGAGTTATCCGGAACCGGAAGGAGGCTACGCAGGCGGAGCACGCTGTCAAGCAACAGGAAGTGGAAGTCGGTCTTTATACGTTGAACGACAGGGTGGATGAACTGTTTTTCGGAGTGCTGCTCTGTGATGCCAAATTGGAACAGAATGATTTGCTGAAGAAGCAGTTGGAACTGAACCATGCACAGGTACAGGCATGTATGAATGCCGGTACGGCCAATCAGGCGGATCTGGATGCGGTGAAGGTAGAACAGTTGGAAGCCGAACAGAACGAGGAGGAACTGAAGGCTTTCCGCAAATCGTATGCCGGAGTCTTAGGTTGGCTTATCGGTAGGCCGGAAACGGTCGGTGAGGTCTTTGTCCGTCCGGAAATACCTGCCGTTGGAAGTGGAGTGAACCGCCGTCCGGAGTTGAAGCTGTACGACCTGCAACGGACCAGTCTGGATGTACAGCGTAAGGGCTTGATGGCTCAGAATTACCCGAAGCTGGGACTGTTTGTGCAGGGGGCTTACGGCGATCCGGGGCTGAATATCCTGAAAGGAGGCTTTTCTCCCTATTATGTAGCCGGAGTGAAGCTGACCTGGAATATCGGTGGATTCTATACATTGAAGAACGACCGGAAACTGATTGAACTGAACCGTCACAACGTCGACATACAGCAGGAAATCTTTTTCCTGAACAGCCGGATGGAAATGGAACAGTCCAACAGGCAGGTGGATAAGTTGAGGGGGTTGATGAAGAGTGACGAGGAGCGGATTCGCTTGCGTGAGAATATCCGCCGGTCGGCCGAAGTGAAGATGACGAACGGTACGCTGACGGTTACGGAAATGCTTCGGGAAGTGCTGTCGGAAAACCAGGCACGGCAGGAGAAGGTGCTGCATGAGATAGAATTGTTACAGACGCTTTATGATTTGCAATATATAACCAACGAATGACATGAAAAAGGTGCTAGGAATCGTGATGGGTGTGGCCTGCATGGGGCTGGCATCCTGTGGAGGAGGCGATCTGGAATTTGACGCTTCCGGAATTTTTGAATCGACGGAGGTGGTGGTTTCTGCCGAGGCTACAGGAAAGATACTTTCACTGGAGGTGGAAGAAGGCGACCTGCTTTCTGCCGGTCAGCGGGTAGGGACGATTGATTCAGTCCAGCTTTATCTGAAGAAACTGCAGTTGGAGGCTAGTCTGCGCTCCATCGGTTCACGGAAGGCGGATATTGCCAAGCAGGTGGCGGCTACCCAGGAACAGATAGCCAAGACCGAAAAGGAACGGAAACGTTTCATGAGCCTGTTGGAGCAGCAGGCCGGTACACAGAAGCAGGTGGACGACCTGGAGTCTCAGCTTGAAGTCTTGAAGAAGCAGCTGGCTGCGCAATTGTCTACGCTGACCAAGGGCAATCAAGGGGTTTCCGATGAAAGTGACGCGATGGCTGTACAGGTGATGCAGGTAGACGACCAACTGAGCAAATGCCGGATCGTGTCTCCGCTGAGTGGGACGGTACTGGCTAAATACGCGGAAGAAGGAGAAGTGACCGCTGTCGGGAAACCGTTGTTCAAGGTGGCGGATATGGAGCATGTCTATCTGCGTGCCTATGTGGGTGCCGACCAGCTGACGCTGGTGAAGTTGGGACAGGAAGTGAAGGTTTACGCCGATTACGGAAAGGATGAACGGAAGGAATACCCCGGCCGTATCACGTGGATTGCTTCGCAGGCCGAGTTTACTCCCAAGACCATCCAGACTCGTGATGAACGTGCCAATCTGGTGTACGCTGTGAAGATTGCGGTGCAGAACGATGGGGCGTTGAAGTTGGGTATGTATGGAGAAGTGAAGTTGTTGGAGCCATGAAACCGCTGGTAACGATACACGATGTTTCCAAAAGTTACGGGAAGGTGCAGGCTCTGCAGCATGTCAGCCTGGAAGTCATGCCTGGTGAAATTTTTGGTATCATAGGTCCCGACGGGTCTGGCAAGACTTCGCTGTTCCGGATGTTGACTACTTTGCTGTATCCCGATGAAGGGGCAATTACAGTAAACGGATTCGATACGGTGAAGGATTACAAGGCTATCCGCCGCTGTGTGGGCTATATGCCGGGGCGATTCTCCCTTTATCCCGATTTGTCGGTGGAAGAGAATCTGGAGTTTTTTGCCACTCTTTTCGGAACAACAGTTCAAGAGAACTATCGGCTGATAGAAGCTATCTACAAGCAGATAGAGCCTTTCAAGAAACGGAAAGCCGGAAAACTTTCGGGGGGAATGAAGCAGAAGCTGGCTCTGAGTTGTGCGTTGATTCATAAGCCGGTCGTTCTGTTTCTGGATGAGCCGACTACGGGTGTAGACCCCGTATCGCGGAAGGAGTTCTGGGAGATGCTCCGCCGTTTGAAGCAGGAGGGAATCACCATGCTGGTATCTACTCCTTATCTGGATGAAATCAAGTCGTGCGACCGTATGGCTTTTCTTTACCAGGGTGAATTGAAGGGAATTGATACTCCTGCCGTTATGTTGGAACGTTTTGCCGATATTCTTTGTCCGCCGGGATTACAGCGGGAAGAGGCCGTTTTGCAGCAGGAATATGCCATCGAAGTGAAAGACCTGGTGAAGCGTTTCGGCGACTTTACGGCTGTGGACCATATTTCATTCAGTGTCAGGAAGGGGGAAATTTTCGGTTTCCTGGGAGCGAACGGGGCAGGAAAGACTACTGCCATGCGTATGCTTTGCGGACTTTCGTACCCGACGGAGGGAACTGGTACTGTAGCCGGTTTCGATATCAATACCCAGCAGGAAGAGATCAAGAAACACATCGGTTATATGAGTCAGAAGTTTTCCTTGTATGATGATTTGAAGGTGTGGGAGAATATCCGTCTTTTTGCCGGGATATACGGATTGGATGATACTGTCATCAGAGAGCGTACGGAAGAGGTGCTGAAAGAACTGGGACTGGAGAAGGAACGGGATACCTTGGTCCGGTCTTTGCCTTTAGGCTGGAAGCAGCGTCTGGCATTTTCGGTGGCAACGTTTCATCGTCCGGAAATCGTTTTTCTGGATGAACCGACAGGAGGTGTCGATCCGAAGACCCGCCGTCAGTTTTGGGAGCTTATTTATCGGGCGGCAGACCGAGGCATTACAGTGTTTGTGACGACACATTATATGGATGAGGCCGAGTTCTGTGGACGGGTTTCCATTATGGTAGACGGATGTATCCGGGTATTGGGGACACCGGAAGAACTGAAGCGTACATTCGGTGAGAAAGATATGGATGGTGTTTTTCATCGGTTGGCCCGAGAGGCTACCCGTAAATCTGATTAGGATGAAACAGTTTTGGGCTTTTGTTAAAATAGAGTTTTATCACATATTCCGGGATAAGCGCACGATGCTTATCTTGTTGGGAATGCCTGTGATTCAGATCGTACTGTTTGGTTTCGCTATCTCTACGGAGCTGAAAAACAGTCGGGTAGGTGTACTGGATCCGGTATCCGACCGGACGACACGCCGTATCGTGGAACGGTTGGACGAGAACCGGTATTTCGATGTGGTGTGTTATCTTCATGATCCTCAGGAAATAGAGAATGCTTTCCGGCAGGGAAAAGTGGATGTAGTCGTTCAGTTTTCTCCGGATTTCGAGAATAACCTGTATCATACCGGGAATGCCGGATTGCAACTGGTAGTGGACGCTACCGACCCGAATACTGCCACAATGGCGGCCAATTATGCACAAGGGGTAATGGCTACGGCTTTACAGGAGGAAGGGCAGGCGCAGGTGGCCATCCAGACACATCTGTTGTTTAATCCGCAGATGAAGAGTGCCTATAATTTTGTACCGGGTGTGATGGGTTTGATCTTGATGTTGATTTGTGCCATGATGACTGCCGTATCCATTGTCCGGGAGAAGGAGACCGGAACGATGGAGGTACTGCTGGTTTCTCCCATCCGTTCGGTGTTCATCATCTTGGCGAAGGCCGTTCCATACCTGGTGCTGTCTGGAATCAACCTGACTACGATTCTTCTGCTTTCTGTGTATGTGTTGCATGTACCGGTGGCGGGAAGTCTTTTGCTTTTGGCATTCTTGAGTTTCCTCTTGATTGCGGTAGCCTTGGCTTTAGGGCTTTTTGTCTCTTGTCTGGTTGACAATCAGGTAGCTGCCATGTTGATTTCGGGTATGGTGCTGATGATGCCGGTCATGTTGCTTTCCGGCATGATTTTCCCGACGGAGAGTATGCCTGTAGTTCTGCAGTGGCTGTCGGATATCATCCCGGCCAAGTGGTATATTCTGGCTGTCAAGAAGGTGATGATTGAAGGGCTTGGTCTGGTTGCTGTATGGAAAGAAATCATTATTCTGTCTGTGATGGCTGTAGCTTTGATTGTGTTGAGTCTGGTAAAGTTTAAGGATCGTTTGGAATAAGGAGTGGAGTTATGGTACTGAAATATCTCATTGAAAAAGAATTCAAGCAGATGAGGCGGAATGCAATTATTCCTCGTCTGATTCTGGTTTTCCCTTGCATCATGATGTTGCTTATGCCTTGGGCGGCCAATCTGGAGATAAAATACAACAATGTCTGTGTGGTGGATCATGACCGGTCCATGACTTCCCGTCGGTTGATTGAAAAGGTGGCTTCTACCGATTATTTCAATCTGGTAGGAAGCGTTTCCAACTATGATCAGGCTCTGGAGGAGATAGAAAATGGCACCGCCGATGTGATTCTGGAAATTCCTGTGGATCTGGAAAAGAATCTGACTACCGGGATGCCGGTACAATTGCAGGTTTCTGCCAACTCAATCAATGGAACCAAAGGAGGAATCGGTACATCTTATCTTTCTTCTGTCATCCAGTCGTTTGTCAGCGAACTTCATCCTGTAGAATCCCCTGTGAAGCTGTCATCGCTTTATCTGTATAATCCACACTTGGATTATAAGAGATTCATGGTTCCGGCTCTGATGGTGATGTTGTTGACTATGTTGAGCGGTTTTTTACCCTCGTTGAATATTGTCAGTGAGAAGGAAGTAGGTACTATCGAGCAATTGAATGTAACTCCATTAAGTAAGTTTGCCTTTATCCTGGCCAAGCTGATACCTTATTGGGTGGTAGGTTTGATAGTTATCAGTCTTTGTTTCATCTTGGCTGTTCTTTTTTATGGTATTGTACCGGTGGGTAATCTGGGCGTGATTTATCTGTTTGCCTGTATCTATGTGGTAGTCGTTTCTGGTTTCGGACTGATTGTCTCCAATTATTCTTCGACCATGCAGCAGGCTATGTTTGTGGAGTTTTTCTTTATTATCGTATTTCTGTTGCTGAGCGGGCTCTTTACCCCTGTGCGCAGTATGCCGGAATGGGCACAATGGATTTCTCGCTTTAATCCGTTGACGTATTTCGTGGAAGTGATGCGCATGGTTTACCTTAAAGGAAGCGGTTTGGCCGATTTGTGGCAGCAATTGCTGAAATTACTTGGCTTTATGGTAGTGTTTGGAGCTTGGGCGGTGTGGAGTTATCGGAAAACGAATGGATAGCCGTTGATGCGCACACCTTGTTTTTTTAATCTCGGATTTATAAGAGTAACCGTTAATAAACAAAAAAATACGCTGTCTGCATGCAGCAAATAGCGTATTTTTTTGTTTAAGCAGCAGTTGATATAAATGACTGTTGAATATGACTACTTCTCTTTTTTCTTCTGACAATCTCATTTTGATAATGGCTGTTGTAAGCACAGTTTATGCACTTGTCTGTTTGATAAGAGAATATTGAAAAAAGATTTCTGATTTAAATTTTGCTAGGGAGTTGAAATAGAAGAGTAGCCCGTGGGGGAATCGAACCCCCCTTTCAAGAATGAAAATCTTGCGTCCTAACCGATAGACGAACGGGCCATCCTTTGTTTGTGTTGAGGTGTTTCTCAATCACGGGTGCAAAGGTACGCATTATTTTTGAATCTGCAAGTGTTTTGCGAAAAAAAACGCAGAAAAATGTCGAAAAAGTGTGTTTTTAGGCATTTTCTGGCTTGTGAAGAGGAAAATTACCTCATTTCCCCTCGTCATGAAGAGGAATTTCTTCTTGGCTTGTTTCGTGCAGCCTGTCTTCCCAAAGGTACTTTTGGGTTTCCTTTACTGCTACGCCAGACAAGAGCAACAGAGAAATCAGATTCGGAATAGCCATAAGCGCATTTACGCTGTCTGCAATGTTCCATACAACCTGCAGGTTCATGATAGAGCCCAAATAAACGCAAATGATCCAAACGATGCGGTAGGGCTTTACCCATTTCCTCCCTCCCAGGTATTCGATGGCTTTTCCCGAATAATAAGTCCAACCTAAAATGGTGGAAAAAGCAAAAGTGAGAATGCCTACAGCCAGAATCGTGGTACCTATATAAGGAATCTTTCCGAATGCAGCTTTGGTAAGGGCTCCCCCTTGTGTGTAGTCAATGTCTGGAAATGCCAGTACACTGCTGACAAGTACCAGCCCGGTTAATGCACAGATGACAACCGTATCCCAGAAGGTACCGGTAGAAGAAACCAAGGCCTGTCTCACCGGATTGCGGGTTTGAGCGGCTGCGGCCACAATCGGAGCGGAACCGAGTCCGGATTCATTGGAGAACAGTCCGCGGGCAATGCCGTAACGGGCTGCCATCATGACTGTAGTTCCCAGAAAACCGCCTCCGGCAGCGTGAGGGGTAAAGGCAGAACTGATGATTAATTGGAGAGATTCTCCTAGAAACGCGCGGTTCACGAAAAGGATATAGATACAGCCGGCAATGTAGAACAAAGCCATGAGTGGTACTAAAGCCATGCAGACACGGGCAATGCCTTTTACTCCAAAGAAAATGACCAGGGCTGTCAGTACAGCAATGACAATCCCGGTTACGTGGACATTGATTCCATAGGTCTCATTCATCAACAGCGAAATGGAATTGGCTTGTACGGTGTTTCCGATTCCGAAAGCTGCCAATGCCGTAAAGATGCAGAATAAGACGCCCAGCCATTTCTGTTTAAGACCTCGTTCCAAGGCATACATCGGTCCACCTAACATTTCTCCGGTCGAAGTCTTGATGCGGTATTTGATGGCTAACAGACCTTCGGCATATTTGGTGGCGATACCGAATACACCGGTCAGCCAACACCAGAAGACTGCACCGGGGCCTCCGAAAGCTACGGCAGTAGCTACTCCGATGATGTTCCCCGTGCCGATGGTGGCCGCCAAAGAGGTGGTTAGTGCTCCGAATTGGCTGACATCTCCTTCAGAATCGTTGTCTTTTTGGATGGAAAGCCGGATGGCTGTAAAAATCTTACGTTGAGGAAAACGCAGGCGGATGGTCAGAAACAGGTGTGTTCCCAGCAGGAGAATAATCATCGGCCATCCCCATAAAAAATCACTGATGCTAGCGGTAATGTGTTCCAGTTGTTCCATGAGTAGTTCGTTGGTTTGTTGTATTTGTAATGAGTAGGTTCTGGAAAATGACGAAGGCTGCCTCCCGAGAAATCATCTTCACAGAAGCAGCCTTCTCTATATTTAAAGACAGAGTTTCAGTGATAAATCAGTCCATCTTTACCTGTGGAACATCTTCCAGATTATGATTGATTTCTTCGTCACTTAACGTGTAGTTGTTGAGGTTTCCTGACAGGTACTGGTCGTAGGCTGTCATGTCAATCAAACCGTGACCTGACAAGTTAAACAGGATAACTTTCTCTTCACCGGTCTCAATGCATTTCTTAGCTTCGCGGATGGTGGCAGCGATGGCGTGACAGGATTCCGGAGCCGGGATGATACCTTCCGATTTGGCGAATAAGATACCTGCCTCGAATGTTTCCAGTTGCGGAATATCCACGGCTTCCATCAGTTTGTCTTTCAACAGCTGTGAAACGATAACGCCGGCACCGTGATAGCGCAGACCACCGGCATGGATATTGGCCGGTCGGAAGTTATGTCCCAAAGTAAACATCGGTAGCAACGGAGTATATCCGGCTTCGTCACCGAAGTCGTATTCGAATTTACCGCGGGTCAGCTTCGGGCAGGAAGCCGGTTCGGCCGCGATGTATCGTGTCTGTTTTCCTTCCAGGATGGTATGTCTCATGAACGGGAAACTGATGCCTCCGAAGTTGGAACCACCTCCGAAGCAACCGATAATCATGTCCGGGTATTCGCCAACCATTTCCATCTGTTTTTCGGCTTCCAGACCGATGATGGTCTGATGCAAGGTAACGTGACTCAATACAGAGCCCAAGGTGTATTTACAGTTCGGGGTGGTACGTGCCAATTCGATGGCTTCCGAGATGGCTGTACCCAAAGAACCCTGGTGGTTCGGGTATTTGGTCAGAATGTCTTTTCCGGCACGGGTAGACATGGATGGTGATGCAGTAACCTGCGCACCGAATGTCTGCATGATACTGCGGCGGTAAGGTTTCTGTTCATAACTGATTTTTACCTGATAGACGGCAGCTTCCAGGCCAAATACCTTGGCGGCATACGACAAGGCTGCTCCCCATTGTCCGGCGCCGGTTTCGGTGGTGATATTCGTTACTCCTTCCTGTTTACAGTAATAGGCCTGTGCCAAGGCTGAGTTCAACTTATGTGAGCCGATAGGGCTGACACTTTCGTTCTTGAAATAGATGTGTGCCGGAGTTCCCAAGGCTTTTTCCAGTCCGTAAGCGCGGACCAGTGGGGTGCTTCGGTAATATTTGTACATTTCGCGGACCGCTTCCGGTATTTCTATCCATGTATGGGTCTGGTCCAGTTCCTGATGACAGAGTTCCTTGGCAAAAATAGGATATAAGTCTTCGGGCTTCAGCGGCTGACGTGTAGCCGGGTTCAGCGGCGGAAGCGGTTTGTTTTTCATATCAGCCTGGATATTGTACCAGTATTTTGGAATCTCATCCTCGGAAAGGATGAATCTTTTCTGTTTATTGCTCATATCTGCTTACAAATTTAAGATTTTTGCCAAAAGTAACTATTTAAATGATACCTGCCAACAATTTTTCGTAAATTTTGTTTAGTATTATGTGGAAGCTGGTATGGGGAATGCCGTTTCCATTCAGAAAGTTTAATTCAAGAAATCAATATAGCGAATGATTTTTTAATAAATTTGAGTGTTTTTTTTATGTAAGGATCTTATGGACTATTGGGACAGATTGTTTCTTTATCGTCAGAAACATTTTTTGCCGAGAGTGCACCAGCTGGTGACCTGGATGATGGGAATTACTTATTTATGTGCATTCGCATTTATCTTGGCTATCGTGTATGAATATGGATTTATGATTTCGCCGGAAGAACGGTCGGGAGTAGAAGTCATTTACCGCGCCGTTTGGGTGGTCATGCTGATATGCACGACGGTACAGATTATTTTCCGGGAGGACGGTACTTCGTATAAATTTACTGTCTGGACGTGGATATTGGATATTCTGTTATATTTGACATTGGTGCCGGTCATTTTTCACCGGCCGGAACATGGGGGAGGTGTAGAATGGGTTTGGACGGTTCTGCACAGTACTTATTATCGGAATGGTATCTTGTTGCTGTTGTCGTTGTCGCAATTATCCAGTAGTCTGGTCCGTTTGTTGGGGCGCCGAACCAACCCGTCATTGATTCTGGCTTCCAGTTTCTTTATCTTTATTCTGATCGGAGCCGGTTTGCTGATGTTGCCTCGGGCCACTTATCACGGCATTTCCTGGATTGATGCCTTATTTACCGCTACAAGCGCTACGTGTGTGACGGGCTTGGTTACGGTAGATGTACCCAGTACCTTTACATTGGAAGGTCAGATTATCATCATTCTGTTGATTCAGATTGGTGGGTTGGGGGTAATGACATTAACCAGTTTCTTTGCCATGTTCTTTATGGGGAACACTTCTCTCTATAACCAGTTGGTGGTAGGGGATATGATCAGTTCGAATTCCTTGAATTCATTGCTTTCTACCTTATTGTACATTTTAGGTTTTACATTGGCCATCGAGGGAGTGGGGATGTTGCTGATTTGGTGGAATATCCACGGTACATTGGGAATGTCTTTGCATCAGGAACTGTATTTTTCGGCGTTCCACTCCATCTCGGCGTTCTGTAATGCCGGTTTCTCTACACTTCCCGGAGGGATGGGGAATCCGATGGTGATGCAGAACCATAACCTGTTGTATATCATTCTAGGATTGCTGATTGCTTTGGGAGGTATCGGTTTCCCTATTCTGGTGAACTTTTATGAGACTTTGTCTTACCATATCGGTTATCTGCGGTGGAAGATTTTGCGTCCTTCACGCCATTTCGCCAAGAAAGTACATCTGTATAGCTTGAACACCAAAATCGTACTTATCATGACTGTCCTGTTGTTGGTGGTGGGAACGGTGGTGATTGTCATTTTCGAATGGAACCATGCTTTTGCCGGAATGCCCGTCATAGATAAATGGGTGCATGCCTTCTTCAATTCTTCCTGTCCGCGTACCGCCGGTTTTGCCAGTGTGGGGTTGACGACACTTTCCAAGCAGACTTTGTTGCTGATGTTGGTACTGATGATGATCGGTGGTGGTACACAGTCTACTGCCGGTGGTTTGAAGATCAATGTCTTTGCGGTGATACTGATTAATTTGTGGGCTGTTATACGTGGGTCGGAACATACGGTGATACTGAAACGTGAATTGTCTGTGGATTCTATCCGTCGCTCGCATGCAGCCCTCATTTCTTATCTGGTTATCGTATTCATCGGTATTTTTGCCATGAGTATCTGCGAACCTCAGGCTTCGGTCATGGCTATTGCCTTTGAATGTTTCTCAGCGTTGAGTACAGTAGGCTCCAGCTTGGACTTGAGTCCGACGTTGAGTAATACCGGAAAATTCATTGATATCCTGTTGATGTTCATCGGTCGTGTAGGTACCTTTACCTTGATTGCCGGACTGGTGAAGCAGGAAAAGAAACGGAACTATAAATATCCAAGTGACAACATTATTATCAACTGATTATGAAATATCTGATTATTGGTTTAGGAAATTACGGCGGTGTACTTGCCGAAGAACTTACTGCGTTGGGACATGAAGTAGTGGGAGTGGACCAGAACGAACTGCATGTAGACCGTCTGAAGGATAAGATGGCAGTCTCTTTTGTGATTGACGCGACAGATGAGATGGCGTTGCAAGTCCTTCCGTTGAAAACGGTCGATGTGGTGATTGTAGCTATCGGTGAGAATTTTGGGGCTTCCATACGGGTGGTTTCCCTGCTCCGTAAATATCAGGTGAAACATATTTATGCCCGTGCCGTGGACGATGTTCACAAGACTGTATTGGAAGCTTTCTCATTGGACCGTATCTTGACTCCTGAAAAAGACGCGGCCCGTATGCTGGTGCAGTTGCTGGAACTGAATTCTGAAGTGGAACCTTTCCAGATTGATGAGGAGCATTTTGTCTTCAAGTTCAATCTGCCGGCGAAACTGGTGGGCTATCATATCAACGAACTGAATCTGGAACAGGAATTCGACTTGAAGATTATCGCATTGATTCGTGGCAATCAGGTGCAGAACTGTTTGGGTGTATCGGTTCTGGAACGTGGGGTAGCCAATGAGTTCCCGGAAGATTATGAACTGACGGAAGCAGATGGACTGGTATGTTATGGATTGTATACCAAGTTCATCCAGTTCTGGAAGTCTATCCGGTAACAGGCAGTTTAGGGAGATTTTTTCTTGATTATGTGCCTTGCTTTCCGGTACACATGTCATTCGTGTGATGATGTCGGATATTTAAAGGTGCAATCGTTGGAAAATCTTAGACGGAATGTTGTTGATGTCTTTGGACGATATTAAATAAAGTTAGAATAGATTGATTATTCATCAAAATCTTTTATCTTTACAAAAACAATGTATTATGATAAAAAAACGACAGCCGACTAAAACCCTTTCGCCCGAGCAGTATATCCGGCAGAAGGCTCGTACATTACCTATTGGTGATTGTTATCTTACTGGTGATTGGCAGAAATCCGGAATAGCTCTGGTTTTGGTTACCAGGTGTCATGTCAAAGGGACCTATACCCTCGGGTATTTTCAGGTAGACACGTTTTGCCGGGGGGTAGTAGACTGTGATTACCGTTTCAGTGTTGATTCGACAAGCTATAAAGAAATAGTTCAGGACTTCCAGAAGCTGGGAAATCTGGCTAAGGTAAATTATGAGGAAGTGCATAATCTGATTTATGGGGCTGTGGCTTTTGCCGAGGAAGGAGGGATAAGACCGGCTCCTGCTTTCGAATTGATGCAATATATCCTGGAGGAGGATACTGATGAAGTTCCATTAATTGATTATGAATTCGGTATGAACGGACAACATCTGTTGGTCGCTAATGACCAATTGGAACTGACTACGTATTATCCTCGGTTAAAGAAGGCTTTGGAAGACGATTTTCTGTATGTGTTGCCCGACATGGAAAAGCCCCGGAAAGCCAGTGAGTACGTTCTCTCTGAAATAAAGAAAACATTGGATAATATTCTGGATAAATTTCACCTGAACATAGATGTACCGGAGGAGACTTATTCTTATCAGCATCCCAATTATCCGGCTGTGCTGACAGTGAAGCATCAATGGCTGGTAGATGTATTGTATAATTCCGACTATGCAGACCGTTTACCGGTAGAACAGATACAACGGATTTTGGCATTACCCCATGATGAATTGAAGGCAGACCTGGAACAGATTATGCTTTACGAGACAGGCTGTACCTGTGATGAAATCAGTGATGAACGTTGGGAAGACGAAAATAATTCTGTATTGACACACTGTATCCTGTTATTGGGAGAACTGGGATATCCCGATTCCTTGATGCTGGTGCTTGAAACACTTCGTCAGAATAGTTCATTTTATGATTATCATTTCGGGGATTACCTGGAAGAAGTATATGTACCTACTCTCTATCTGTTGGGGAAGAATCGGTTGGGTGAACTGATGACGTACATGAAGACGCCGGGATTCTATACATACGCACGACTGTGTGTTACGACTGCCGTTGCTCAGATTGTTTTCCATCAACCGGAACGCCGTGAAGAGGTGATTGAATGGTTCCGTCAGTTGCTGGTGTTTTATGACGGAAAGTTGGAAGAACGTTTCTGTTGTGACGGGACGCTGATCGGACTGATTGCCGCTACATTGATGGATATCCATGCTGTTGAGCTTCTTCCTGAACTGAAGGTGTTGTTTGATACTGGTCTGGTGGATGAAGGATGTGCCGGTAATTTTCAGGAAGTTGAATCGGAAATAGGACTGGAGAATAATAAGGATAGAATTTATCCGCTAACGATTGAGGAACGGTACGAAGATTTGCTTAGATAGTTTCCGGCGTTTCTTTTATTGGTTTTCCGTATACAGAACCTACGTCCTCCATGTGTGGAATACATGTCCTGCAGAGACAGTATGTATATTCCGCATTTGGAGGACGTAGATTTTATCGGTATTTGAAGACATTCTTAGGCTTCCGATTCTCTTATCCTTTGATGGAGGATGCGTCCATCAACCGTTCTTTTTAGTAAAACTGGTCTGAATGAAATAAAATCTTGTCATTCGGTAAAAAATAAAGAAATTTCTATTGCGTATCTCAATTATTTTTATTATCTTCAACGCGAGGGTATAACATCCTTCTCGGATTCATTGTTTCACTTAAATCTTTAAGGGTATGAAAATCTTGTTTGTTGATCTGGGAAGAGCCGGAAAACTTTTCTCTACAGGGCGTATGTTCGAGGAGAAATTGCATGAATCATCCTTGAACGATGTGGAAGTGACTACAGCCGATGTGGCTGAATTTGAGTCGCCGGGCGGAAGACGACTGGAAGCTGACGGGAAGAAATTGGCATTGCGGGGCGCAGATGTAATCATCGTCATGGAGAAGTGGCAGAAAGAGCTGCTGACACGGTTTATGGATTATAAGAACTGGGGCAAGATTCACTTGTTCGGCGATATCTGTAAACTGGGAAAGCCGGAAGGAGTGCCGTCTTGTGATGTAGACTTCGTTTATCGCAGTGACAATGAAAAAATGAGTGACGTCTGCACTCTCTTGATTGAAAAACTGAAGAAATTCTTCAAGGGAGACGATGGCGCTGTGAGCGGATTGGCTTCTACATAATTCTTTAAAAAACCGGTAGAAGCGAAATGAGTATTTGGAATTCAGGGTATCAGAGTGTTTCTTGTGTATACCGCGAAAAGGCATTGGATAAAGTATTTTTAGTCCGCACCTTTAATAATCTTTATTTCCCTAGATAATCAGGCTACTTACCCGTTGTGGAGCAAGTAGCCTGTTTTTTGTGTCCGGATAGAGAGATCCCGAAGCTCAGCATTTCTTCAGTTCCTGGTATAGCCGTTGTACAGGAAGACCCATCACGTTGAAATAGGAGCCTTTCATTCCGCAGACACCTATGTAGCCAATCCATTCCTGAATACCGTAGGAGCCTGCTTTGTCCATCGGACGATAGGTACGCACATAAAAGTCTATTTCTTCTTCACTCAACGTGTCGAAGGTAACTTCCGTAGTGGCCGCGAAGGCACGCTGAAAATGACGGGCGCTGATGCATACGCCTGTAATGACCTGGTGTGAACGTCCTGACAAGAGGTGGAGCATGCGTCTGGCATCTGCCTCATCTTTCGGTTTCCCCAATACTTCATCATCTACATAGACAATGGTGTCGGCTGTGATTATCAGTTCATCCGACTCCATGGAGGGGAGGTAGGCTGCTGCCTTTTCGCGGGCGATGAACAAAGGAATTTCTTCCCCTTTCAATGTGTCCGGATAGGTTTCATCGATGTCCGGGAGTAGCTTCACTTCGTAATCGATGCCCAATCCGGAGAGGAGTTCTCTGCGGCGGGGGGAATTGGACGCCAGCCGGATGCGGTATTTCTGCAGGTTTTCGAGCATATTCTGTTGTTTTTTTGAAGTTCATGATTGATTACCAGCCGAAGGATTCTTCGTGAGACATCCACTTGCCTTGGGCTTTCAGTACCTGTTCTACTACATCGCGTCCGCAACCGTAGCCACCGTTCTTGTGGGAAATGTAAGTACAGATAGCCTTGATTTCCGGAGCAGCGTCGGCCGGGCAGCAGGGGAGGCCTACCAGTCGGAGAACCTCATAGTCGGGGATGTCGTCGCCCATGTAAAGTACCTCCTCCGGCTTCAGCTGATATTTCTGAAGCAGTTCGTTGTATTCCTTGGTCTTGACAGCGGCACCCAGGCATACGTCTTTAATGCCCAGTCCTTCGTAACGCTTACGTACCGCTTCGGTCTTTCCACCGGTGATGATGGCAATGTGCAGACCGCATTTCACGGCCAGCTGTAAGGCATAACCGTCCTTGATGTTGACGGTACGCATAGGTTCTCCGTTCGGATGGAGGACAACGGTTTCCGCACTCAGTACTCCGTCTACATCGAAGAAGAGCGCTTTGATTTTGGTCAGGTCGTAATTTATCATAATGCAGGTTATTTTTCGGGTAAATAAGATTGGATGTGTTCGCTCAACAGGCGATAAATTTCTGTCAGGTCGGGAGCCTCCGTTTCCAGCAGTTGCCGGTGACTTTCCAGAATGTTCTGGTCCTGCCGACTGGCCGGACCTGTCTGTGCCAGGCGTGGTGAAAGTTCATGTACTTTCCGGGCGGTCTCGTCTATCAGTGGCAGCATGGCTGTGAAAGGAAGGTTGTGCCGGCCAAGCAGTTCCTCGCAGACTGCATACATGTGATTGGTGAAGTTACAGGCAAATACAGCTCCGATGTGGAGGTATTTGCGTTGCTCGGAAGTAGCTTCGTAAACCTTCGGGCTTAGGGCGGACGCCAGTTCTTTCAGCAGTCGGGTATCCGACGCTTTGCGGGCTTCGATGAAGAATGAAACCTGATGGAAATCCACTTCCCGTTCTTTGCTGAAGGTCTGCATGGGGTAGAGCACTCCGTAACGGTCGGCCAACCCCTCCCAGATACTCATCGGAACACTACCGGCAGTGTGTACAAACAGTGCCTGCGGATTGATGCTGGTGACAGCCGGAAGCAGGGTGGTAAGAGCGGTGTCGCTTACCGATACCAGGTAGAGGTCTGCCTCCGGGGAAAGTTCCTCCAGCCTGTTGGTTGCCTGGCTTCCTGTTTTTTCTGCCAGTGTCCGGGCAGCTTCCAATGTCCGGCTGTACACTTGGAGAATCCGGTAACCGCAAGCAGACAAGGCAGGAGCCAGGTGGGTAGCAACCCGACCCGCTCCTATCATAACAATAGTAAATGGTGTATTCATACGTCAGCGTGATGAGAAAAAATAAAGCAGGATACCTACCAGCAGCAAGGCAGCGGGTAGCAGGAACGAAGAAACTTGTCCCAACAGGGAGACCACCAGACCGATGTTCTGGATGAGCCACAGTCCGGCCAGTATGATGCCCACAGACTTGTCTGACTTGAACCAGAGGAAGATGACAGCCGCATACAGCAACATCATGTCTTTCCGCATCAGCCAGGGAAGGCCTAAGGAACCGAAGTTCAGCCAGCGGTCGAGCAGGTATAAGGCCCCCAGGAAAATAAGCAGTACGGCGGTAGCCTGATAGGTATCTTTATGATTGGTTGCCTTAGCCACGGTTATTTCCCTCCATATTTATTGATATGTATCTTTTCCCACTGCAGGTGCTTTTCGTCGAACGGCTTCCGTTCCATGCCTTTGTGGCCGATGGCAATGATGGAGAGTACCTGTAGCTGTAGAGGGATGTCCAGTACTTCGCGTACATATTCGTCGGCAGGGACATCGTCGGAGGTGAAACGTTCGCGTACTTGTATCCAGCAGCTTCCGAGTCCCAGGTCTTCCGCCTGAAGTTGGATATAGATGGAAGCGATGGAAGCATCTTCTATCCATACATCGCTGGCCAGCGGGTCAGCCAGTACAACTACGGCCAGAGCTGCGTCTTTCAGGAAGTCTGCACCGGCCTTCTTGCAGTGTGACAACCGTTCCAGACATGCCTTGTCGTCTACGGCGATGAACTGCCAGCTGTTGCTCCGTTTGGAGGTGGGAGCCATCAGAGCGGCTTTCAGCAGAGAAACCACTTCCTCCTGAGTCAGTTCTTCGGAGGTGAATTTACGCATGCTGCGTCTCGTTCGAATTAAATCACTGAACTTTTCCATGTCTTTTTTCTTTTTCTATGGTACAAATATAAGTTTTCTGAATCAATTGCTCAAAAAAAACTGTAAATTTGCGTATATGCCTTTGAGACTGACTACATACGGTCGTTCGGAAGACATTCCTTCATTGCCTGGCAAGAATGTTTTCCATTCCACGGAGCTGTTCCGGGTCTTGGAACAGACGGACGCCTATCGCCCTTTGCTGGCCGTGGCTTACGACGGCGATGAGCCTGTGGGTAAGCTGCTTTGTATCGTTCGTCGGAAATCACGTTGGCTGCGTATCAGTTATAAAACTTTCTCATACGGTACGGGAGAATACTTCGGGACCCGTTGGAAACCGGAAGAGGTTTTTGGAGAAATCCTGACCTATCTGACCCGCTATTATGGTGGATATTCCTGGATGGTGGAATTCCGTAACCTGGAGGATGCGCTGTTCGGTTACCGTTATTTCCGGCAAAACGGTTATTTCCCTATCCGCTGGTTGCGGGTGCGTAATTCCTTGCATCATCCGCGTATCGATAAATGGATGAGCCAGTCGCGGAGGCGTCAGATTCAGCAGGGCCTGGCCAATGGGGCAGTCATGGAGGAGGTGGAATCGGAGGCCGATATACGGAGCCTCTTCACGATGCTGGATCATTATTATTCTTCCAAGCTCCATCATTATTTCCCGGATGTAGGCTTCTTTCTGTCTCTGCTGACCGAATCGTCCGGAGACAAGGAAGTGGGAAAGGTGTTTGCGGTGCGTTACAAAGGACGTGTCATCGGTGGTTCCGTCTGTCTGTTTTCGAACGGGAATGCTTATCTGCTTTTCTCCGGCGGGCTCCGGAAAAGTTTCCCGAAACTGTACCCCGGTGTACTGGCGGTATGGAAGGCGATGCTGTATGCGCGCGACCATGGGTATGAACATTTTGAGTTCATGGATGCCGGGCTTCCGTTCCGTAAATTGGGTTATCGTGATTTCATCCTTCGTTTCGGCGGAAAGCAATTGGGAAGCCGGCGTTGGTTCCGGATAAGCTGGAATTGGCTGAACCGCCTGCTGATACGTATGTATGTATGAAAATACAAGTCGGACTTTTGTAAACTCGACGTTCCAAAAGTCTGCAAAATGCCGAAGAAATCTGAAAAGAAAATAAATATTTTTGGGAAATGTTTCGTTATTCAAACCAATTTTATTTTCTTTGTCTGACAAGTTAAACTTAAAACCACAATATTATTTAAAATTCTTTCGTTATGAAAATCTCACACATTGAACATCTTGGTATTGCTGTAAAGAGCATTGAAGAAGCCCTTCCATATTATGAAAATGTATTAGGATTGAAGTGTTACAATATCGAAACGGTAGAGGACCAGAAGGTTAAGACTGCGTTCTTGAAGTGTGGTGAAACCAAGATTGAACTGCTGGAACCGACAGGCCCGGACAGTACTATCGCCAAGTTCCTTGAAAACAGAGGTGCCGGTGTACATCATGTGGCATTTGCCGTTGAAGACGGAGTGGCTCAGGCTTTGGCACAGGCCGAAGAACAGGGTATCCGTTTGATTGACAAGGCGCCGCGCAAAGGTGCGGAAAACCTGAACATCGCTTTCCTGCATCCGAAATCAACTTTGGGTGTATTGACCGAACTGTGCGAGAAATAAGCTTGATAGAGTGAATCCCTTAAATATAATCTTATGAGTAACCAACTTGAAAAAGTAAAAGAACTGATCGCGCTCCGTGCCCAGGCTCGTTTGGGCGGTGGCGAGAAAGCAATCGAGAAACAACACGCAAAAGGAAAATATACAGCCCGTGAACGTATTGCCATGCTGCTGGATGAAGGCAGTTTCGAGGAACTGGACATGTTTGTCCAGCATCGTTGTACCAATTTCGGTATGGACAAGAAGCACTATTTGGGCGACGGTGTGGTAACGGGATACGGAACTATCGAAGGTCGTCTGGTGTATGTATTCGCCCAGGATTTTACAGTGTCTGCCGGTTCATTGTCTGAAACCATGTCTCAGAAAATCTGTAAGATTATGGATTTGGCCATGCGGATGGGGGCACCTTGTATCGGTCTGAACGACTCGGGTGGCGCACGTATTCAGGAAGGTATCAATGCCTTGGCCGGTTATGCCGAAATTTTCCAGCGTAACATTCTGGCTTCAGGCGTTATCCCTCAGATTTCCGGTATCTTTGGTCCGTGTGCGGGAGGTGCTGTCTATTCACCTGCATTGACCGACTTTACCCTGATGCTGGAAGGTACTTCATACATGTTCCTGACAGGTCCGAAAGTGGTTAAGACTGTTACCGGAGAAGATGTTTCTCAGGAAGATTTGGGAGGTGCCACCGTACATTCTACCCGTTCGGGTGTAACCCACTTTACGGCTGCTACCGAAGAAGAAGGTCTGGCGTTGATTCGTAAACTGTTGAGTTATATTCCGCAGAATAACCTGGAAGAAGCTCCTTATGTGGATTGTACCGACCCGATTGACCGTCTGGAAGACTCATTGAATGAAATCATTCCGGATAGCCCGAACAAGCCGTACGATATGTACGAAGTCATCGGCGCCATTGTCGATAACGGAGAATTCCTGGAAGTTCAGCGCGACTATGCCAAGAATATCATCATCGGTTTCGCCCGTTTCAACGGACAGTCTGTCGGTATCGTAGCCAACCAGCCGAAGTTCCTTGCCGGTGTACTCGATTGCAACGCTTCACGCAAGGGGGCACGTTTCGTCCGTTTCTGCGACGCTTTCAATATTCCTATTGTTTCTTTGGTGGATGTACCGGGCTTCCTGCCGGGAACCGGACAAGAATATAACGCTGTGATTCTGCACGGTGCGAAATTGCTGTATGCATACGGTGAAGCTACGGTTCCGAAAGTGACCGTTACGTTGCGTAAATCGTATGGTGGTTCACACATCGTAATGAGCTGTAAGCAGTTGCGGGGTGATATGAACTATGCATGGCCGACTGCCGAGATTGCCGTAATGGGTGGTGCCGGTGCTGTAGAAGTGTTATATGCCAAGGAAGCCAAAGAAGCTGCCGATCCGAAGCAGTTTATGGCAGAGAAGGAAGCTGAATATACCAAGTTGTTTGCCAACCCGTATAATGCAGCCAAATACGGTTACATTGACGATGTCATCGAGCCTCGGAATACCCGTTTCCGTATTATCCGTGCCTTGCAGCAGTTGCAGACCAAGAAATTGACCAATCCGGCCAAGAAGCATGGAAATATTCCTTTGTAATAACTAAAAAATGACGATCATTATGAACAGACATAAAATCGGGATATTTCTAGCCTTGTTGCTGTTGGTCGGCTTTTCGTCCTGTAAGGAGCAGAACAATACTTCCAAACTGCTCATCAATGAAATCTTGGTGGACAATGAAAGTAATTTCCAGGATGATTACGGTATGCACAGCGGATGGATAGAAATATTCAACAGAGCATATAGCAGTGCGGATCTGGCGGGATGCTACTTGAAAGTAAGCAGTCAGCCGGGCGACACCGTATCTTATTTTATACCAAAAGGAGATGTGTTGACATTGCTCAAGCCGCGTCAGCATGCTCTTTTCTGGGCCGATGGCGCACCCAGAAGAGGTACTTTCCATACGAACTTCGTTTTGAGCAAGACTCAGGAGAACTGGATCGGTCTTTATGACTCCGGCGAGAAACTGTTGGATCAGGTAGTAGTACCTGCCGGTCTGCTTCAGGCCAATCAGTCGTATGCCCGTGTATCGGACGGTACGGCCGAATGGGAAGTGAAAGGTGGAAGTGAGGACAAGTACGTGACTCCGAGTACCAACAACCAGACCATCGAAAGTAATCCGAAGATGGAAAATTTTGAGCAGCACGACCCTGCAGGTATCGGTATGGCCATCTCTGCCATGAGTGTGGTATTTATCGGACTTATCCTGCTTTATCTCTGCTTCAAGTTTGTGGGAAAGATGGCTGTCAAATTGCGTAAGCGCAATGCCATGAAGGCACATAACATCACCGACAAGCAGGAAGCGAAGGAAAAAGGACTGGGCGAAGCTCCGGGTGAGGTCATTGCAGCCATTACGATGGCGCTGCATGAAGCGCAGGGAGCCGATCATGATGTGGAAGAAACGATTCTGACCATCAGCCGTGTGAAACGAAGCTATTCACCGTGGAGCTCGAAGATTTATACGTTGCGTGAGACTCCTCATAAGAAATAACCTCTAACGAATTGTAATATCATGAAAGAATATAAATATAAAATCAACGGTAATCTCTATAAGGTTGCCGTAGGCGATATAGAAGAAAATCAGGTACATGTAGAAGTAAACGGTACTCCTTATACCGTAGAGCTGGAAAAGAAGGTCAGTCCGAAAATCAAACCGGTAGTGCGTACAGCTGCCACAACTCCGGCTGCTCCACCTCCTGCTGTGACTCGTCCGGCAGTGTCTGGCGGCAAGGCTGGTATCAAGTCTCCGCTTCCGGGAGTCATTCTGGATATCAAGGTGAAGGAAGGTGATGCGGTGAAACGCGGACAGACATTGTTGATTCTGGAAGCCATGAAGATGGAAAACGACATCAAGGCCGATCGCGACGGTAAAGTGGTTTCTATCAATGTCAGCAAGGGAGAATCGATTCTTGAAGGTACGGATCTTATAGTCATTGAATAGTTATGGGAGAGTTTGCTAGTTTCTTACAGAATAACCTGGCCGATTTCTGGACATATACCGGATTTCATAATGCCACGATTCAGCACGTGGTGATGATTCTGGTCGGTATATTCTTCATTTATCTGGCCGTGGCAAAGGAATTTGAGCCGATGCTGCTGATTCCTATCGGTTTTGGTATCTTGATTGGAAATATTCCGTTTAATATGGAAGCCGGTCTGAAGGTTGGACTTTATGAAGAGGGCTCCGTCTTGAACATCTTGTATCAAGGAGTGACTTCCGGGTGGTATCCGCCGCTCATCTTCCTGGGTATCGGAGCTATGACGGACTTTTCGGCCTTGATATCGAATCCGAAGTTGATGTTGATTGGTGCAGCGGCACAGTTCGGTATCTTCGGAGCGTATATGATTGCTCTTGGATGGGGATTCGACCCGATGCAGGCTGCCGCCATCGGTATTATCGGTGGTGCGGATGGTCCGACTGCTATCTTCCTTTCTTCCAAACTGGCACCGAACCTGATGGGAGCCATTGCGGTATCTGCATACTCCTACATGGCACTGGTACCTGTGATACAGCCGCCTATCATGCGTCTGTTGACTACAAAGAAGGAAAGATTGATTCGTATGAAGGCTCCGCGTGCCGTATCGCATACAGAAAAGGTAATGTTCCCGATTGTCGGATTGTTGCTGACCTGTTTCCTGGTTCCTTCCGGTCTGCCTTTGTTGGGAATGCTGTTCTTCGGTAACTTGTTGAAGGAAAGCGGTGTTACCCGTCGTCTGGCAGAAACTGCCCGTGGTCCGCTGATTGATACCATTACCATCTTGTTGGGATTGACTGTAGGTGCCTCTACACAGGCATCCGAGTTCCTGACCGTTGATTCATTGAAGATTTTCGGTTTGGGTGCATTGTCATTCGTCATCGCTACAGCTTCAGGAGTTATCTTTGTGAAGATATTCAACCTGATTCTGCCGAAGGGTGATAAAATCAATCCGCTTATCGGTAATGCCGGCGTATCGGCTGTGCCTGACTCGGCACGTATTTCGCAGGTGGTCGGACTGGAATATGATCCGAGCAACTACTTGCTGATGCATGCCATGGGTCCGAACGTAGCCGGTGTAATCGGTTCGGCTGTGGCTGCCGGTATCTTGTTGGGATTCCTGGTATAATCTTTCACTGACAGATAAGTATTCCGGTCAGGAAGAACAGGCTGTAGGCAGTTTGTTCTTTCTGGCCGGAATTTTTGTATTCCAGTGTGTCGGAAGGGCTTCGCGGAAAGGAGTTTCAGACTTACGTGTGGGGATTGTATCAACTTTCGCCGAAAATTCTTACCTTTGCGGCATGAAACGAATTTTGGAAGAGAATAAAGGGGTCCCTGCTTCTTTGCTATGGACACTGGCTATCATTTCGGGTATATCGGTGGCCAATCTGTATTACAACCAGCCTTTGCTGAATGTGATGAGCGAAGATTTGCATGTATCTGAGTTTACGGCCAATCTGATTCCGATGACTACACAGATAGGTTATGCGTTGGGCTTGTTGTTCATTATCCCGTTGGGGGACTTGTACAAGCGTCGGAATATTATTGTCATCAATTTCCTGTTGTTGGCTGTATCCTTGTTTTCTATCGCAGGTTCACCCAATATACATTTTATTCTGGCTGCTTCTTTGGTAACCGGTATCTGTTCGGTCATGCCTCAAATCTTTATTCCGATTGCTTCCCAGTTCTCGAAGCCGGAGAACAAGGCCCGGAATGTGGGGATGATGGTAAGCGGACTTCTTACAGGAATCTTGGGTTCACGGGTCATCAGCGGTATCGTTGGCGAATATTGGGGGTGGCGTACCATGTATTACATAGCTGCGGTATTGATGATTGGTTGTATCTTCGTCGTGCTGCGGATGCTGCCCGAAATGCCTTCCAATTTCAAAGGTACTTATCGGGAATTGATGCATTCTCTGTTCTCGCTTGTTCGTTTGAACCCGACTTTACGTCTGGTAGCTGTCCGTGCGGCTCTTTGTTTCGGTAGTTTCCTGACTTTATGGGCTTGCTTGGCTTTCAAGTTAAGCGGGGAACCTTTCCATGCAGGCAACAATATCATCGGTATGTTAGGACTATGTGGGGTCGCCGGTGCCTTGACGGCTTCAATAGTCGGTTCATACGTTCGCAAATTAGGTGTACGTAAGTTGAACTATATCGGCTGTACGCTCATTATTTTGGCCTGGTGTATCATGTGGCTGTTTCAGACTACTTACATCGGATTTATTGTCGGCATTGTTATTATTGATATCGGTATGCAGTGTGTGCAGATCAGCAATCAGACTTGCGCGTTGTCCTTGGTGCCGCAGGCTTCCAACCGGGTCAATACGATTTTCATGACCACTTATTTCATCGGAGGTTCGCTGGGTACGTTCCTGGCTGGCACTTTCTGGCATGCTTTTCAGTGGGAAGGTGTGGTAGGAGTCGGCATCTTTCTGGCAGTCGTTTCTTTGACTCTGACATTTTTTACAAAGCATTAATTGATACAGTTTATGAATAAATCTGTAATTTATCCGAAAGAATGGTTGGCTATTCATCCATATACTTCTCTTCAACCGTCAGACAGCTATTTTGTACAATTGGCGAATGTTCTTTATGCTGCTTGCCGTATTTCCGGGCTTCCTGATTTTTTCCGCCGGAAAATGGCTCTTTATGTAGCTGCTTACCTGGAAGATGTCATATCCGGTTTGGGGCTTTGGCAGAGTTTTACAGCCGGGCATGAGCGGCTTTACGGGAAACGTCTTCCTTTCTATACACTTTCGTCAGATTACCTGAATGATGAAGTCAATGAAGAGGATATTCGTTTCTTGATATGGAATACATGGCAGAAGGCTCCTTTCCCTCATGAATATCTTCATCCGATGGATAGCAGAATAACGGACCAGGCACGCTGTTTCTATGAAATATTGGCCAAGGCCTACGAAGAGGCTCCGTCAAATGACTGGTTGGAGCATTGTATGGATGGTTTCAACAGTGAAAAAGACAGGGAGCGAAAACTGGACTGGTTGTTCGGACATTCATACCTGACAGAACCTTCCATGCTTCCTTACATCGAGAAAGTAACTCCATCCGACCGTTTTATTATTCCGGTTGGACCGTTGGCATTGTTTCTTCGGGAGATATTGGAAACCTTGACCGATAGCAATGCTTGGAAAGAGGTTCCCGGGCTTTATCCGCAAGAGCCGGAGTTATCCGATGAGCTCCTGCAGAAAAATGCTGAGATGCATAAGTTGTTTGTGGCGGGTACGCAGGGGAAAGAGAGGGTATATCTTTCCAATTACGACGAACTGCATCGTTTCCTTACGGAAGTCCTTCAATGGCCGGATGACGAAAACCATACTCTTCCTCAGATGAAACCGTATCGTAATTTTGTCTTGATGGTAGACTCTAGGAAAGGAATTCTGTTGGCAAAAGATATTTGCGAATACATTGCTGACCCTGATAATCGGCTTTACGATTCCCGAAAGGCGCAAAAGGAAGCTTTCCGCTTGCTTACGGAAGAGACGCTCTGTCCGCCTGACCTACTGACATATTGTATCAGAAACGGCTATTTGCCGGATGCTTCTTTCCCGGATGGAAGTGGAAGGGAATTGGTGCAGGCAAATGCTGATTTCGTAGCACGTCATGCTTTGCTTTACTATTATCGGGGCGATTAATACGGGATGAGCCAGTAAAAACGTCGATTTTTAAGGCAAAAAGGAGTGCCAGTCTGGCATCTTTTTACAATTTTAGTCGTGATTACCTAACTTTTGTGTGGTTTGGCATGAAATTTGTTGTGTGAAAATGAATTTTCCTATGAACAATAAAAAATAAATAGATATGAGTACAAAAGAGAACAAACAGGCTCAGGAAGATATTCTGAAAGAGCAGTCTGAACAGACAGTAGATAATACTCAGACCGGAACTTCAGAAGAGGAAGCTGTGCAGGCTTCCGAGGCTGAAGAGCAGATTGAGTCTGAAGAAGCTCAGGAGTTGACAGCCGAAGAAAAGCTGGAGAAAGAGTTGGAAACTGTCAAGAAACTGGTAGAAGAACAGAAAGACAAATATTTGCGTCTGTCTGCAGAGTTTGATAACTATCGTAAGCGTACGTTGAAGGAAAAGGCAGAGCTGATTAAGAATGGAGGAGAAAAAGCCATAACTTCCATTCTGCCGATTTTGGATGACCTGGAAAGAGCCTTGCAGAATATGCAGAAGGCAGAGGATGTGAAAGCCATTTATGACGGCGTGGACTTGATTTATCAGAAATTCCTGAAGGAACTTTCTCATGAAGGTTTGAAGAAGATGGAACCGATAGGTGAGGCTTTCGATACCGATTATCACGAAGCGATTGCATTGGTGCCATCACCAAGTGAAGAGCAGAAGGGTAAAGTGCTGGATTGTGTACAGACAGGTTATACATTGAATGATAAAGTGATTCGTCACGCGAAAGTTGTTGTAGCTCAATAAAGAAAAAACAGATTCTGTCATGGCGAAAAGAGATTACTATGAAGTGCTGGGGGTTGAAAAGACAGCGTCAGCCGATGAAATAAAGAAAGCATATCGTAAGAAAGCTATTCAGTATCACCCGGATAAGAACCCGGGTGATAAAGCTGCTGAAGAGAAATTCAAGGAGGCTGCCGAAGCCTATGAAGTGTTGAGTAACCCGGATAAGCGTGCCCGTTACGACCAGTTTGGACATGCCGGAGTAGAAGGTGCCGCAGGTGCCGGAGGCTTCGGAGGTTTTGGTGGGCAGGGAATGTCTATGGATGACATCTTTTCAATGTTCGGTGATATCTTCGGTGGTCATGGCGGTTTCGGTGGCTTTGGCGGAGGTGCCGGTCAGTCTCGGCAGCGTAAGTTCCGTGGAGCGGATTTGCGTGTGAAGGTGAAATTGAACCTGAAGGAGATTTCTACAGGGGTAGAAAAGAAATTCAAGTTGAAGAAATATGTACAATGCAGTCATTGTCATGGAACCGGAGCCGAAGGTGATGGAGGGGTAGAAACCTGTCCGACTTGTCATGGTACCGGAAGTGTAACCCGCACCCAGCAGAGTATCTTTGGCATGATGCAGACCCAGACTGTTTGTCCGCAGTGTAACGGTGAAGGTAAGATTGTAAAGAACAAGTGTAAGGAATGCGGCGGTGAAGGAGTGGTATACGGCGAGGAAGTGGTGACCGTAAAAATTCCTGCCGGTGTTGCTGAAGGAATGCAGGTGACCATCAATGGTAAAGGTAATGCCGGAAAGCACAACGGTGTACCCGGAGATTTGCTGGTATTGGTGGAAGAAGAAAAGCATCCGGAACTGATACGTGATGAAAGCGACTTGATTTATAACTTACTGTTGAGTGTGCCTACTGCAGCATTGGGAGGAACGGTAGAGATTCCGACCATTGACGGTAAGGCGAAAATCAAGATAGAACCGGGTACTCAGCCAGGTAAGGTACTTCGTCTGCGTGGAAAAGGGCTTCCGAATATCAACAGTTATGGCTATAGCACCGGAACAGGAGACCTGTTGGTAAATGTCAGTGTCTACATTCCGGAAACATTGACTAAGGAGGAACGCCAGGCGTTGGAAAAATGGCAGGAATCTGAAAGCTTTAAACCGAATACCAGTTTAAAGGAAAAGATATTCAAGAAATTCAGAAGTCTGTTTGACTGATGATTTGATTGTTTGTGTGAGCGGGAAACAGGTAAGGAATTTATACTGTCTCCCGCTTATTTTTTTCAATAAACAGAACTGTTAAAATTACGGAAGGTTCATATAATGCTTCTTGTATAATATTAAAAATCTGGTTGAAAGATATCGTGCGGAAGAATTATCCTTATATTTGATGCAGAAAATTGGAATAATCATGAAGAACTGGATATTATCGATTTTGGCTTGTCTGGCCACATGGACGGCTCAGGCACAAGTTGAGCAAAGTAAAGAGTTGGTACAGCCGAATGATACGTTGTTGGCTGGTGAATTGCAACCTGTTCAATCATTGGCTGCCGATACTCTTTCTGTTCCTTTGGTTTCTCCTGTTATACCACCGTCTGCTGCTTACAGTCCGTTTAGTATGTACGGTGTATCTCCATTCTCATATCACGGTTTCGGAACATGGGAACTTCATAAAGGGTTCAATGCCTCGTTAGGGATGAGTTTGACATTCAGTCCCAGTAAGTACGCTCCATCCGGTGTAGGATTCGGTCAAGATGCGGCTTTCCTTTATGCGCTACCTTTGAGTAACCGGGTGAGTATAGCGGGAGGATTGTATGCCAGTAACATGGATTGGGGAAGATACAATTGCCGGACAATTGGAGTAGCCGGTATAGCGGCTTTTAAGGTCAATGAACGGATTAGTATCTATGCATACGGGAATAAATCGATTATGCCTAAGCGTTCTCCTCTTTACTATCCGACAATAGATTTTAATCCTGACCGGCTAGGAGGATTGGTCAATTTCAAATTAGGGGAAAGCAGCTCCATCAGTGTCGGAGTAGAAGCCCAAAAATATTCGTACCTGCCTTGAAGAATCCAAAGCAGGTACGAGATTCATGATTTTGGGAAATAAGGTTTATAGTTCGTTAAAGCTGCAACGTTTGAAGTAGACTTTCTGCAACGTGCCTGAGGTATTCTTCAATCGGAACTGTACAACCTGTTCTGAACCGGCTTGGGCTACTAACAGTGTTTTGTTGTTGGCTGGTTTCAGTTCCAAAGTCTTCCAATTGCCGTCGGCAGTCTGTACTTCCAATACAAATTTTCCTTCAATGTCTAATGTCCCTAGATCCAGAACGATGTTGCCCAAAGTTCTCGGATAATCCATTGCAAGCGTCAACTGGCCGTTGGACTGCCAGAGAATCACTTCGTTTGAAGAGGATACAGCTCCGGTACGGCCTTTCCGACGGACAGGAAGCAGAGCGAGTTGAGATACATCACTGTTCAGGGTATAAGGTTGATATTCAGCCCGTGTATCCAGTTGGGTACCTTGCTGTTGGTTGTATCGGATGGTACTGGCCTCGAATAGAGAATTGAATGTAGGCATCAGGCATTTAGAGCCACTTTTTACTCCCGGTTGGTAAGGATTCTGGTTGTAAGTAGCATCTACTTCTCCCATCTGTACCTGTAATGCTTGTGCATGTGCGTAGGTTTCTTTGAAATCTTCCGTTTTTCCGGTAGCTTGCTCTTGAATCATCTGGAGTATCTGTTGTCCGTATTCTCCTACCAGCTTGAACTGAATCAGCCAGGGCTTGATTTCTTCAATCAGAGGGCGGTTGGTTTTGCTGGCCATCAGCATATCGGCAGACAGAATGATTTGCTGACAAGCGTCCGAAACTTCCAGATAAGCTTTTTCATCGATTTTACCTTCTTTCGTATAACTTTCCTGTAAAGCTTTTAAAGCCGGTTGCAAGGCTACGGATTCATCTCTACGGAATCCATGTCCGTTTTCTCCCAAATCGGAATTGTGGGCAGCAAATGTTTCCAAGTATTTGGCGTGTTGAGGCATCAGGTCTTGAATAGCCCGTTTCCAGGAATTATCACTGTCGTATGATTCAAGATTCCACGCATAATCGGCTATGCTGTACAGAGCGATTTTAGAAGCCTCGGCCCGTTCCATGGGGTTCGATACGAAAGCAGCCATATCGTCTTTGATGTCCAGGCCGTTTCCGTAGACCGGTCCCATCAGCAGATGGTCGCGCACGTAGTCGGATACGGGGAAATTCCACCAGATATATGCTTTCCGTTTCAATAATGGATTGATGAATTCCATGGATGGTTTATCTATGCAGGCAATTACCCGGTCGCCAGTCCACATGATTTGGATACCTTTGTTGAGTTTGTCTCCTAAAGTGGTCAGATAACCTCCCTTTACGTCCGACCAGGATTTGTTGTATTCCGTCGGACACATTACTAACGGAGCAACATCTCCTTTTACTTTCACAAAGTTGTCATCCAGGTAATTCAATAATTCTGCCTGTTTTTCAGCTTTGGTGCCTTCGCCGGAAATGTCATCGAAGAAAACGGCAAAGGCGCGTACTCCCAGTTCATACATGCTTTCGAATTTTTTCATGAGGGCGTCGCGGTCTTCCGTGTTCCAACGGATATCCTGTCCCGGATGGATAGCCCAATAGAAGATGACTTCATTTTCCTTTGCTTTGTCGACCAGTGCTTTCAGTTGGGCTGCTTCTTGGGGCGGATAAGGCTTACGCCAGTTAGGGGTACTGTGATAAGGGTCATCTTTCGGACCATAGAGATATACGTTCAGTTTGTTTTTACCATAGAATTCCAGTTGTCGCAGGCGGGCGTCCTGGCTCCAGGGAGTACCGTAGAAACCTTCTACAACCCCACGATAAGGCAGGTCCGGATAGTCGGTTACCTGGACCAACGGTAGTTTCGGAAGTGTCAGCAGTTGAGCCAGTGTCTGTATTCCGTAGAACAATCCTTGTTCGTCTGCTCCAGCTACAATTATTTTGTCCTTTTCAATGCTCAGGTAATATCCTTCGGATTTGTTGGGGATATTTTTCTTGTACTTTTTGACGAGTTTGTCTCCTTGGATACCCAGATAGATGGGGAACCCATTTTCTTTTATCTGTCCTTTCCAAAGATTTTCTACGAGGGAAACTGCGGGAAGGTTTTCGTACGATTTATCGGTTATTAAAGATACCTGCAAAGGTATTTCCAATGAATCCTGTAGGGTTACATACTGTTGAGGGGTAGGCTGTATCTGAAAATTTTGTGCAGAAATGTGTTGCAGTGTGAATAATCCTACTGCGCCAGCCAGGATGAATCTTTTCATGTTACAGTTAAAGGTAATATATATGAGGTTAGAAATAATTGATTTAAATCTTGCGTATGCAATATTCGCAAAATAACTTGAGATTTGCAAATGAACCATCGTAAAACCCCTTGATGTTAGGATGATTGTATTCTTTTCCGTACTCTATATTGTATATAGGAGTCTACTCTTTGTCCACTTTTTGTAAATTTTATGTCTTTATTATCTTATTGATTAATAGTTTGTTGCTGTTTGCGCATGTCTCATGTTTATCCATATTTTCCTACATTCTGATAGTAAATCCTGTATTTTTTTTATCTTTGAAACAAAACAAGATGGTACAATCGGGACCTTGGGATAATACTGATGAAAAACTTCTGGGTTTATTGTTTAAACGGTATTTGCTTTTCTTTATTTATTCAAGTATGCATTGGATATGGTGAGGTTACTCTATGAATGAATAATTTGAAGAACGTTGTTTTTATCGGTTGCCTAATGGTTTTGATGGGCTTTTATGGACTATTTTATCCATTTGGGGATAAATAATGGGTATCTGATGGCATTATTTAAACATCAAAATATCATGAAAAAGATTTTAGTTAGTTTGGCTTTTGCCGCTGTCTTACCTCTTTCTGCACAGCAGAAGCCTGTTTATTTAGACGAAAGTAAGCCGATAGAGGAAAGGGTAGAAGATGCGTTGCCTCGTCTTACATTGAAAGAAAAAATAGCTTTGGTACATGCCCAGAGTAAGTTCAGCAGTGCTGGTGTACCCCGATTAGGAATTCCGGAGTTTTGGATGACTGACGGTCCTCATGGAGTTCGTCCGGAGGTGTTATGGGATGAATGGGATCAGGCAGGCTGGACAAATGATTCTTGTGTGGCTTTTCCTGCATTAACTTGTCTGGCTGCTACCTGGAATCCTGAAATGTCTCTTCTTTATGGACAGAGTATTGGTGAGGAAGCACGGTACCGGAATAAGACTGTACTTTTGGGACCGGGCGTGAATATTTATCGTACACCTCTTAATGGTCGTAACTTTGAATATATGGGAGAAGATCCTTACTTGTCCGCACACATGGTAGTACCATATATACAAGGTGTGCAGCAGAACGGTGTAGCGGCCTGTGTAAAGCATTTCGCGTTAAATAATCATGAGGTCAACCGTCATACTACCAATGTCATTGTCGACGATCGTGCTTTGTATGAAATTTATCTTCCAGCTTTCAAGGCAGCTGTTCAGGAAGGTAAAGCATGGGCCATCATGGGATCGTATAATTTGTATAAAGGACAACATTGTTGCCACAACCAATATCTGCTTAATGACATATTGAAAGGCGAATGGGGTTTTGATGGCGTTGTCATTTCTGATTGGGGAGGTGCGCATGATACAGATCAGGCCATTACTAATGGTCTTGACATGGAATTCGGCAGTTGGACCAACGGATTGAGTAACGGTGCCAGCAATGCTTATGACAATTATTACCTTGCCATGCCTTATCTGCAACGTATTCAAGAAGGAAAAGTCGGGACAAAAGAATTGGATGATAAAGTGAGACGTATTCTGCGTTTGGCTTTCCGTACGACGATGAATACTTCGCGTCCATGGGGGGCTATCCTTTCTCCGGAACATTATGAAGCAGCCCGTCGTATCGGTGAAGAAGGTATTGTGTTGCTTCAGAATGAGGGTGGATTATTGCCTATCAATCTTGACAAGGCCAAGAAAATAGCTGTGATAGGAGAAAATGCGATTAAAATGATGACAGTGGGTGGAGGTTCCTCATCGCTTAAGGTACAACGGGAGATTTCGCCGTTGGATGGTATCAGACAGCGTGTAGGTAATCAGGTGGAAGTCGTGTATGCTCGTGGCTATGTAGGCGATGCCAGTGGTGAATATAATGGAGTGGTGACGGGTCAGAATCTGAAAGATGACCGTACGCCTGATGAACTGATAGCCGAGGCGGTAAAGGTAGCTGCCGATGCTGATTATGTCATTTTTATCGGTGGCTTAAACAAGAGTGCTAACCAGGATTGTGAAGACACAGACCGTGCTGGGTTAGGATTGCCGTATGGTCAGGACGATGTTATCCAAGCTTTGGCTAAGGTGAACAGGAATCTGATAGTCGTAAATATCTCGGGTAATGCGGTAGCTATGCCTTGGGTGAAGGAGGTTCCTGCCATCGTACAGGATTGGTATTTAGGTTCCGAAGCTGGTAGTGCACTGGCTGCCGTGTTGGTAGGAGATGTGAATCCGAGTGGAAAATTACCGTTTACTTTCCCTGTAAAGCTGGAAGACAATGCGGCTTATGCCTTAGGAGAATATACTGGCGTACGTTCTGATACTGTCATCAACATCAAATACAATGAAAGTATTTTTGTCGGATACCGCTGGGCTGACAAGCAGAAAAAGTCTAAACCGTTGTTTGCTTTTGGTCATGGACTTTCATATACGACATTCGAATACGGAAAGCCTGTTGCCGATGCTAAAACCATGTCACCTGATGGAAAGTTGACTGTCAAAGTAACCGTCAAGAATACAGGGAGCCGTGAAGGCCAGGAGGTTGTACAACTTTATATAGCTGATAAGAAATCTTCTTTGCCTCGTCCGCTGAAAGAGTTGAAAGGTTTCAAGAAGATAAAGTTGACACCGGGAGAGAGCAAGGAAGTATCTTTTGTTATTGATAAAGAGGCTTTGAGTTTCTTTGACGATACCAAACATGCCTGGATAGCAGAACCGGGAAAGTTTGAGGCTATCATTGCAGCTTCTGCTGCAGATGTGAAAGGTGTTGTGCCTTTTGAACTGAAGTAACAGGTGTGCTTTTTTCGATTCCTCGGTAGCGTGATTTAATGGGTTACCGAGGAATCTTCGATAGTGATACTAGTTTTCCAAACAATACCGATATGCGTCGGTGTATGCGTGAACGCAGCATTCAGATAAAAATGTCAAAATGCATCGCTTTTTCCTAGAAAATTCTGATATTTGCAGTTCCAAAAATAGACGGACTTATGAATTATCAGGAAACGCTCCATTATTTATTTACCAGCACTCCCTTATTTCAGCATGTAGGGAAAGATGCTTATAAAGAGGGATTGGAAAATACACATGCATTGGATGCATATTTCGGACATCCTCATCGTACTTTCCATACTATCCATGTTGCCGGAACCAATGGAAAAGGTTCCTGTTCACACACGTTGGCAGCTATTCTGCAGCGTGCAGGATATCGTACCGGACTGTATACGTCTCCTCATCTGGTGGATTTCCGTGAGCGTATCCGGGTAAATGGCGAACCGGTACCCGAATCTTATGTGGTAGATTTCGTGGAGAAGCATCGTCATTTCTTTGAACCTTTGCACCCTTCTTTTTTTGAACTGACTACAGCAATGGCTTTCCGGTATTTTGCCGATAGTCAGGTGGATGTGGCCGTGATTGAAGTCGGATTAGGAGGACGCCTGGATTGTACCAATATCATTCGTCCGGATTTGTGTGTCATAACGAACATCAGTTTTGACCATATACAGTTTTTGGGGGATACCTTGGAGAAGATTGCTGCTGAAAAAGCGGGAATCATCAAGTCGGATATTCCGGTGGTAGTGGGCGAAACTACGGCGGAGACAAAGCCGGTATTCTTGCGCAAGGCACAGGAAGTAGGAGCTCCGATAATCTTTGCGGAAGAAGAGCACCTGTTACTTTCGCATACGCGTACTTCCGACGGGCAATATTTGTATCAGACCGTAGATTATGCTGATTTGAAAGGAGAATTGGGTGGATTGTGTCAGTTGAAAAATACCAATACATTGCTTTCTGCTATCCGTCAGTTGAAAGTGCGGGGATATGCGTTGACGGATGAGGCCGTAAGAGAAGGTTTTGCCGGAGTCTGTGAATTGACCGGACTGATGGGACGGTGGCAGAAGGTAGGTTCTTGCCCTACAGTAATCTGTGACACAGGTCATAATGTAGGAGGAATTTCATATATTGTGGAACAGCTGGCTTTACAGACCTATGATAGGTTGCACATTGTGATGGGGATGGTCAATGATAAGGATATCAGTGGCGTTCTGGCTATGTTGCCTCGGAAGGCTTCGTATTATTTCACGCAAGCCAGTGTACAGCGTGCACTTCCTGCCGGACGGGTGAAGGAGTTGGCGAATAAGTTTGGACTGGAAGGGGAGGCTTATCCCGATGTAAGTTCTGCTCTTGCTGCCGCTAAAGCTGCAGCAACCGATAAAGATTTGATTTTTGTCGGTGGAAGCAGTTTTATTGTAGCCGACCTTTTAAGTTCGATGAAATAATCCGATTTCTTTTTGAGAAAATGTTTGGGAATCTTGAATAAAATCTTTTTATTTGCAAGGAAATTGCATTTGTGTAAATAGAAAGATTTTAATATATGAATAACACATTTTATCGCGAGGATAATCTGAGCGGATTGAAACGCACTGATTTCCAAAAAACGGTTCAAGGTAAAGAGACCGATTTATTTATTCTGTCAAATAATAATGGGGCTGAGGTAGCAGTAACAAATTACGGTGGTGCCATTCTGGCAATCATGGTTCCGGATAAGAATGGAAATTTAGGTAATGTGATTCAGGGACATGATACTATAGATAAGGTAATCAATAGTCCTGAACCTTTCTTGAGCACGTTGATTGGTCGGTATGGAAACAGAATCTGTAAAGGCCGGTTCACATTGGATGGTAAGGAATATACGTTGGCCATCAATAACGGACCTAACTCTTTACATGGCGGACCTACCGGTTTTCATGCCCGTGTATGGGATGCCGAACAACCTGCTAAAAATTCAGTAGTGTTGAAATACCTTTCTGTTGACGGGGAAGAGGGCTTCCCGGGAAATCTGAATGTAGAAGTAGTTTACACACTGTCTGATTCTAATGAACTGATAATCGAATATAAGGCTACTACCGATAAACGCACTTTGGTAAATCTTACTCATCATGCTTTCTTCAGCCTTTCCGGATTGGCAAATCCGACTCAAAGTATCGAAAACAATATCCTTACTATCAACGCAGACTATTATACTCCGATGGATGAAGTATCCATCACTACGGGCGAAATTCTGAAAGTGGCAGATACACCGATGGATTTCCGGACACCGCATGTGGTAGGTAGTCGTATCAATGAACCTTTCCAGCAATTGGTTTACGGTGCCGGTTATGACCATTGTTATGTATTGAACAAACCCGAAGTCGGTGCGTTGAGTTTTGCGGTGAAATGCGTCGAACCGGTCAGTGGACGTTCGTTGGAGATGTATACTACAGAACCGGGTGTACAGCTTTACACATCTAATTGGCTGAACGGCTTCTCCGGTTGGCATGGAGCTACTTTCCCGGCTCGCAGTGCCATCTGTTTCGAAGCCCAACATTTTCCGGATACTCCTAACAAGGCTCATTTCCCGTCGGCTGTCTTAAATCCGGGTGAGACCTATCATCAAGTGACAGTCTATAAGTTTGGGGTAGAGAAATAAACGGACTTTCTGCTGAATTAACTTAATTTACAACTTAATACACTTTTATTTAAACCATGGAACAACAAAAACAAAAAACTAATGTCATCGCAATCATTACGATGTTCTTTCTGTTTGCGATGATTTCATTTGTTACCAATTTGGCCGCGCCGTTCGGTACAATCTGGAAAAACCAGTATGCCGGTGCCAACACATTGGGTATGATGGGTAACATGATGAACTTTCTGGCATACCTTTTCATGGGTATTCCTGCCGGTAATATGCTGGTAAAAATCGGATATAAGAAGACATCCTTGATTGCTATGGCAGTCGGTTTTGTCGGCTTGTTGATTCAGTATTTATCCAGCCTTTTCGGAGCCGATGTAGATGTATTCTCATTGGGCGAATATTCCATTAAATTGAATTTTATCATCTATCTGTTAGGTGCTTTTGTCTGCGGTTTCAGCGTTTGTATGTTGAATACAGTGGTAAATCCGATGTTGAACCTGTTAGGTGGTGGCGGTAATAAAGGTAATCAGCTGATTCAGACTGGTGGTGCGTTGAACTCTTTGTCTGGTACATTGACCCCGCTGTTTGTAGGTGTGCTGATTGGTACTGTTACTCCGAAAACAGCCATGTCAGATGTAGCTCCTCTGCTGTTTATCGCTATGGGTGTGTTCGCATTCACTTTCATTGTTATTTCGTTTGTGAATATTCCTGAGCCTCACATGAGAAAGAAAGGAGAAGGCGCAGCGAAGGAAAAATTCTCTCACAGTCCCTGGAGTTTCCGTCATACGGTTTTGGGTGTTATCGGTATCTTTATTTATGTAGGTATTGAAATCGGTATACCTGGTACATTGAACTTCTATTTGGCAGACTCTAGCGAGAAAGGTGCCGGTATTCTGACAAATGGAGCAGCTATCGGTGGTGCTATTGCTGCTATCTACTGGTTGCTGATGTTGGTTGGTCGTTTGACCAGTAGTATTATCAGTGGAAAGGTTTCTACTCGTTCACAGCTGATAACTGCTTCTGCATTGGCTATTCTTTTCATTGCGATTGCTATATTCACACCGAAGAGTGTAGGATTCAATGTTCCATCTTTCGTATACGACCCGGTTGCCAAGACTTCTGAAATCCTGACTAATGCCGGCGTTCCTGCCGATCAGGTAGCTTTGTTCATTGACAATCCGACAGAAGAAAACCTGATGGCACATGCTGATTTATTGCAGGGCATGAGTCTGACTCCGACAGATGTAATGAATTCCATGAAAACTCCGTTGGTACCGGTCAGCTGTCTGTTCCTGGTGCTTTGCGGTCTTTGTACTTCTGTCATGTGGGGTGGTATCTTCAACCTGGCTGTAGAAGGTTTGGGTAAATATACAGCCCAGGCATCCGGTATCTTTATGATGATGGTTGTGGGTGGAGGTATCTTCCCGTTGTTGCAGCAAGTCATCTCTGATGCGGTAGGTTATATGGCCAGCTACTGGTTGATTGTAGCCATGCTTGCTTATCTGTTGTTCTATGGCCTGGTAGGCTGTAAGAATGTCAATAAAGATATTCCTGTAGATTAAGAATTGCCTTTGTCCGGGCTTGATTCAAGCCCGGATTCCTTATATTAATATTAACCTTTTAAATTTAAATGTTATGGATATAGAATTTGTGAGAAGCCGTTTCATTAAACACTTTGATGGTACAACAGGCTCAGTATATGCTTCCCCGGGACGTATTAATTTGATTGGTGAACATACAGATTATAACGGTGGTTTTGTATTTCCGGGGGCTGTAGACAAAGGAATGATTGCTGAAATCAAACCGAATGGAAAAGATAAAGTTTGTGCGTATTCTATAGACTTGAAAGATTACGTAGAATTTGGTTTGAATGAAGAAGATGCTCCGAAAGCAAGCTGGGCACGTTATATCTTCGGTGTTTGCCGTGAAATGATTAAGCGTGGTGTAGACGTAAAAGGTTTCAATACTGCTTTTGCCGGTGATGTGCCTCTGGGTGCAGGTATGTCTTCATCTGCAGCTTTGGAGTCTACCTATGCTTTTGCTTTGAACGATCTCTTTGGCGACAATAAAATTGATAAATTCGAATTGGCTAAGGTAGGTCAGGCTACAGAACACAACTATTGTGGTGTAAACTGTGGTATCATGGATCAGTTTGCTTCTGTATTTGGTAAAGAAGGACATCTTATCCGTTTGGATTGCCGTTCATTGGAATATCAGTATTTCCCATTCAAACCGGAAGGCTATCGTCTGGTTTTGGTGGATTCGGTGGTAAAACACGAACTGGCTTCTTCTGCTTATAATAAACGCCGCCAGAGTTGCGAAGCTGTAGTTGCAGCTATCAAGGCTACTCATCCGGAAGTTGAATTCTTGCGTGATTGCAGCATGGATATGTTGAATGAAGTAAAAGACAAGGTTTCTGAAGAAGATTATAAGCGTGCGGAATATGTAATCGAAGAAATCCAGCGTGTATTGGATGTTTGCGACGCTTTGGAAAAAGGTGACTACGAAACTGTCGGCCAGAAGATGTATGAAACCCATCATGGTATGAGTAAATTGTACGAAGTAAGCTGCGAAGAACTTGATTTCTTGAACGATATTGCCTTCGATTGCGGCGTAACTGGTTCACGTATCATGGGTGGCGGTTTCGGTGGATGTACCATCAACTTGGTAAAGAATGAGTTGTATGAAACATTTATCAGTACAGTGAAAGACCGTTATAAAGAAAAATTCGGTCGTAGTCCGAAAGTTTACGATGTTGTAATCAGCGACGGTTCTCGTAAACTCTGCTAATTGTAGGTTGTTTCCATAGTCTACATAGATTTGAAGAGGGTGTGTCAAAACTCATTTTTTGAAAATGTGAACTTATAATTTGAAATTTGAGCATCCTAAAAGACTAAAGAAAGGGCCGTATCATTACTCTATACAGAGTTTGATACGACCCTTTTAAATATTATAGTTACAATCTGTAACTTTGAGGAGTAGTCATTTTAGTTTTGACACACCCTCTTTTTACTTTACTCGCCTAACCGTCCGGTACAGCGCAGGTATTCTGTTTCGTAGGTCTTATATTGGGTCAGTGCTTCGATGCGGTTACTTTCGGCCTGTTGCCATTGTGATTGGGCATCCAGCAGGTCGGTCAGTGTACTGAGTCCGTTGGTGTATCGGTCGCGCATGACCCGCAGGTTCTCGTTGGCCTGTCTGCTGCCCAGTTCGGCAGTCTGTACCAGGTTGTATCCGTCGGTCAGATTCTGGATTGCCTGTCTGACTTCGATGCTTAGCAGGCGTGAATTGCGTTGCAGGTCGAGTTGGGCGTTCTGCAGATCCAGTTTGGCTTTCTTTACTTTCTTCAGACCTTCTCCCCAATGGAAAAGCGGGATGCTGACGGAAGCCATTACCAGTCCGATGCCATCATCCAGTTTTTGGGTAAAGGGAATGTAGTTTCCTTGCGGATCGGCTGTCATGCCGTTCAGTTTGATGTTTCCATAGTACGCATATCCGGCAGAAAGTCCGATTTGCGGTAAAATGTCTCCACGTACCATTTTAATCTGTTGTTGGCGGGCAGCTATCTGTTGTTCCAGCAGTTTCAGTTCAGGACGTAATGCGATGCTCTCATCCAGTCGGGCAGGAGCTGTCACTTGAATGAGCGTGTCTACCGGAATCGGTTGAGTATCGAACGGTTCGCCCAGTGTGTGGCACAATGCCATCCGGCAGAGGTCTGCTCCGTTCCGTGCCTTTTGTAGCTGATAGCTGATTTCACTTCGTTTGGCATTGATACGCAGCAGTTCGTTGTCGGTACCCATTCCTGCCTTCACCGCAGTTTCCACCTGTCTGTACAAGGTATCCATCTGTATCTGATAAGCTTCCAGCATGCGTACCTTCTGTCTTACGGCAATGTAGTTCCAGTACCCCTTGTCGGCTTCGGCGGTTACGTCCATCCGGGTTTTCCTCAGATTCTGGGCGGCACTTTCCTTGCCGATACGGGCCAGTTTGTTGCCGGCTGTGATTTTCCCGCCGGCATACAGCGGTTGGATGATACTGATACCAGCCAGATACATGCCGTGCATCTGCAGTTCCATGCCCATCATGTCCATGTCGGGGAACATATAGGTTCCCGAAACCATACCGTCCAGTTTCGGCAGGTAAGAGCTGAAGGCGATGTCTTTGTCCAGTTCTGCCTGTTGCAGGGCATGGTTGGCTTTCTGGAGTTCTTCGTTGCGCTGCAGTGCCAGTTCCCGGCATTCGGTCTGGGTAAGGAACAGTTCTTTTTGTGCGGATGCCTGTACCGAAAAACTTAGGGCCAGCGCACCCAGTAAGATATGGCGTTTCATGAGTGTAAATGTGTAAGGTTAGACTTCGGTTCCGGTTTGTGTATACGGAACAAAGCCGTATAGAATATCGGTAACAGAATTAATGTGATGAGGGTACCTACCGTCAGTCCGCCCATGATGGTGATGGCCATGGAGCCGTACATGGGGTCGTTCACCAGCGGTACCATTCCCACGATGGTGGTAAGCGAAGCCATCAGGACGGGACGCACACGGGAGACGGTCGCCTCTACCACGGCATGATACGGATGGCAGTGCTCTTCCGTTTGCAGGCGGTTGATTTCGTCTACCAGTACGATGGCATTCTTTACCATCATGCCGATAAGTCCCATCATACCGATGATGGCCATAAAGGTGAACGGTTGCCGGAACAGGAGCAGTGCCGGTGTGATACCACAGAAGACAAAGGGGAAGCAGAGTAGGATAAGGGATACCTTTCTCCAACTGTTGAAGAGCAATAGCAGTACAGCCAGGATGATGAAAATACTGATAGGCAGATATTTCAACAGGTTCCCGATGGCGTCTCCCTGTAGTTCGCCTTCCCCTACCCAACGCATGTTGTAACCGGCAGGCAAGGGGATGGCTTCTATTTCGGGTCGGATGGAAGCGACCACTTTGGCCGGTGTAGCATCGTAAAGGTCAGTATTAGGGTCACATTCCGCTTCGATAGCCCGTTGTCCGTTGAGGCGGTAAACGTAGTTCTCTTCCCAGTCCAGCCGGATGTCACGTGCCACATTGCCCAGCGGAACGCTGCGGAACAGGTTGTCCTGCAGTTCGTCCATACCTTTCGATCCGGTCATGATACCTTTCAGGTCATTGTCGCTCATGCGCAGGTTCAGGGTACTCCATACGGGAATATCGTTCAGATCAGTGATACGGCTGCCGTCTTCGTTACGTACCAGCAGGTTGATAAGAACCGTCCGGTCCTGGTCATTCAGTACTCCTACCGGCATCCCGTCGGTAGCGGCCAGTAGGGCATTTCCTACATCACTCCGTTCGATACCCGAACGTAATGCGTCTTCACGTACATAGTCCGCTATCAGTGCTTTGCCTTTGGGTTTCCAGTTATTCTCTACCGAGTAGGCATCTACGTACGGACAGCGTCGCATAATGTCTTCGGCCTGTCTGCTCAATTCCCGTAAGACAGCCGGGTCAGGTCCCGAAAATTCAACCTCTACCGTATGTGAGGAAGCAATGGAGAAATTGTATTTTCGGATGCGTATGTAAGCGTCCGGATAACGTTCGCGCAACAGTTTCCTTACTCCGGGAATCTGTTCGACTACGGTCTTGTAATCCTTGCAGTCCACCATCAGTTCTCCGTAGCAGTCCCCGCCCGATGTCATGGGACGTACCAGGCAGTAATGGGCCGGAGCGCTTCCCATACTGGCAGCTACCCGTTCGATGGCCGGATTCTGCTTGAGCAGTACCGACATGTCCTGGAGGTCTTGTCGTACGCGGTTCGGGTCGGTCTGTGCAGGCAGGTAGTATTCCACGATGAACTGTTTGTAGTCGAAATCGGGGAAGAAGAGGTTTTTCACCCGTGTCATTCCGAAAATACAGAGTGCCAGAACAGCAGTTGCGGTAACGAGGGTCGTTTTCTTGTGTCCGATCAGGAAGCCGATGCTTCGGCGCACGAAGCGGTGAACGGGAGAATTGTGGACTTCCTGCTTTCCGTCCTCTTTCTTTTCATGGATGGGTAGCCACGATTTGGCACAGATAGGCACCTGTGTCAGTGCCAGTACCCAGCTGGCCAGCAAACTCACGCAGAGTACCAGAAACAGGTCGCAGGCGTATTCTCCGGCCGAGTCGGGCGAGAGATAGACTGCCAGGAAGGTCGATACGGCAATGATGGTAGCTCCCAACAGCGGCATGGCGGTATGATTCCCGATGCGGTAGAGGTAGGTTTTCGGGCCGAGCCCTCGTTTCTTGTCGGTCAGAATACCGTCCATGATGACAATGGCGTTGTCTACCAGCATTCCCATGGCTACGATGAATGCCCCCAGGGAGATACGTTGCAGGGTAGTACCGCACATCAGCAGGATGGGGAAGGATACGGCGATGGTCAGTACCAGTCCGAAGCCGATGATGACTCCGCTGCGGAATCCCATGGTGAATACCAGCACGAGGATGACAATCAGGACCGATTCTACCAGGTTGACCATGAACGAACTGATGGCCTCATTCACTTTATCGGGTTGGAAGAATATCTTTTCCGTTTCCATACCGACGGGAATCTGTTGCATGATTTCTGCCAGCCGTTTGTCTACAGCCTTTCCTACGTCGGGCACAATGGCATTCTCTTCCAGGGTAAGGCAGATGGCCAGTGCCGGCTTTCCGTCGACGAAGAAGCCGTTCCGTTGCGGCTCGGAATAGGTGCGTTCTATCTTCGCTACATCTTCCAGGCGGATTTGCTTTCCTTGTGGAGTACTGATAAGCAGGTTACGGATATCGGCCTCATCGGTCACCGCACTGCCTACATGCAGTTGTATCCGGTAGTTTCCGTTCAGGTAATTGCCTGCGTTCACCGTCTTTCCGGCATTCTGCAGACTCATCATGATTTGGGTGGGGATAATTCCGTTACGGGCAATCTTCTCTTTCGACAGAGTGATGTTGATGACCTCATCCCGGTTGCCGCTGATGAGGATACGTTTCACTCCTTTTACTCCCAGCAGTTCCCGGCGTATCAGCTTGGCATACTTATACAGTTCGGGATAGGAATATCCGTCGCCTTTGAAAGCGTAGAAGATGCCGTACACGTCCATCATATCATCCACTACAATCGGATCGTAACACCCTTGGGGAAGTTTGGAGTGACTGTCGTTCACCTTCCGGCGTAGCAGGTCGAAATGCTGCTCCAGGTCTTTCTGCAGGACGGTCATCTGGAACTCTACCGTAAAGGTAGCCATGCCGTTCTGACATTCCGACTTGATTTTCTTGACGTTGGGAAGGGCACGGAGTTCCTCTTCCAGGGTCTGGGCTACTTTCAGTTCCACTTCGTGGGCACTGGCACCCGGATAAGGGACGATGACCATGGCCTGCTTGACCGATACGGCCGGGTCCTCCAGTTTCGGCATCTGCAGGAATGACAGTATTCCGGCTATCAGGATGCCTATCATGAGCGACCAGAACAGGGTAGGCCGTTTGACAAAGAATTCGGTAAGTTTCATCAGATGAGTCCTCCTACATTCGTTTTACTTTCCGTGTCTATTACACGGACCTTCTCTTTCTCCTGCAGGGCATTTACGCCCGCTTTCACTACCTGTTCAGTGCCATTCAGACCGGCACTGATGATAGCGTCTCCCGTACCGTCTATTCCGCTACACACGACTTTACGTTTGCTGACGGTGGAGTCGGCTTCCAGGATCCACACATAGGTTTCCTCCTGCTGACGGATAACGGCATGAAGCGGTAGGCAGAATGTGCTTCCGAGGCTGTCTGTTCCTTCTATATGGATGGTGATTCCGATGTTCATTCCGGCGCTGAGCCGTGTGTCAGGTTTTCCGTCGAAAGCCAGTTTCAGCTGATACAGCTGATTACCGTCGGCTTTCGGGGTAATGCTTACAACCTGCATTGGCATTTCTTCTGCCTGTTCAAAGGTAGCCTGACTGGTGATTTTCCCGAAACGGGAACGTAACAGGTAAACGTCGGCAGGCAGTTCAGTCTCCACCTCTATCCGGTGTACATCCAGCAGGTTGATGACCGGTGTTCCGGCATCCACCATTTCAGCCGGAGCGAAGTTCACGCTTTGTACATAGCCGTCTGTCGGAGCATACAGTCGGGTATAGTCCAGCTTGTTCCGGTTGACCTGCAGCTGTACTTTCAGTTGCTGTAATCCGGCTACCGCTTTCTCATAGTCGTTGACCGATACACTTTTGCTGTGATACAAGGCTTCCAGGCGCTTCACTTCATCCTCCAGCTGTTTGGATTGTATCTCCAGTGCTTCTACCCCTAGCCGGTAATCGGCATCGTCCAACCGGGCGATGAGTTGTCCTTTTCTTACATGATCGCCTTCTTTTACCAGTATCTGTTCGATTTGTCCGGGTGTCTTGAATCCCAGGCTGATGTCGTGCTTTTCTTGTACGATGCCTGAAAAATGTTTCACGTAGCTTGCTCCTATACGGACGGGATTGATCAGCATGACACTGCGGGTGAATGTCTCCGCAGGTTTTTCGGTGCATCCGTTTGTCAGGCAAAGGATGACCGGCAGCAACAGTAATTTTTTCATATTCCGATGTTTAGTGTTCATTTTTACAAAGGTCTGATATTTTGTCCTTCTTTTTGCCACCTAATCAACTTATAAAATGTTCTAAAGGTCGGAAATATGCGTGATTTATTGGAGGATTTTCTGATATTCTGTTCTAAAGGGCTATCTGTCTTCCTTTTTCTGATTGCATATAATCTCCCATACGCTTGATTTATGTCGACACTAATTGCACTATCCTGTAATTCACCCACAATTTGTGGGTGGATTGTAAGCTGTTTATTCTAAATCAAATAGAATATTATGCCTATGATATGTTTGTAGTATTCCCTAGGAATGTGCCAAATCACTGTTCTGGATTCACCCCCAACTTGGGGGTGAATTGTACTTTGTTCATTATAAATCAAATATAATTCTTTTGTGCTATGAGAGTATTATGGAAAATTTCGGAAATGAGAATTATATGAAAAGAAAGAAAATCATTCGCTTAAATCTATCAACTGTTGTATATTCTTGTCGTAGGCCACAGGCTTGCCGCTAACGATATACATTACCGCCTGCTCTATCACAGGAAAAGGCACTACAAACCATTCCTTGGGACGCTTCCCATCGACGGTCACTTGCAACTGTACTCCGTCGAAGAGCTTATGTATCAGCGATTCGAAAACGGAGCTTTTCACGTTGTACACCCGCCAGGTAGCTACCGTCTCCACGTCAGCACACAAGTAGGTAGGCTCGTTTTTGGCATTGGCAATGCGGGCTTCCAGCGGTGTAGTTGTAAAACCTATCTTATACAGGTTGGGAATAGACTTTATTTCGGGGGCTTTCGACAACGAACGAAGAACATAAATCAGACCGCTTTCCACGTCGTCGGAGACGACGGAAAAGTGTTTCTTCAGATAGTCATCTTCCACAGCCGACAGGTTTTGTACCGTATAGCCTGTACGATACAGGTTCTTGCAAAGCGTTTGCATATAGATTCCCGACTCCATGCCGTTTTCGTAGATGCAGCGGGTACGGCTGTTCTTTCGGCCGTGCCTGTTTTTTTCTATCTGGTCCATACCTGCTATATATACCAGTATGCCGTCTTCCACAAAATATCGGCCGGAGGCCACATGGGCTTCTTTGAACTTAATCAAATGATATTTGCCCGACTTCAGGCCGGCATGTACTGCTTTGAAACCCGCTTCGAACGATCCGAAATCCTCGCATTTCACCCGCTGGGCCACGTAATCGGCCTCCCGCCTTTCCTCCAGCTTTCGCTTCATATAGTCAGGCAGGTCGAACAGACTACCATCTGTCACCTCTACATCATCCAGAAGTGGGTCGGCAAAAATAGCCTCCAGCTGTTGTTCAGGCGTCTGCACAGGCAGGCCATAGGCAGATGGAGGTTCGGAAACCACCTGGCCGCTTGTGTCGTCCAATAGCCCTACGCTGTCGTAAGGGCGGCAACGCTCTTTCTTCACAGGGTCGCTCAGAATGCCTTTCAGCTGGTTGTAGAGGCTGCGTTCTTCGCGGTCGGCATCGCCCTGCGGGCGACGCCCGTTGGCCTCTATAAACTCCACAATGCGCTGAAAGCCGGCTATCAGGCGGTCGCTGGAAGTCACTTTCTTTGGGGGGGCGGTGACATCAGCCAAAAGTGGGTCTGCAAATATTTTCTCCAGTTCTTTATCCCAGTTTATCATCGTTTGTTCGCAAGTGATTGTTGTTTCAGTTTCCGTAAATATTCAATGGCCATCGCAATGCGCCTGCCGTTGGCATCGGCCTCGTTGAGCGTCGGCACTTTATTGTTGTGCTCTTCCCTCCACTTGGGCAGATACTTGGTGAATAGCAGGATAGCTTCTTCGCGTGTCATTTCTTCGCGCTGGGCTTCTATCTCGTATTGGATGGTGTGCAACACCTCGGGCGTCAGCGATTTGGACAATATCTCGTAGGCACGCTGGAAGGGATTGATGGAGTCTATCAGATTGATGGATAAATGGTCCAGGTTGACAAAACGGTTGGCCAGGCGGATAAACTTGTTGCCGCTGTCGTCCGTCGTAATGTCCTGCCCCTGCGTGGCTATTGTCAGGATGGCATGTTTGGCTACCTGATCCACTTCCTCCTCCGTCAGGTTATGGTATTTCTCGGCAATGATTTTGGGGATATACACCTGCGTAATGACTTCAGTCATATCCGTGCCAAGGATGGCTTCGCGGATGCGCTTGTCCGATAGCGTAGTGGCTATCAGCGTATCGAGGTCGTTGTCGATGATAGCCTGTGCCCGTTCGGTAGGTGTAGGCAAACCTTCCACCTCAATGGTATGCTTGCGATCTGTTCCACTTGTCGGGCTTTCGTCCGCTACCTCGTCGGGAACTTCTTCATCCCGCTTGGTCTTGAACGTCCAGCGGGGCGCCATGACCTGCTCCATTAGCAGGGAGGCCGAAATGGATTTCAAAAAGTCGTTAACGGCCATCGTCACATCGTCCTGTGCAGCATCAGGACAAGGTATCAGGTTGATGAACTGCGCATGCGTCTTCCCCTCGCAGTCGCGCGTACAGCGTCCTATAATCTGCACGATTTCGGTCAGCGACGAACGTATGCCGATGGTGATGCAGCATTCGCACCATGCCCAGTCGAAACCTTCCTTGGCCGTGCCGAGTGCTATCAGAATGTCGAGTGCGTCGCGCGAATTCATGCGTTGCAGGTAGGCCTGAAGAGCATCCCTGCACGAAGGATTGTCTTCTACCAGATCTCCTACCTTCAGGATACGACCATCGGGAGTCTGTACATGATAAATGTGATGTTCATAGTCCGTCTCTACAATTTCGCCTATACAGCGGATGATATCGGCCGCCTCGTCATACTTCGATGCATAAGAAGTCTTGGAGTTTACGTTGGGAATGTGTATTAGTGTCTTTTTTGTCGTATCGAGCGTTTCTGGCAGAGCCGTGATATACTTGCTTGTAAAGAACTGGTAGCCGATGCCCAGACTCTTCAAGTACTTGTATCCGCTGAGCTGCTGATAATAATTATAGTTGATGGTGGGTTGGAACCTGGCTTCGTCTTCGGGCCGCATCACAGGAACGGCATCCCCACGGAAATAACTGCCCGTCATGGCCAGTATGTGTGCCGACGTTTCATTGAGCAACCGGCGTATCAGCTCGCCCAAATTATTGTTGGCATCAGCCGAGGTATGATGAAACTCATCAATACCAAAGAATACATCGTCCAACCACTCGTTGGGAATATCCTTTAGGGCATTGCGCAGGGTGCTGTGCGTACACACCAGTATCTGCGCCTTGTTTTCAGGGTGCAGGAATTCGCCCAGTACTTTGCGTTTGGACGTTTCCGACCCTAATGAGTCGCACAGGTTGTAGTAAGGCACCACCTTCCAGTCGGCAAAGAAACCATAGTCTTTCAGATTCGTGTTTCTGAACGAACGGCCGATGGATTTTTCGGGAACGGCAACGACAATCTTTCTGATGCCCTGATTTGCCAGCTTGTCGAGGGCCACAAACATCATAGCACGGCTCTTGCCCGATGCTGGAGGAGCTTTCACCAGCAAATAGGGCCGATGACGCTGTTCGTACACTATGGCCTGCATTTCACGCATACCCAGTTCATTGGTAGCGCTCGACTGCCCTGTTCGGGCATATTCTATGTTTACAAGGTTATTTACTCCCATATTGGTTTCCTTTTTGTTTCAATTCGTCTGTAAATTCCTGATAGAGGGCTACAGGTCCGTAGTGCCACAGCTTGGTGGTTTCGTCGGCCAGCCTTTTGTAGGTGTCCGAACGATAGAAACGGCGCATGGCCTCTATGATCGTAACGTGGTGTTCGTGTGCATAGATTTGCGCCACCCGGCTGACCTTACCTGGCAGCAGCAGATACAGATTCTTGTTGGTAATGTCCAGATTCATAGGCAGACCTCCTTGGCTTCTTTGAATTTCAGGCAGGCAAGCGAGCGGAGAGTGTGAAACAACAACTGATCGACCAATACATATGTCTTCAGCTCTTTTATCAGTTCCTGTTTGTTCAGCAGGCCACCTTCGTACAATGCAAATGCCGCATATACGCGGTCGTTGGCCACGGGGCCCCACACAATATCATGTGCGTGGTGGTAATTCATGTCCGTTCGGTTGGCCATCACAAAGTCGAGCCATTCTTCCGTAGGTTCTGTGAAGTGAAGCACGTCTAGGCCCGATGCACAGGCTTCGTCCCACTCATACACATTGACGTACCCTTTACCACCCGTTCCCTTTAACTTTCGTCTGACCCAAAGCGTAGCTTGTTCTTCGGACGTCGTGGTGTAGAAGCCGTTCCCATAATCCAACGCCCGGTTGGCTTCCCTTATTTCAGGTGTCTCTACTTGCTCTATGCTGCCATGATATACTATCATTCCGTTATTTCCTCCTGTTTTTTATCAGTTCGTCTATTTCCTCCATCAGCCACTGGTGGCCTTGTGTGTGCAGCACCTCGAAATTATCCTTCAGATAGGGCAACACTTCGTATCGATCGAACAGGGAGACCACTTCATCCCCACTCAACTGATGCTTCTTTCCATACTGCTCGATGCAAAAAGAAAGGAAATAGGCGATATCGAGTTCTTTGTCTTTCATACATTATGTTTTAGGCGTGCTAAATATACGATTTTTATTGGATAAGGTAAAAGGATAGAGTTTTATGATTTAGCTCTTAGACTTTATGTTACATCTTATTAAATCTCCATCTTAATTACTATCAAATCTTTATATTTATCTATGATTGGATAAAGTCGTTTTCTAATCTCCATTCTAAATGAGGGTTCATGTAATCCATATTTCCCTATTACATTTTTAATTTTTTCTCTTATATCATATTGAGTCAAATTGATTTTATTCCCTTCTTTATCAAAAAAGGGCACTTCTTGCTCAATATCCCTCATTTTCCAATCTTTTTGATAGTAGCTATATTTTGTTAAGAATATGTGGCAGGAACTATTCCTGTAATATTGCAACATAAAATATTCGTCCTCTGATACAGATTGCTTTATTTCTTCTATCATTTTAAGTATGCTATCATGTTGTATATCTTTTGAATCAAGCGATTCTATATAAGCACGACTATTTGTCAATAGCTCCCATAAACATATATAATAAACTCTTTCATGGTATTTATCTGCCATATTAGACAAATCATTTAGTTCTATCAAATTTCTGCACCATTGCGAAAATACAACAGAATTTGCAAATTGCAAATCATCTATTTCATCTTGACTAAACTTTCCCATATTCTTATTATTTTTTCGTCATTTTAGCATACAACTTAAACAAACACTCCAAACGCTCTTCATCCGAAGAGAAAGGCTCTGGACGATAGCAACGCTCTACAGCCAGGTCGAGGCGATGATGTACTTCTTTCAAGGCTTCGGGCATGGTTTCAGGATTGTATTGCTCGCCCAGCGTCATGTCGAAATGCTGGTCGCGCACATCCAATACTTCTTGAGCCAACTCCTCCAACTCCGCTTTCTGCGCATCATTGATAGCAGGGAAAGGGAAGGTGTTGTAGCATAGCTGGGCAGAATAACGATAATCCGTCTTCAATCGTCCTCCTACTGTCTTTACCCAAGCCATGTGCATTTTGCTGGTGAGGATGCCGAAGAGCCACAAATCATCTGTACCTACAACTAAACAACTATTATGAGCAATATTCCCTTTATTAAAAAAGCCCATAGGTATATATTCTCTATTTTCGGAAGAATGGCAAGGTATTAATATAAAAGACTTATCTAATGGTTGAGTAATTTGAGCAAAAAGATGGGGTATTGCTGCCAATTGAGGCCTTGACGACTGCTCTCTGATAATCTTCAGTTCCTCTATACGCTGTCTGATTTCTTTTATACCTAAATAATCATTTGCAGAACAACCATACAACCAAATGCACCATCTATTTTTTCCATTAATAAAATCCTCTGCTCCAACTAACGGCCTTATAAAATGTTCTATATTTGGGTATAAACCAACCAATTCTTCCCTTTCGGTCTCGGAAAGAATAAGTTTACCACCATCTGCCGGCATATTTCCAAAATTCATTAAGGGTATTCCTTTGCATATTGGTTTAGAAGTACCTTCAACAAAAACCGTTGGCGAATCAATTAAAAGAGGGGAAATATTATCCACTAATTTGGAATGTCCATCACTGTATAGCATCTTCTTCTTTACATCTTTCTCATTACATACGCCTACAATTATTACAGTAACGACCGCATTATATTTTGCATTATTGGACCATTTAAATGAAGAATACGCAAAATTTATAACTTCATGATTAGCCAATATTCTTTTCCACAGCAAAGACATCTGTAATCCTTGACAAATTGAATTTGTTGACACAAATGCATATCTACCTTTAGTATCTCTAATATAATTGGAACATGCAAAAAACCAACATGAAATATAATCTAATTCACCGTAGTCCTCCTTGAATAAGAATTTCATATCAGCTTTTTGTGTTTCATTTTGACGCCTACTCCCTACATACGGCGGATTCCCCATCACATAAACCTCTTCCTCCGCCGTATGCGGACAAACTTTTTCCCAATCCAACCGACACGCATTGCCACAAACAATGTGCCCGCTGGGACGCAGAGGAAGGGCGTTGGGACGGATGCCGAAAGCAGTTTCAAAATTATTATTCATCTGATGCTCGGCCAGCCAGAGAGAAAGGGTAGCCGTGTCGCAAGCAAAATCGTCTATCTCAATGCCATAGAACTGTTGCAGGCTGATGTTCGACATGGGAAGTTCGGGCTCGCCCCATTTGCGCAAAACCTCCCAAATCTTGATTTCAAGCTCGCGCACACATTTATAGGAAACAATCAGAAAATTGCCGCTTCCGCAGGCGGGATCGAAAAACTTGATTTTTCCCAAACGAACCAGCAGCTTGCGCAGGCGCCTGATGTCTTTTGTACCCTTGGCCACCTCAAACTCCTCGTTCAGTTCATCCAAAAACAGTGGGCAGATGAGTTTCATGATGTTGGGCACGGAGGTGTAGTGCATGCCCAGCCCTGCACGCATTTCGGGCGTAACGACGGCCTGTATCATCGAGCCGAAAATGTCGGGGTTGATGTCTTTCCAGTCGAAGTCGCCACACTTGATCATCAATACACGGGCGCGGCGGCTCAACACAGGGATGGGCAGCCGTTGTTCGAACAGACCGCCATTGACGTAAGGGAAAATGGCGAACTGTTTCGGAAGTGTGTCGAGCACGGCAGGATTATCGGTGGACATGGCCAAGAAAGCACGGTCGATGAACTCGGCCAGGTCGTGGCCGTCTTCGGCCGTATGCTGCCTGATGGAGTTGGTGAAAAGCTGGGGTTCAGGGAAGAGCCGGGTATCTTCGGCAAAGAAACAGAAGAGCAGGCGCGACATGAAGATGTTGAGGTTGTGCATCTCCGTCTTGTCCTTGATGTCGTTGTGGCGGCGTATCTCGTCGAAGATTTTGGCCATCAGTTCGGCTGACTTCACATCGGCTTCCGCCTCTTCGACATTGCGTATCTTCTCGATGCCGGCCAAGGGATAGAAAAATTCGAAGTCTTTCCACATTAGGGCTACTTCATTCTCATAGATGTCCTGTTCCTTGGGGTCGGCAGCGACAATCGTTTTTCCATCGCTCACTACATAGAGGCGGGGCGTCTGCTTGACGATGCGTGCATCCGTCTGCATATCCCTGATCTCGTCGTGAAAGTCGAACAGCCCTTTGGGACGATAGGCAATAAGGTTGGGTATCAGGACGGTGCGTCCGTCTTTTGCCTTGTTGCCCACTCCTTCGCGAATGCGGCGTATATTGCCCTCGCCATACCCGCAAAAGATGCTCAACAAGTGGTACACCAGTTCTTCGCCCGAGGGATGGGATTCGTTCAGCTTCTCCAGCGCATCCTGCGCCTCGATATGGGAAAAAGATTTCGTTTTCTTGGCCATGCTTTAAAATTGTAAGATTTTCACCTGAATAGTTATACTTCACAAAGATAAATAAAAATGTGATAGTCCATAATTTTTTTCATTATTCTTGCCAAGTGATATTGAAGCATTCGCTTATTGGGGGAATACCTGTTTCCCCTAACGGTCTATCGTTGATTAATAGAAAGAGGCAACTATCCGGAAAAATCGGATAGTTCGGTAAGGGAAAAAGGTAGGAGTGAGTGTGCAATAACAAACGACAATTATAGTTATCCTTTATTTTCCCTAAAAGACCGAAACATATCATGAACTGTTGCATGTTGAAATAATTGGATTCATTTGGTAGTTGGCTTCGCATAATATGTTGCAGCTTGTGTGGTAGAAAGTGATATCCCGTTCTACAAATGCTTACTTGACCATTTATCGTAAGGACTTTGCATGTGGAACCACTATTTTGTGTAGTATCGGCTCTGGAATCTGTTTCTGTTCTGCCGATGATTGAATCAGGCATTTCAATACAGGGAGTTATGATAAAGTCAGGACACACCAGTTGTCTGCTGTCTTATTGACTTCAAAAATGTCCTGTATTTCTGATTTGTGCATGAATTTATAAATTATATGCCAATATTCTGTTCTAAAACGCTATCTTTGTGCTGAAGTCATTTAAGAGAGAATCATGAAAAAAGAAGACACACCTTTCAAGGAACTGCATCTGTTGATGTTGCCCGAAACCGGCCGTACCCTGATGATTGATGATGACTTGGTGCTGGTGGACAACATCGGTACCAGTCTTGATACAGACCCGGTATCCGATTTCGTATCGGCTACTTATCCGTTCAAGCTTACCTTTGCTTTGACCATGTTCTGTCTGCGTGGGTTCATGCGCGTCCGTTTGAACTTGAAAGAGTATACACTGGCAGAAAACGATGTGTTGGTAGTTCTGCCCGGTTCTATCGGCGAATGTCTGGAAATCAGTGCCGATGTGGAGCTGGTTGTCATCGGCTTGTCCGACCATCGGCTGGTGGGAGGGAAGGAAGCAGCCATGAGCATGGCTATGTTGAAATTCTTTACATCTACTTCGTTGATGCATATTTCGCAGGCAGATATGGATGAGAGCATCAACCTGTATCGGCTGATGCGTGCTAAGGTGGAACAGCCCGGCTATTCCTTTAAGCTGGAGGCGGCGACGGGGTATCTGCAAGTGTTGTTCTACAATGCCTATCAGTGGATAACCGATTATAACCGGCAGCAGGTGCAGCGGGTGGAAAGTAGGCAGCAACAGTTGTTCGAAGCTTTTTTAGAGCTGGTGCAGGCTCATTATGCCGAACAGCGAAGCATGAGTTTCTATGCCGGAAAGCTTTGTCTGACTCCCAAATACCTCTCGCAGGTCATTCTGGAAGTGAGCGATCGCCATGCTACCGACTGGATTCGCGATTATGTTATTCTTGATGCCAAGGCTTTGCTGAAAAGCGGAAGGTATACCGTGCAGCAGGTAGGGGATTTGCTGAATTTCTCGAACGCTTCTTTTTTCGGTAAGTATTTTAAGGCGGCGGTGGGGTGTACGCCTCGGAAATACATGTTGGGATAGCTGATTGTAACCATTCAAAAACGAACGTTCGTTTCGGATAAGATGTCCGTTCGTTTGAATCAAAACAAACTCGTCTTTTGATTCAAACGAACGGACGTTTTCATTGAAACGTCTAGACGTTTTTTGTGAAGGAATTCTATTTCCCTGTCTGCATGATGCCGGAATCTGAATCCTGGTTGCTGATTTTCTTGTTGGCACTCTTGTAATGACGCCCGAACGAGAAGCTGTAGCTTAAGGTGAGGAAGGCCATCTGGGCACTTTCCTGAATGTAGTTTGTTTTCCGGCTGGAGGCATAGCGGTTCCAGTTTTCCTGCTGGGTCTTGTAGTCGTTGGTGAACGGGTTGAACATACCGGCTCCTATCTGCAGGTCTTTCCACTTGTAGTTCAGCATGATAATCTGGGCATTTTCGCCTCCTTTCAATGTCTCGCCGCTGAACCAGTTCTGGTTGGTCATAACCTGATACATGAAGTTGAAATTCTTCCAGCTGGCGGATACGCTGGCATCGAGCCACCAGTTGGAATATTTGTGGCTGTAGGTATTGCCACGGCTGATGAAATGATTCAATCCGCCGCTCACCGAAAACTGGAGGATATCGGCTACCGGACCTACACGCAGCTGTATCATCGGAGCAATGCGTTGCCAGCTTTTCTGATTGTCCCAGGTCTGAATGATTTTGTTTCCTTCCACATATTTCTCGTCCATGATGGCGTGAGGCTTGTAGTTGTAGGCTACGCTGAAATAGGTATAGAAGATTCCTGACGACCATTCGCCGTCGAGGGTATTGCTGTAATGCAGATAGGCTTCCAGATTCGGGTTTCCCCGCTGAATCTGGAGAGAGTCGATGACCTGGTCGATGGCGCTCAGGTTACCGAGCGATGGCATTTCGTTGCTGATGGAGGAACGCAGACGCAGGTAGCTCCGGTCATTAAAGGTATACTTCAGGGTCAGACGCGGATTGAACGTATAATACTGGTAGAGATCTACGCTGCCTTCCTGCCGGTAGAACGAACGTGTTCCGCCGATACCCACCATATAATCCAGCTTTTTCGCTTTTCCTCGGAGCTCGCCGTAAAGGTAAGTCGAGCCCTGTTGCATCCGGGTATGGTAATTGTGTCCGTTGAGGTAGTCGTTGTTCGAGAATGAATGGGTATGACGTATGCCGGCTCCCCAACGCATTCCGTTTGCCAGTTTCTTTTCGTAGATGCCTTCGCCGATGAGGGAGTATTTCTTACCGTATACCGTGTTCTGTACATCTGTCAGCAGCACGTTATCCCTGCTTTCCTGGTAAGTCCGGTCTGAGAACTCTTTGTTGCAGGTGCCTACCACATCGAAAATCAGCACCTGGTTTTTCTTCAGGTTACGCTGGTAATAGATGTCTATGGATGGGGTATGACGGTTGGAATTTGTTTCGTCAGTCATGTCTACATAATCTGTTTCGTCTGTGCGGTTTATCAGCTGGCCGTGGTATCGCTGGATGGGACTGTTGTTTCCGGAATAGTTGACCGAGATATTCAGCTGGTACTTGTTGTTGTCTTGCAGGTTGTAGGCCACATTCAGCCATTGCTGCATCATTTTCCAGTGTGAGGGGACACCTTTTTCGTAACGGTGCAGTTCGGTACCGTTCTCCAGATTGAAATCTTCCAGGTTATCCCGATAGACTCCGTAGAAATTGCGCGGACCTCCCCAGAAGTTGGCAGAGAACTCCGATTTCTTGTGGTTGATTTTCATGCTTGCCTGATAGTTGCCCCAGCCTACATGAGGAGACTGCATGATGTCTATACCAAAACTTCCTCCTGTTTCCGGACGGCGTACAATGTAATCGATAACGATTTCTGCATTACCGTAACGGAGGCCCGGGTTGTCGTGGTATTCCACACGGACGATTTCATCCGGCCGCAAGGCACGGATTTCCTGAGCGGTTACCTTCACCCCGTTGATGCGCATCTGCACTTCGCCGTCGCCCGGTATCTTGATGGTATTGTTTACCGGGTCTACCTGGATGCGGGGAAGCATCAGCTGCTGGAGCAAGTCTACGCCGTTGGCAGAGGCCTTCTGCTGACGGGCCGACGGATAGACGATTTTCCGGTCCACTTCGCTCCGTTGGGCTGAGGCTGTAACCGTTACATTGTCGATGGCAAAGGATTCTTCCTCCAATGGGATATTACCCAGGTCGCGTGACTGGCTCAAGTCATTCAGCCAGATTTCCTGGGTGCGGTAACCCATGCTGGAAATCAGCAGGCGGTAGGTCCCGGCATTGATTCCGTTCAGTTCGAAATGTCCTTTCAGGTTGGAAGTCGTTCCGGTAACCATTACAGAATCAGCGGTCTGTAGGACTATGTTGGCAAACTCTACCGGCTGTCTGTTTCCGTTCTTGACGGTTCCTTTCAATTGGATGGGCTGTGCGAAACTGCCGAGGCAGATATACATCAGTACCAGGGTGCATAATGTTTTCATTTCTTTGGTCTTTTATTTGGTTTATGTCTTTCTTTTGTATGGTTAGACGATGCACCTCCTGTTTTTGTAACAGAAGAAGGACACTTTTTTGAAAAAAAACTTCAGTTGGCCTGTCGATGGAAAGTCCGGTAGAAAATTGTCGGGAATTTTGTTCAATTGGAAGGAAGTGCTTAATTTTGCAGCTGCTAAAAGGGAATGGGACTTCCCTGTCATAAACCGCTAAGAAAATAGCTGATAGTTCCTGTCGTGAGTCGGTTCTGTATGCAGAACGGGCAGGAGGCTTGTGGCTGTTTCTCCTTGTCTTTGTCTGATAACATGAAGGCTCACTGTTGAATAGTAATTATAGAAGTTATCGGATATATGAAAGAAAAACTAAAGAATTGTCTTCGTTGGGCCCGTTTCGAAGAAGTCGTTTTCGGGTATTGTTTGAAATGGCTGGTCTTGACGGCCGTTACCGGTGGGCTGATTGGTTCGGCTTCCGCCTTGTTGCTTTATTCTCTGGCTTGGGCCACGGAATACCGGGAGAGTCATGTCTGGATCATCGGTCTGTTGCCTTTGGCCGGACTGTTCATCGGGCTGATGTATCATTACCTGGCAGGTACGGCTGCCCGCGGAAATAATTTTCTGATTGAAGAAATCCGTACTTCCCGCAATATCATTCCTTTCAAGATGGCTCCGTTGGTCTATATCGGTACGGTACTGACACATCTCTTCGGAGGTTCGGCAGGACGCGAAGGTACCGGTGTGCAGATGGGAGGGGCTATAGCCGATTTCCTGTCCCGTTTCTTCAAGATGCATCCGTACGACCGCAAGATTATGGTACAGATAGGTATCGGTGCCGGTTTTGCGTCGGTATTCGGTACTCCTTTGGCCGGGGCTGTCTTCGCCCTGGAGGTCATCGTGGTGGGACGTATGCGTTACGATGCGATACTGCCTATTTTCCTTTCGGCCTTTTTTGCCCATTATGCCTGTCATGCCTGGGGGGTGGAGCATACAGTCTACACCATGAGCGAAGTGCCGGGGCTGAATATTCAGACGTTGCTTTGGGTGCTGTTGGCAAGTCTGCTGTTCGGATTGACCGCCATGCTTTTTTCACGTTCCATCGGTTTCTGGAGCGGGTTGGCCAAGAAATATGTGTCATACGCTCCTTTCCGTCCCTTGCTGGGAGGTATCTGTATTGCCCTGTGTGTCTGGCTGATGGGGACGACCAAGTATATCGGGCTGGGTGTTCCGGTGATTGTCAGTTCGTTTACGGAAGTACAGATGTGGTATGATTTTCTGCTGAAGCTGTTGCTGACCACATTTACTATCGGAGTAGGCTTCAAGGGAGGAGAGGTGACACCGCTTTTCTTTGTCGGTGCTACATTGGGCAGTGCATTGTCTGCGCTGTTGCCGTTGCCTGTCTCTTTTCTGGCAGGATTAGGGTTTGTGGCTGTCTTTGCCGGAGCTACCAATACTCCGATAGCCTGTACACTGATGGGAATCGAACTTTTCGGTATCGAGGCTGGTATTTATCTGGGAATTGCCTGTGTGGCCGCTTATCTTTTTTCCGGTCATACCGGTATCTATACTTCGCAGGTGGTGGGAAGTCCCAAGCATCTGGCTTACTGGAAAGCCCGGAAAGGGACAACTTTGGAGTGAGAATCGGAAATGTGTATCACCTTTTCATAGTTTTTCATTACTTTTGCAGGGTCTTTAATGAAACGAATTATGCATACGAAAGAAGAAAAGATGGAGGCATTCGGACGGTTGCTCGATGTACTGGACGAATTGCGTGTGAAATGTCCGTGGGACAGAAAGCAGACTAACGAGAGCCTACGCCCCAATACCATAGAAGAGGTGTACGAACTTTGTGACGCCTTGATGAAAGATGACAAGAAGGATATCTGTAAGGAACTTGGCGACGTCTTGCTGCATGTGGTCTTTTACGCGAAGATCGGTAGCGAAACCGGCGATTTCGATATCAAGGATGTGTGTGACAAATTGTGCGACAAGCTGATTTTCCGTCATCCGCATGTTTTCGGCGAAGTGAAGGCGGATACGGCTGAAAAGGTTTCGGAAAACTGGGAACAGATAAAGCTGAAGGAAAAGGATGGAAACAAATCGGTGTTGAGTGGGGTACCGCAGGCGCTTCCTTCTCTGATAAAGGCGTACCGAATCCAGGATAAGGCCCGTAACGTAGGTTTCGATTGGGAGGAACGGCAGCAGGTCTGGACCAAAGTGAAGGAAGAAATCGGTGAGTTCGAGGCTGAAGTGGAGCAGATGGATAAGGAAAAGGCTGAAGCGGAATTCGGTGATGTTCTGTTCAGTCTTATCAACGCGGCCCGTCTTTACAAGATTAATCCGGACAATGCGCTGGAGCGGACCAACCAGAAGTTCATCCGCCGGTTCAATTACCTGGAGGAGCATACCATCAAGGCTGGAAAGAATCTGAATGAAATGACATTGGCCGAAATGGATGAAATATGGAACGAGGCCAAACGTAAAGGACTTTGATGCCGGACGGTTTCAGGAATATAAGAAATGTCCCTTCTTTCGGGTTGCCATGACAGGAAACGGAAGAAGGGACATTCCTTTTCAGGTGGTTCTATATACCTGATGGGAATACAGACTTTATGGACTTACTGACTTATTTTTTCACTCCAGAACCGTCCTTCATTGTTCAGCAGGTAACGGGTCTGGGTGTTCGGGTCGGTTACGGAAATGCGGTATAGATTCGGTGAAGCCTCGAGGTCAATCTGTGTTCCCGTTGGCAATCCTTCACGTTCCTTGTCTGTAATCGCGAACTGGTCAATGCTTTGCTGGTAGCTGTGATTCTGTGCATACGCATCCAGCTGGGCATAGAACATGGCCCACATCAGTTTATAGATGGAAGAGGGACAGGTTGGCGCCCAGTCTACTCTGATTCTGCTTCCTACCGGACTGTCGGCCAGATACAGATAGCCCCAGCGGTCGGGCATGTGCATGTCTACTTTTCCTGTCGGCGTCCATACCCAGTTTTCTTCCGGTCCTTTTTCTTTCAGCCATTGCACACGGGAGAAATTGATACGCCAGATGTTTCCGGCTTTCAGCGGGTTTTCGAAGTTCCATGTGATGGCCTGGTGAGGAATTGCCATTTCCACACTCCAGTACTTATCCTTATCTGTCGGATTGTTCAATGTGCCTTCGTGGTGGATGGCCAGTTTGATGTCCTTGCAGTCCCAGGGAATGAGGAAGCTTCCGCCGGTGCGGTAGGGCTTGTCGAGTATCAGGTCGAATAACACACCACGGGCGTTGGTCTCAAATTCGAAATAGCCTTGTCCGTTGTTGTCCGGATCGATGAAAACTTCGAAATCATTGTCGTAATAGATGATGGTATCCCGTTGGGTCAGTTTGGCTTTGATGTTGTCTTCTTCCAGAACGGCACCGATATACAGATAGTCGTCATCCCATAGCATCTTGGCTGTAGTTTCATACTTGGGAGTCGGGAAACCTTCTCCACTGATGTCTACAAACGGTTCGGTAGGAACTGCTTTCAGCCAAGAGCTTTCGTCCAGCTTACCGTCTATATTCAAGGCTTCGGTAGTCCGGAAGCAGGTATAGGTTCTCGGTTCGGTCAGAAACCGTTCGTATTTTTCGAAAAGACTTTGTGAGGCTGCCGGCAGGGCGGTTATCGCCAGCAGGCAAGTATATATGAGCTTTTTCATATTTTCATATTGTAAATTATGGGTTAGTTGCTTGAAATTACCTGACCTTCACCGCGGTATAGCTTGATTGGACCGTCCAACAAAACGGCGATGACGGTAATCTGTTCATCCTGAACGTGTTCCGGTACATCGATATACAGGTTACCCGGAACTTCGTTCCAGTAGTTCTTGTTGTATACCTTGTAATTCAGCATGGCACCGTTACCTACTACCCACACACGGTTCACTTTGTTCATCAGCCCCTTGACTTCTATCGGACCGTTCGGGCGATAAGGCAGATAAAGGTACAGAATGTCTTTGGCTTTGCTCAATGTGGTATAACCTTGGAAATGTTCGTTCGGAATACCGGCACGGGTATCGTAAATGGCTTCCTTGTGCTTGGTGGTCCAACGGCCGAACTCTTTCAGAATGGCAACTTGCTCTTCCGGAATGGTTCCATCCGGTTTCGGACCGATGTCCAGCAGCAGGTTACCGCCCATACTCAGACAATCTACAAATGTACGGAGCAGGATGTACGGCGATTTGTAGTTCTTGTCGGTATGCTGGTAGCCCCATGAATCGTTCATGGTCATGCAAAGTTCCCAATAATTGTCTTTCGGGCGTACCACAGGGACACCTTGTTCCGGAGTCGCATAGTCGCCGTAACCCTGAATGCGGGAATTGATGATGACTCCCGGATTGGTAGAGCGTAACAGATCGACAATACCTTTCGAATTCCAGGCCTCAGCACTCTGTTCCCAGTCGCCGTCGAACCAGTATAGGTCCGGTTTCCAGGTTTCGTTCAATTCTTTCAACTGGGCGAAGTTGAATTTGCAGAAGCGGCTCCAGCGCTCCGGGTCATCTTTGTAACGGACTTCTGTGCGGGTCTTGTTCGGATAGTCGGGATGCGACCAGTCTAACAAGGAGTAATAGAAACCGAGCTTGAGGTCATGTTTGCGTACTTCCTTTACGAACGGATCCAGCAGGTCTTTCTGGGCAGGCGTTTGCTTGACCACACTCAAATCGCCTGCTTTGGTATCCCATAAAGCTACTCCATCGTGGTGTTTGGTCGTGATGACGGTGTATCGTGCACCACTTTCCTTGATCAAGTCTACCCATTCTTTCGGATCGTATTTGGAGGCTGTGAATCCTTCTTCCTGTTTCATGTATTCTTCGTAAGGAAGATAATTGTTGAAGAAAGACCAGCTTTCTGATACTCCTTTTACGGAATAGATTCCCCAATGGATGAAGATGCCCAACTTAGCATCTGCAAACCATTCCATACGTTTTTCCTTGTCTCCCGATGTGGCAGCAGATTGTGTTTCCTGGCTTCCGGCTGTCAGTGGTGATAACAGGAAAGAACTTACTAAAGCAGATACAAGTAAATTTTTTTTCATGTGAATTAGGTTTGTTGGTTTATGAATCGTTTCTCTAGTTACGGTTTATCATATCATATATCTTACCCTGGCATAGCCAGTTGAACATAACGGCTTGGATAATATCAATGTAAAAGATGTCCTTCATGGAGCATTTGTTTTACTTTGTGTTGTAAAACAATCACTGATATGACAAAAGTAAGTATAAAATTTGAGAAAACAGCTGCTTTTGATAGAATCTTTCCGGTTAGAGACGGTTTGATGCTTCTGTTGCCTTGCTCTTATAGCCTGTGAACTCAATGGAGTGGAGCTTTGTCAAAGGATTTGACTGGCAAAAGAAACCCTGTATATAATGCGTGAGGGATGCGGAAGTGAGGTGTAACGGGCGCTGGAAAAGTCTTGGAAAATGAATACCGGATTGCTGTTTGGCATTTCAATGATATATGACTTGTTTCACTTTGATTCAGCTGTTGGGGGAAGAGCCGGTTATAGGAAGGGGGTATCAAAAGAACAGAGGATGCATCATGGCTGACGCACCCTCTGTCTATACTAAAAAAGTGATTCCTTTGTTACTTGAACATTTATTTGATAACGCCTAATTCCTTACCAACTTTGATGAAGGCGGCAATGGCTTTGTCGAGGTGTTCCTTTTCATGGCCGGCAGACAATTGTACACGGATACGTGCTTGGCCTTTCGGTACAACCGGGTAGTAGAATCCGGTTACATAAATGCCTTCTTCCTGCATCTTGGCGGCAAAGTCTTGTGACAATTTAGCATCGTACAGCATTACGGCGCAGATCGCTGATTGAGTCGGTTTGATATCGAAGCCGGCAGCCAACATCTTGTCGCGGAAATAAGTGACATTGTCCATCAGTTTGGTGTGCAGGGCATCGCTTTCTTTCAGCATCTTGAACATTTCAAGACTGGCACCAACAATAGCCGGAGCTACAGAGTTAGAGAACAGGTATGGACGTGAGCGCTGGCGGAGCATATCAATGATTTCTTTCTTACCGGTTGTGAAACCACCCATGGCACCACCGAATGCTTTACCCAATGTTCCGGTAAAGATATCGATACGTCCGTAGCAGCTGTATTGTTCTGCTACGCCGTGTCCTGTTGGGCCGACAACTCCTGCAGAGTGAGATTCGTCTACCATAACAAGGGCATCGTATTTTTCTGCCAGTTCACAGATCTTATCCATCGGTGCAACGTTTCCATCCATTGAGAATACACCGTCGGTAGCGATGATACGGTGACGTTGTGCTTGAGCTTCCTGCAGGCAACGTTCCAGGTCAGCCATGTCTGCATTGGCATAACGGTAACGTTTAGCCTTACACAGACGTACACCGTCGATGATGGATGCGTGGTTCAAGGCATCTGAAATGATGGCATCTTCATCGGTGAAGAGCGGTTCAAACAGACCACCGTTGGCATCGAAGCAGGCTGCATACAGGATGGTGTCTTCTGTCTTGAAATAATCGGAAATGGCAGCTTCAAGTTGCTTGTGCAGATCTTGGGTTCCGCAGATGAAGCGAACGGATGACATACCGTAGCCATGAGAGTCCATGGCAGCTTTGGCAGCTTCAATCAGGCGTTTGTTGTCAGAAAGGCCTAGGTAATTGTTGGCACAAAAGTTTAATACATCGCTTCCGGCATTTACTTTGATGTCGGCACGCTGTGGAGTGGTAATGATTCTTTCGTTCTTGTACAGACCGGCAGCTTTGATATTGTCCAGTTCCTGTGCTAAGAAATCCTTAAATTTTCCGTACATATTGATGTTATTTAATAGGTTGAAATTGTTTATCGTTTTAAATAAAAAGCTATAAATACAGAAACAATTTAATTGCTTCCTGCGGATAAGTTCATTTTTTCAACTTGAGCGAAACAAAGTTCATATTTTTTTTTGAGAAATGAATGAAAAAAAACAAGAAAATCACATTGAAACAATTTTTTTCTTCTACCTTTGTTGACAAATAACTTAAAATTCTAATGTAAGATGAAGAATATATTGATTATCGGTTCAACCGGACAGATCGGATCTGAACTGACAATGAAATTGAGAGGTATTTACGGTGGAAACAATGTGGTTGCTGGATATATTCCGGGAGCAGAACCGAAAGGGGAATTGCTGGAATCTGGTCCTTCTGCTATTGTGGATATTACCAATGAACAGCAGATTGCAGAAACTGTTTCTCGTTACAAGATTGATACAATATATAATTTGGCTGCCCTGTTGTCGGCTGTAGCAGAGGCTAAACCTCAGTTGGCTTGGAAAATCGGTATGGGCGGCCTTTTCAATGTGCTGGAAGTTGCCCGCGAAATGCATTGTGCTGTATTTACTCCGAGTTCAATCGGTGTTTTCGGCAATAATACACCGAAAGACAAGACTCCGCAGGATACTATCCGTAACCCGAGAACCATGTATGGTGTTACAAAGGTTTCAGGTGAGTTGTTGAGTGATTATTATAATATCCGTTTCGGTGTTGATACACGTTCTGTACGCTTCCCGGGTTTGATTTCTTACGTGACACCTCCGGGTGGTGGCACAACCGATTATGCTGTTGATATTTATTATTCAGCGGTAAAGGGTGAAACCTTCAAATGTCCGATTGCTGCAGGTACATTCATGGATATGATGTATATGCCTGATGGTTTGCGTGCCGCTATCGAAATCATGGAAGCAGACCCATCTAAGTTTGTACACCGTAACTCATTCAATATCGCTTCCATGAGTTTTGATCCGGAAATTATTTATAACAGCATCAAGAAGTATGTGCCGGACTTCAAGATGGAATACGAAGTGGATCCTTTGCGTCAGACTATCGCTGAATCATGGCCGAATTCATTGGACGATACTTGCGCCCGTGAAGAATGGGGCTGGAAACCGGAATATGATTTGGATTCAATGACCCGTGATATGTTGGCTAAACTGAAAGAACGTTTGATCGACGCTAAGAAATAATATTATTTGTCATCGGATTTTCCGTCAGGGAATCAGGCTGTATGCAGGTATGGCCTGATTCCCTGTTTTTTTGTGGAACAATGGATGCGTCTGTGAAAATAGCTGTCGCTTCAAAGTCGAGGCAAAGGCTCTTTGTTAATGTCCTTTTGTAGGAATAGTTTGGACAAAATGATTTCACTTGAAACGTAATATAGACATATGGATATAAATGTGACAAAAAAATCCTGTTTAAGATACGTGGAAACAATAAAGTTCGTACATTTGTCGCGAACTAAATACAACTGATAGATGAGTAAGATGATTATTACTGTGGTTGGCAAAGATACGATAGGTATCATTGCCAAGGTGTGCACTTATCTGGCCGATAATAACATGAATATCCTGGATATTACTCAGACCATTGTGCAGGGCTATTTCAATATGATGATGATAGTCGATGTAACACAGATTGAAAAGAGTTTTGAAACTGTAGACAGCGAACTGACCGATTTAGGGCAGGGAATGGGTGTCCAGGTGAAGTGTCAGCGGGAGGAAATCTTCGACATGATGCACCGTATCTAAATCTTGTTCTCCACTAAAATTGTTTTTCAATTATGATTAATATAGCAGAGGTTATTGAAACCAATAAGATGATTGAACAGGAGAACCTGGACGTGCGTACCATTACAATGGGTATCAATTTATTGGATTGTGCTGACGGCAATTTGGATGTGTTTTGTCAGAATATCTATAATAAAGTGACGCGTCTGGCCTGTAATCTGGTTAGGACCGGTGAGGATATATCCAAAGAATACGGTATTCCTATCGTCAATAAACGTATCTCCATCACTCCGATAGCATTGGTCGGAGGTTCTGCCTGTAAGACTCCTGATGATTATGTCAAGATAGCACTGACTTTGGATAAGGTAGCCAAAGAACTGGGCGTGAATTTCATTGGAGGTTATTCTGCCATCGTCTCAAAAGGAATGTCACATAGCGATGAATTGCTGATTCGTTCTATCCCGAAAGCGATGGCTTGTACGGAAAGACTGTGCAGTTCCATCAATGTAGGTTCTACCAAGACCGGTATCAACATGGATGCCGTCCGTCTGATGGGTGAAATCATCAAAGAAACGGCAGAAATGACTAAGGAGGCCGATTCGTTGGGATGTGCCAAACTGGTAGTATTGTGTAATGCTCCCGATGATAATCCGTTCATGGCCGGTGCTTTCCATGGAGTATCCGAGGCCGATGCCATCATCAATGTGGGAGTCAGCGGTCCGGGCGTAGTAAAATATGCATTAGAAAGCATTCGCGGTGCAAGTTTCGAAGTGTTGTGTGAAACCATCAAGCGTACTGCGTTCAAGATTACCCGTGTGGGTCAGTTGGTCGCTCAGGAGGCTTCCCGTCGTTTGGGCGTTCCGTTCGGTATCATTGATTTGTCATTGGCTCCGACTCCGGCTGTCGGTGACAGTGTGGCCGATGTCTTGCGGGAAATCGGTCTGGAACATCCGGGGGCTCCGGGTACTACCGCTGCGTTGGCATTGTTGAACGACCAGGTGAAGAAGGGGGGAGTCATGGCTTCTTCTTATGTAGGCGGATTGAGCGGTGCCTTCATACCGGTGAGCGAGGATCAGGGAATGATTGATGCCGTCGAGGCGGGTGCGTTGTCTATTGAGAAACTGGAAGCGATGACTTGTGTCTGTTCGGTAGGACTGGATATGATTGCCATTCCGGGCGATACTTCTGCCGCAACCATTTCAGGTATCATTGCCGATGAGGCAGCTATTGGTATGGTCAACCAGAAGACTACTGCCGTACGTGTCATTCCGGTCATCGGAAAAGGCATAGGTGAAAGTGTAGAATTCGGTGGACTGTTGGGACATGCTCCGATTATGCCGGTAAACAGTTTCAATTGTGAAGCGTTTGTACATCGTACAGGACGTATTCCGGCTCCGATACATAGCTTCAAGAACTGATATAGCCAAGGTGAATCTAAAGCCTTTCAGATAAAACGGGTCATAGGGATGAGGAGACTGTTTTTGTTGCTGCCTTATCTTTATGACTCGCTGTTTTTTTGATACCGTGTTTTTATCGTATCTTTGTCCTCGCAATAGTTAAGAAACATGATGACAACTTATTTGGATGAACTGAATGAGAGTCAGCGCGCTGCGGTACTGTATAACGAAGGTCCTTCGCTGGTGATAGCCGGGGCCGGTTCGGGAAAGACCCGTGTGCTGACTTACAAGATAGCCTATCTGTTGGACAACGGCTTCGAGCCGTGGTCCATTCTGGCATTGACCTTTACGAATAAGGCTGCCCGGGAGATGAAGGAACGTATCGCCCGCCAGGTGGGTATGGAGCGTGCCCGTTACCTGTGGATGGGGACTTTCCATTCCATCTTTGCACGCATTCTGCGTACAGAGGCCGAAATTTTGGGATTTACTTCCAATTTTACCATCTACGACGCTTCTGATTCGAAGAATCTGTTGAAGGGGATCATCAAGGAGATGAATCTGAATGACAAGGTATACAAACCGGGGATGATACAGAGCCGTATCAGTAATGCCAAGAATCAGCTGGTGTTGCCGCAGGCCTATGCAGCCAACGGTGAGTTTTTCCTTGCTGACCAGGCTGCCAAGATTCCGTTGATGCGCGATATCTATCTGCGTTATTGGGAGCGCTGCAAGCAAAGTGACGCCATGGATTTTGACGACTTGTTGGTTTATACATACCTGTTGTTCCAACAGCATCCCGAAGTTTGCGAGAAGTATGCCGGGCGTTTCAACTATATCCTGGTGGATGAGTATCAGGATACCAATTATGCCCAGCATGCCATTGTACAGCAATTGACCCAGATAAACCGTCGTGTGTGCGTGGTAGGTGACGATGCACAGAGTATCTATTCGTTCCGGGGAGCAAAGATAGATAATATCCTGAAGTTCACCCAACTTTACAAGGATGCCCGTCTGTTCAAACTGGAGCAGAATTATCGCTCCACGCAGACGATTGTCAATGCGGCGAACAGCCTGATTGAGAAGAACAGTGAGCAGATTCGTAAGGAAGTCTATTCGAAGAAGGAGAAAGGCGACCCTATTGAGGTGTTCAGTGCTTACAGTGATGTAGAAGAAGGAGAGATAGTGGCCAATCAGATTGTCCGTCTGCATACCCGTGACGGCTATCCGTATAACGAGTGTGCTGTGTTGTATCGTACCAACGCCCAGAGCCGTATTTTCGAAGAGGCGTTGCGTAAACGGAACCTGCCATACCGGATTTTCGGAGGACTCTCGTTCTATCAGCGGAAAGAAATCAAGGACGTAGTGGCTTACTTCCGTTTGGCAGTCAATCCGAACGATGAAGAGGCATTCAAACGTGTCCTCAACTATCCGGCACGAGGTATCGGAGATACGACTCTGAATAAAATCCTGACGGCGGCTACTGCGGCAAAAGTAAGTCTGTGGAAGGTGTTGAATGAACCTTTGGCTTACGGACTGACCATCAACAAGGGAACGCATACCAAGTTGCAGGGCTTCCGGGAGCTGATAGCCGGTTTTGTGGAAGCTGTTCCACTGAAGGATGCTTACGAGCTGGGTAGTGAAATTCTTCGGAAATCGGGTATCGTCAATGATTTGTATCAGGACCGTTCGCCTGAGAATCTGAGCCGGCAGGAGAATATCGAGGAACTGATAAACGGTATCCATGACTTCTGCATGACCCGTCAGGAAGAGGGAAATACCCATGTCCTGCTCACTGATTATTTGTCGGAGATTTCGTTACTGACCGACCAGGACAGTGATAAGGAGGCCGATGTGCCGAAAGTGACGCTGATGACGATTCACTCTGCCAAGGGACTGGAATTCAAGAATGTATTTGTGGTTGGTCTGGAAGAAAATCTCTTTCCGAGTGCGATGTCCTTCAATTCCTACAAGGAACTGGAAGAGGAACGTCGTTTGTTTTATGTAGCCATTACCCGTGCCGAGGACCATTGTTACCTCTCATTTGCCAAAAGCCGTTTCAAGTACGGGAAGATGGAGTTCAGTAATCCGAGCCGTTTTTTGAAAGACATTGATGCCCGTTACTTGAATGTTCCGCAGGAAGAGCGGATTTCCCGTCGGGTGGACGAAGGAGCCACTCGGTTCCGGAGAGAGATTGGCGATGGCCTTACATCGACCGCTACCGTAAAGCGTTCGTATGAACGGAAAGAAAAAGACGACAACTGGGGAGCCGACATGTTCGATGGGGGAGAGATACCGCAGGAACCCCGTCCGTTTGTCAAACCGGCTCCGCCCCGCAAACTGCGTCCTATTCCTTCTGCTACTCCATCGGCTGCAGGAACCGGTACAGCGGTTTCATCTCATGGAGTTTCCGAGGGACAGACCATCGAACACGAACGTTTCGGTATCGGTGAAGTGATAAAGTTGGAAGGTACGGGAGATAACTGTAAAGCTACCGTCCGTTTCCGGAATGCCGGCGAAAAGCATCTGTTACTCAAGTTCGCCCGGTTTAAAGTGATTGGATAATACGTAACCCTAGATAAAAATGTTGGATATCACGAAAGTACCTTCTCCTTGTTATGTCATGGAGGAGGAGTTGCTCAGAAAGAACCTGAGCCTTATCAAGCAAGTGGCCGACCGGGCCGGTGTAGAAATCATTCTGGCTTTCAAGGCTTTTGCCATGTGGAAATCATTTCCGATTTTCCGTGAATACATTCAGTATACTACTGCCAGCTCGGAGTACGAGGCACGGTTGACATACGAGGAATTCGGTAGTCGGGCACACACTTATTCGCCTGCCTATACAGCACAGAATTTTCCGGCCTTTCTGAAATATAGCAGCCACATTACCTTCAATTCTCTTTCTCAGTTTGAGCGCTTTTATCCGATTGTGAAGGCTTTTGGAGAGCCTGTATCCTGTGGCATCCGGGTGAATCCGGAGTATTCGGAAGTGGAGGTGGAGCTGTATAATCCGTGTGCGCCGGGTACCCGTTTCGGAGTTACGGCCGATTTGCTTCCCGATACCTTGCCCGAAGGCATTGAAGGATTCCATTGCCATTGCCATTGCGAGTCCAGTTCTTATGAGCTGGAGCGTACGTTGGTACATATCGAAGAGAAATTCTCCCGCTGGTTCCCGCAGTTGAAATGGTTGAACTTGGGAGGCGGACACCTGATGACCCGTAAGGATTACGATGTAGAGCACCTTATCGGTTTGTTGAAGGGGTTGAAAGCCCGTTATCCGCATCTGCAGATTATTCTGGAACCTGGGTCGGCCTTCACCTGGCAGACCGGACCGCTGGTTGCTTCGGTGGTAGACGTCGTGGAGAGCCGGGGAATCCGTACCGCCATTCTTGATGTAAGCTTTACCTGTCACATGCCCGACTGTCTGGAAATGCCTTATCAGCCGAAAGTCCGGAATGCGGAATCGTTGCCGGCCGATGCAGTGAAAACGGCGGCTCCCGAGGAGCATGTGTATCGCTTGGGCGGTAACAGTTGCTTGAGCGGTGACTATATGGGAAGCTGGAAGTTCGACCACGAACTGCAGGTAGGCGAACGGATTGTCTTCGAGGATATGATTCATTACACGATGGTCAAGACAAACATGTTTAACGGAATCCACCATCCGTCCATCGCTCTGTTGCATACCGATGGCCGCCTGGAGGTGTACAAGGATTTCCGTTACGAAGACTACCGTGACCGGATGTGCTGATTGATAGTTGTGAGATTTACCTTAAATGGAATAGGATATGAAAGGAAAACTGATTTTTATCACCGGAGCTACCAGTGGCATCGGTGAGGGATGTGCCCGCAAGTTTGCGGCTATGGGAAGTAACCTGATCTTGAACGGACGGAACACGGCGAAGCTGGAAGCCTTGAAACAGGAGCTAACGGCGCAAGGTGTGGAAGTCCTTATCTTACCTTTCGATGTCCGTGACCGTGAAGCGATGCGTCAGGCTGTCGATTCGTTGGAAGGGAAATGGCGGAATATCGATGTCCTGATAAACAATGCGGGACTGGTTATCGGTATGGACAAGGAACACGAAGGTTCACTGGATGAATGGGACATTGTGATTGACACGAACATCAAAGCTCTGCTGGCTATGACGCGGATGATTGTTCCGGGCATGGTGGAACGTGGTTGCGGACATATCATCAATATCGGTTCTATCGCAGGCGATGCTGCTTATGCAGGTGGAAGTGTCTATTGTGCTACCAAGGCAGCCGTGAAGGCTTTGTCCGATGGCTTGCGTATTGATTTGGTGGACACTCCGCTACGTGTCACGAATATCAAGCCGGGTATGGTAGAGACGAATTTCTCGGTCATCCGTTTCCGGGGAGATAAGGACAAGGCGGATGCCGTATACGAAGGGATCAAGCCGTTGACCGGCGATGACATAGCCGATGTGGTATATTATGCAGCTTCGGCTCCGGCACACATTCAGATAGCTGAAGTACTGGTGATGCCTACATATCAGGCTACAGGCGCGGTTTGCCACCGGCGGAAAAACGATTAGACGTTTGAGCTAAAACGAACGCCCGTTCTCACCCAAATGAACGTTTGTTTGGGTGAAAACGGGCGTTCGTTTTTTTTGTTTGTTTCCTGAATACTTGCGAGGAATTGGATTATACCATATCTTCGCCGGTATGGATAACCGGTACCCGTACCGTCTTGTGGAACGGAATGAACCGTGAAACGATGGCAATGACCAGGGTTACCACAAAGAGCCAGCCGAGGATGTGTTTCAAGGCCAGTAGGGTACTTTGTTGTTGCAGAACGGTATAGAGTGTATTGGTAGCCAGTTGGGTAGCCTCATCGATACCGTGCCCTTGTGCCAGGCTGCTGCTCAAAGTGGATTGCCAGCGCGCGGCTGCCAGCGGGTCGGTGGCGCTGAAGTTCTCGGAAAGTTCTACCATGTATTTCTGTTGTAGGCGGTAAAGCGTGTTGCTGTAGAAGGCCGAAGCTATTACCGGTGTCAGTACCGAACGGAAGGTGATCAGGAAAAAGGCGTTCGACAGCAGGTATTTCGGAGGTAAGTCTTCGACCGCAAACAGCGCAAAAGCAATGATGAGGGTCAACATGCCCAGTCCACGAAGGAACATGGGCAGATAAAGCATCTCGTACGTACTGTCGGGTGAAATACCGAAATAGAGGACGCCGAAAAAGAGGGCAAAACAAGCCATACCTCCGGCTATGAGGAAACGGAAGCGCCATCGTTGCCACCGGAACCACCAGAAGCAGATGAAGGCTCCTACCGCATATCCAGGAAGCAGCCAGATATACAGTGTGTAACTATGGGTGTTGTCTACACGCAGGATGGTGGTCAGGTAACTGGTCATCAGACTGGTTGAGGTACTGAAGAACATCACCAGAACCATGTAGAAATATCCTACGATGGCCTTCCACTGAAACAGGGGTTTCAGGCTTACGTAGGGATGGGGGGAGTGGAACTGTTCCCACAGGAAAAGGGCTATCAGCAACGGTGCAATGACGATGTAGATGCAGATACGTTTGGAGGCCATCCAGTCGAGTGTCTTGCCGTAGGTGATGACATAGATAAGCATCAGTATTCCGGTGGCGATAATCAGCATTTCGCGGGGGTGAAGTTCTCCCCAGGGAATTGGTTTGGAAGGTCGGTCGTGGCGGAAAAACAGAATGACTGCCAGAATGGCTATCAGCAGCAGAAGCATCATGAAATAGTACATGTATTTCCAGTCGTAATGGTAAGCCAGGAGGGCGGTGATGACCATTGAAAGCTGACCTCCTCCGAATACCAGCGGGTAGAAATAGGCATAAAATTCACTTCGGACATCTTGAGGACTGAAGATGAACTTGATACGGCGGATAATCCAGAGCATCAGGAATCCTTTCAGGAAACCGATGACGAAACTGGCGGCAATGAGCAGGTCGATGTTGGCTTGCCGTGCGCAGAACCAGCTGAGGAAGAACTGGAGGGTGAGGTCGACCAGCAGCAATGACTTACTGGAGAATGTAGCCAGAATCTTAGGTACGATGGGATAAGACACTGCCATGCCTGCCGAAGCGGCATAATAGCCGATGGTGATGTCTTCGGTATAGACGCCCAGGGTATTCGATACCTCTACCATGCTACCCGTATAGGTACCGTTCAGCATGGCGATGGGAAGCATAACCACAAAGACGGTCGCTATGGCCAGCAGGTCGGGGACCCAGGGACGTGCGGGGATATCAAGTTCGCGGGCTGTTTTCATTTCTTTCTCAAAGCTTCGGTTACCACCATCATGCCGGCACGCAGGCGGCTCATACTTTCATCGTCTACATCATCCAGGTCGATACGGACGGGAATGCGCTGCTGTACTTTTACGAAGTTACCTGCTGAATTGTCTGTGGGGACCAGTGAATATTTCGAACCGGTAGCCTCGGATATGGCAGTCACATGTCCGTGAAGAATCTTTCCCGGCAGTCCGTCTACTTTGATTCGTACAGGTTGGCCGATGTAGATGTTGGCTATCTGTGTTTCCCGATAATTGGCGGTTATCCATTTGCCGGATTGGCGGACGATGTATGAAAGTGTCTGTCCGGCACTCACGTATTGTCCAGGTTCCAGTGTCCGTCGTCCCATGTAGCCACTGTAAGGGGCGGTCACTACGGTATACGACAGATTCAGGTTTGCCAGGTCGAGAGCCGCTTCGGCACGCAGGATGCCTGCTTCTACATTGACCTGCTTCTTATTTGTTTCATCGTACTGGGAGCGGGCAGCATCTTTCTGCCGCAGGAGGGCATCGTAGCGGGCGCGGGCTGCTTCATAGTTGGCTTTGGCCTGGTCGTATTGCTGTTCGGGGACGGATTCCTGTTTCAGTAACCGTTCGTAACGGTGGAAATCCTGCTCGGCCTGCCACAGCTTGGCTTGTGCTTCGGCCAGGTTGGCATCCTGCTCGGCGATACGGGTATGCGAGGTACGTATGCCCGAAGCCAGAACATCGCGGGAACCTTGGGCATCGAGTAAGGCTGCATGGGCTTCCTTCTGCCGGATGAGGTATTCACGGTTGTCGAGAACGACGAGCGTATCGCCGGCATTCACATATTGGTGTTCCCGAAAGCGCACTTCCTGAATGTAACCGGCCACACGTATGTTTACCGGAGCGATATACTGGTCGACAAAAGCATCGTTCGTGATTTCATAATTGATGTAGCGCCAGAAATAATGGGCAGTCCAGGTCAGACCCGAACCGGCAATCAGGAGACACACGATGTTGAGAATGATGTTGCGGCGTTTCCGGCGTTTCAGCCGGTTGTATTTCAGTTGGTGTTCGGACATAATGGGAATAGAGTGGTTAAAGTTGGTATTTGTCTGATTCTGTTTATAAGGCTCCGATGGCTCGTTGTAATTCGTAGTAAGTGTAGATTACTTGAGTACGGGCAGTGGTCAGTTGCAGTTCGGCATTCAGCCGCAGGTTGTCGGCATCGAGCAGGTCCGTCAGAATGGCCAGTTGGTTCATATACCGGTTCTGCATGATTCGGTAGTTCTCTTCCGCCTGTTTCACCGATAGTCTCAAAGCTTCCACGCGGTCGGTTGCTTCGTGATGCTTCAGCAGGGCTGCCTGTACATTCATGCGGATATGCTGTTGCTTCTGTTCTTCGACGTTTCGCATCAGCAGCACATTCTGTCGGGCTTCTTTCATCTTGTGCCGGTTCCTGTAGAGCGATGAAAGGGGGTAGGAGAAAGAGAGACCGATGTTCCAGCTGTTGTTGTACATATCTGTCAAGGTACGCGAAACGGGGCGTGCCAAGGTATTGGAGGCGGTAAGCGACAGGCGGGGCAATTGCTCAGCACGTGTCAGCCGGATGTTGTTTTCTGCCAGTTCCGTCTGTTTCCGGAGCAGAAGCAAGGCCGGGTCTGACAGGAAGGCACGGTTAACATAATCCTCATATTCTGTGGTGGGACACTCCTGGCTCAGTAAAGTTGTGTCTGGAATGAGTAGCAGGTGTTCATCCAGTCCGATCAGTAGGTTCAGCTGTTGTGATACGATGCGGATATTGTTCTCCGTTTCGTTTTTCGACAGACGGTCATTGGTCAGTTGCATCTCGCTGCGTAACACATCGTTGTTTGTGATAATGCCTTCGGCTTTCATTTGCCGAATATCTTTTAGTCGTCGCTCTGATTCATTGATTTTTCTGTTCAGAACGAGGTATTGTTTGTAAAGGCTGAACAGGTTAAGGTATTGCTCCAGTAACACCAGCTTAATGTCTGCCTGGTCGGTCGTTGTCTGTAGACGGGCTATTTCTTCTTCCAAATCAGCCTGACGGATGCTGTATCTGATTTTTCCTCCTTGATAAATCGGTTGGGTGAAATCGATGGTATAGTTTTGTTGCCAGTCAGGAGAATCGGGATAGGTAGGGTTACTCATACCGTTCTGCCAGATGACAGGTTGTCCTAAGAATCCGCCTTTGAGTCCGATATTTAACTCAGGCAATCGGGTAGTACGAGCTGTTTTTGTCCGTTCATGAGCTATTTTTTCTTTCAGTCGGTCGGCTGTCAGTTGCAGGTGTTGTTCAGTACCCCGCTCGAACAACTGTTGCAGACTGAGGTATAAGGTGTCTTGCTGGGCGTACAGGTTGGTGTACAGCAGCATGCACCATCCGGTAATCAGTAGTCGTTTAATAGCTTTCAATGGCATGTTGCAAGTCTTTTAGCAGTTCTTCAGTCTGTTTCAGTTTGTCGGTTCCCAGTATTTCCTCCAGCCGTTCGTAATAGGCCGCTAATGTAGGAGCTATCCATTGGTGAAAAGCTTCGCCTTCATCGGTCAAGTAGACCAGTTTATTCCGCCGGTCTTTCGGATCTTCGCGGCGGCATACGTAACCTTTGCGTTCCAGGTTGGTCATCAAACTTGTCAGACAGGCTTTGTCTTTGGCGGTGCGTTCGGCTAGGACCTGTTGACTGATGCCTTGCTCGTTCCACAGACAGCTCATTATCTGGAGCATTTCGAAAGTTATTTCCGCATTCGAGTTCTTCAAAAGCCGCTGCATGGCCTGTCGCGAAGCCATACGGGTACGTATCAGTTGCAGGATGCAGTCCCGTGGCGTAGCATTATCTCGTTTTTCAGTCATAATAGTTAGTGTGGGGGAATCCTTTTCGGGTTGCAAAGTTAAGTCTTTCTTTTGAAATGGTCAAATATTTGACTATTTATCCTGGTCTGGGGGTGGATGCAGTGTGAGGTGTATTTAAAATAAAAAATGAAGAATGGGTAATAGAAATAAGTGACATGATGATTGAGTCTGATAATTATTTTCTATCTTTACACGCACATCTATGAAAAAACATCAGACAAATTAATTAAACGGGAATATATGACTTATCAGTTTAAAATTCAGATTAAAGGTATTACCAAACCGCCCGTATGGCGTCGTGTATTGGTTCCGGATATCTATACTTTTTTGCGGTTTCACCAGGTCATCCAGCGTGCTTTCAATTGGGATGATTGTCATCTGTTTGAATTTGTAGATAAGGTGTACGATATGGACATCAGAATTGCGAATCCGGATGAAAAAGATTGGTATTATCCTGTTCCGACTCAAGATCCTGCCAAATTTAAACTGAAAGCTTATTTCGGTCAAGACATTTCGAAGAAACTGTTGTATCAATATGATTTGGGGGACAGTTGGTATCATACCATTGTTTTGGAAGCAATTTGGGATGAAAAGATTCTGAAGCCAAGATGTCTGGCAGGAAAAGGGGCATGTCCACCCGAAAACTGTGGGGGTGTGCATGAATATGAGCGGATAAAAGAAGTATTCAGGGAAGATCCTTTCGGTGAAGAAGCCATGGAGTATCGGGAATTGCTGGAAATGTACGAAGATGAGATTTGGGATCCGAACCTGTTCGATCTGGATGCAACGAATGAAGAACTGGCGTTGCTCTGAATAGTTATCCCGAGAATCAGGGGATGAATATACTCAAGTCATTGATGGTTTGGTGTTGTTTCATACTCGCCGCGATTCTGAACGGCGGGTTGAGGCAATACGTTCAGATAAATATTAATAAACACAAAACTAAATGAAAATGAAGAGAACATTCTTTTTTTTGATGGCTGTTTGGTCATTTATGTTGGTGGGCTGTACAGATGAGTCTACCTCTCAATCGACGATTGTTAATCCTTCTCCTAAAGAACAATGGAGTGAAACGATGAAAGGAAACGGAGAAGTGTTGGGAGCTTATCCGGACCTGTATTCCAATTATTGGGAATACACTTACAACGTAAATGAAAACCCGGATGTCGCTCTGTGCATCAAAGGACAGTTCCCTTATGCCCGTTATTTCAGTTTCTCGCTTTATAACGATGAAACGGGTACGGCAATTGGTGGTATTGATGACTATGATATCGTACCGGATGAAGGCTGTGATAACCCGTTTGTGGTGACATCGACAAAGAAAAATACGTTTACGGTCTACATTGTACCCGCAACAATGGATGAGGCACAGATAGCTAAGTTGTCTTCCAAAAATATCTGTCGGATTGATAAGGGGGTAAACCGCTTGGCTGTCTGTATCCGTCATTATCTAGGGACTGATGCAGAAGGCGAATCCGATGAATATGGTGGCGTAGAGATGCCGGCTATCACGGGGTATGACATTCGTACTCTGGAGGAAGTGAAGGCCCCGCTCCGTACGGCTTCCAATATCAATGGATTTGGAGGTACTTTTGTGCCGCAGAAATCCGACGATTACCGTGAAGTACCGTTCCTCTTGGCTCCCCGTGGGCAGTATTATCCGAATAATGCGACCAATTATCTTTATGGCCGGACACATTTGCAGACTGATTCCGTCCTTGTATTCAGTTTCAAGCCTGTGACCATCCCTCAGCGGGTAGAAGACTATCGCAATGCCAATGCCCGCTATTGGTCCATTTGCCTGGGTGCAGCTTCTAATACCCGTTCTTATTATTCGCTTTGCGACGTCAATGCACTTTCTGCTCCAGATAAGAAGTCTACATTCATCGTTTGTCAGAAGCAGAATCCGCGTCTTGCTGAAATCGAAGAAAGAGTAGCCGAGATGAACCGTGCCGGAGCATTGTGTAACTTGTTCGTCTGGGATAAAGAGAAGCTGGATGTAGACGGTAACCCGATAGGTGATATCATCGTTATCATGTATCGGAACATTCTGCCGAATGAAGCATGGGAGTATTCTATCTCTCGTATGACTCCAACGAATTATGCGGATGAAGAAGGCGAACCTTTGGAGAAAATTACGGATCCGGAAAAACAGATTGCTCACATCGCATTGGGAGATTACGGGCCTCTTGGCATGAAATATAGTACGAAAGAGTTTCTGGAAAAGGATGATATTGTAGAATAAATATAGAAGCCTCCTGCTTGGTTGATTCATGTAATCGAGCAGGAGGCTTATTGTTTGCGCTTGGATGGAAACCGTGGAGTCTTATCTGACTACTTCGGTAAATTCCGGTTTGATGTTCGGATCATTGCTGACTGTCACGTAAATGGTTGTTTTTACATCGTTGCCTTTAACGTCTTTGCTTTGTGCGGTGAAGCAGTAGTCTGTTCCTTGAGAGGTTGTACGTTTGCCTACGGTCACCGGTGTACCGAGCGGGTATTGGTAATCGCCGCAGGCTGCATTGAAGATAGCTGCTTCTTCGGGAGTCACGGGCTGTTGGGCAGAATATGCCGGCAGTTGTTCTACCTTACCTTCCAAATAACCGTTTTCGATGAGGAAACGTTTCACTTCAGCCGGTGCTTTGGTTATGCGGGCATTTCGTACACCGTAACCGGGGAGTATCTCAGCTTGGGGAAGTGCCTTTTTCAAATCATTCATACTGGCGCTCAATCCACCGCTGCCGAAAGTACAGAACGGTACAATCTTTTTGCCTGCAAAATCTATGTTCTTTACCAAAGAAGTTATCGGCAAGGCATAGGTGCCGAACCAGATGGGGTAGCCTAAGAAGACGGTATCGTATTTCGTGAGGTCGATGTCGCGTGTCTTCAAGGTAGGCACTTCGTTGTTGGCCATCTCTTTCTGGCAACGTTCGATGGTTTCCTGGTAAGTTCCATCGTAAGGTTGTTCCACTTCAATACGTAGGGTGTCAGCATGAAGTAACTGAGCGAATTCCTGTGCTACCTGTTGGGTAGCTCCAGTCTGTGAATAGTAAATCACCAGACATTTCTGTGTTTTCATATCTTCTCCTGTTTCAGTTTTTTTGTGTGAATTGCAGCCTATCAATGCCAGAAGGACAGCAAATAATATCAATCCTTTTTTCATTATCGTATGGTTTTTTGTGTGGTTAAATGGCGTATAAAGAGAAATTCGTTTCTTTGTATGAACTACAAAAATAATGTTCTGGTTGGATAATCATTTGTCGTTTAATGTTTTTTTGTATAAATGATTGTTGACGTTTGTTTTATGCTTGGAAAATGCCGTTTTCGTAAAACGGAGGTGTCAAGGTAGTTGAGTGATAAGTATAAAAAAACGGGATGTATGTCACGATTCATACATCCCGTTCTTCGGTTTATCACCGGTTAAGCAGTGTTTGAAATGTTATAGAGTTGTCCCCAATTTGCTTTCTACTTCCTCTTTACTCAGTTGCTTGGTGCAGAAGAACCAGTCGTAGCATTTCATTTCGCCTTCTTCTCCGTCCATACGGGCTTTCGCTACACCGCAGGAACCAGCTGTCGGTACAATTACCTCATCACCCGGACGCCAATCTGCCGGCAACGCTACTCCGAAATTATCGGCAGTCTGCAGGCCGATGAGGACGCGCTTGATTTCATCGAAATTACGTCCCAAAGAGAGCGGGTAGTAAAGGATGGTACGGATCTTGTCTTCCGGGTCGATGAAGAATACCGCACGTACGGCAGATGTCTGGCTTTCGCCCGGCTGAATCATACCATAAAGTTTCGCTACTTCCATGGTGATGTCCTCGATGAGCGGAAATTTCACTTCTACATCTTTCATGCCTTTGTAGTCAATCTTATCCTTGATGGTACGGAGCCAGGCGATGTGGCTGTAAAGTCCGTCTACCGAGAGGCCTACCAATTGGCAGTTGAGGGCTTCAAAATCTGCTGCCATGGTGGCAAAGGTCATGAATTCCGAAGTACATACCGGAGTAAAGTCTGCCGGGTGACTGAAAAGGATTTTCCACTTTCCCTTGTAGTCTGTTGGGAAGTTGATGACACCTTGAGTGGTTTTCGCTGTGAAGACCGGAGCCTTATCGCCGATTCTATGCATTACATTTACTTGAGTTGCTTCCATGATATTTGTTTTTTAAAGTTGAACTTAATTGTTTTGTTTCTTTGTTACATTGCAAAACTACGGTAATATTCATTGACTGACAAACGGTTGCATCTATCGGCTGATAGAAGAAATCTATCAAGTCACCGTTAGCAGGTTTTGTAACAAAAGTAGGAAGCGACTTTGGTCTGGGAAATACCTAAAAAGAATGATTTTTCGAATGTCTACATAAAAAGGGGTGAGAATTGAGCCTATACCGGAAATCCTTCTTATTTTTGTGGAAAATTGTAAATCAATCGGTTGAAAGAAACATGGCACAACAATTCGGTAATACCTGGTGGGGCAGTGAATGGCTGCGTTCACTTTCGCATATAGACTATGAAAACCGCATTCCGCGTGGAGCTGCTTATGCCCGTAAAGGGAATGTCAAAGAAATTAAGTTGAAAGATAATGTCATAACCGCTAAGGTGGAAGGAAGTAGGCCGACTCCTTATAAAGTCAGCATCATCATTCCTCCGTTTTTTCCGGAACAGGTAGAGGCACTTATACAGGCTTTGATGGAGCGTCCGGGACTGATTTCGCGTCTGCTCAACAGGGAACTCGCTCCGGAAGTGTTGGACATTGCCCGCAAATGTGGTCTGAAGATATTCCCTGAACGGTGGAGTGACCTGAAGATGCAGTGTAATTGTCCGGACTGGGCAGTCCCTTGTAAGCATCTGGCAGCGGTAGTCTATATGTTCAGCCGTGAGATAGATAACAATCCTTTCATCGTATTCCGGATGCATAATGTCGATTTGCTGCAAGAATTGAAGAAACGGGGGATTGACATAGAAGATATGCGGCAGGATGTAACTGTAGCAGAATTGAAGGATGTTGTTCAGGTTAAATCGGCTAAAGAGGTTTTTCCGGATTTACCGGCTTTCCGAAGAATTGATTTTTCCCGATTGACAGACCGGTCCGAAGCGCTGTTGATGCTCCTGCCGGACAATCCTCCTTTCTGTCCCGATGGGAATTTCAAGGAAGATTATGCAATGATGTTACGTCGTGTAAAGAAAAATGTCCAACGCTTCTTTGCCCGTAAACTCGATGCCACTGGATTGTTTCCGGAGGTGACGGACTGTATAAAGGATATCGGTGTTGATGACTGCTTCGAACTACGTTTTGACCATACCTTTCAATGGACAGTCTGTAATGTCTCGTACGGACAGTCTAGTCCGGATAAATATTTGTACGATGTCTGGACTTTGCCTCATGCGCTGCTCCGTATCAATCCAGATTTTCTACCCGATTATCATCCCTCGGTTGTTGCGTTGTATCAAGGTTTGTTCTGCGCGCTTCATTTATTGGCTAAGGGAGCTGTGGCACCTCAATTACTTCGCTTGTCGAATAAGGATTACATTATCCGCTGGATACCGGCTTATATCGACCAGCAGGTGCACGATTTGATGGAAGCATTGGAAGAGATTGTCCCTGGTGCGATGATTAAAACGCTACCTGCCGGTCGTAAGTTAGAAAAACCGGTGCAGCGGCAAGGTGAATGGATGGTTTCTTTCTTTTTGGAGAAACTGATGGACCGGCTTTCTACCCAAAGCGACCGGGGACAGCTTGTTTCTTTTTTCTTTAAGGGTGCCCGTCAGCCTTTCACTGGAGTAGGGGAGAAAGAAATTCCCGGTGGCATCAAGTCCTGGATTGCTTCTTATACGCTGACTGAATCCGATTATCGTCCGGTATTCAGTGTAGAAGAGAATCCCGATGGCGGTTTCGACTTGCATGTCGGAGTAGAAGACAAACGTGGGACGGAACCGAATCTTATACCTCTTTGTGAAGTCCTTGAGTCATCGGTTTATGAACGGGATCGTTTCCGTATTCTTCGGAATTTTACTCTCATTTCCGGGTTGATGAGCGAAGTGAACCGATATATCAGTGAGGGAGCCAGAAAGGCTGTTCATTACACGAATGAAACGTTTGTTCCTTTTCTTTTACAGGTTATCCCTGCTGTCCGTATGCTCGATATCAAGGTGTTTATGCCTCGGTCATTGCAGAATCTCATTCGTCCGAAAGCTTCACTTTCCTTGAAACGGAAGAAAGGAAGTGAGAAAGGCTTCCTGAGTCTGGCAGACCTTTTCGAATTCGATTGGGAAGTGGCTTTAGGTGGAGAAATCGTTTCCATGGAGGAATTCATGAAGTTGCAGCAGAAAGCCGGAGGACTCATCAAATTCAAACAGAGTTATATTTATGCGGATGCCGAAGCGCTACAGAAACTGCATGAGGCTTTCACAAAGACAGAACAGTTGACTCCGGCGCAGCTTTTGCAGGCAGCATTGACTGAAGAATACAATTCGGCCCCTATCCGGCTTTCGGACGAGGTACGTGAACTTATCAGCGAACTGACTCGTCAAGAGGTCGTCTCGTTGCCTGTGGGATTGAACGCTACGCTTCGTCCGTATCAGGAACGAGGTTTCTCCTGGATGTACCGCAATATGCGTATCGGTTTCGGTTCTATTTTGGCCGATGATATGGGTTTGGGAAAGACATTACAGGCTATTACGCTTATCTTGAAATTGAAAGAAGAAGGTGCTTTGGAGGAGGAACGGGTACTGATAGTTGTTCCTACCGGGCTGCTGACGAACTGGCAGGCGGAAATCTGCCGTTTTGCTCCGACACTGACCACCTTTGTCTATCACGGTACGGGGCGTGATTTGAAAGGGTTTAATGCCGATATCCTGTTGACTACCTACGGAGTGCTCCGTTCCGATAACGCCAAATTGAAAAAACGTCCGTGGAAGGTCATGTTCATCGATGAGGCGCAGAACATCAAGAATCACGATACGGCACAGAGTAAGGCAGTACGTAGTATTCCGGCAACTACCCATGTAGCGCTTAGCGGTACGCCTGTGGAAAACCGTCTGACAGAATTCTGGAGTATCATGGATTATACGAATAAGGGGTATTTGGATAGTTTGAAGGCTTTCAAGGAGAATTTCGCTACTCCCATCCAATTATATAACGATGCCGATTGTGCTTCCCGCTTCCGGAAGGTGACCGCTCCTTTTATGATGCGTCGCATGAAGACCGATAAGAGTATCATTGCCGATTTGCCGGATAAAATCGAACTGGATGATTATGCTTCGTTGAAGTCGGAACAGGCCGCTCTTTATGAGAAAACCTTGGAAGCTGCCATGAGTGAAATCGAGGGCATTTCTACGACCGACCATGAATCGCTGTTTAAACGTCAGGGACTTATCTTGCAGATGATTCTGGCTTTGAAGCAAATCTGTAACCATCCGGCACAGTTCCTCAAGAACGGCGATTGTCGGACGGAACTTTCAGGTAAAGCTGAAATGTTACTGGACCGTATTGAGGGAATTGTCGGTAACGGTGAAAAGGTACTTGTATTTACACAATTCCGGGAAATGGGTGATATGTTGGTACGTTTCATCGAGGAGCGGACCGGGCAACGGCCGATGTTTTATCACGGAGGGTGTTCTATCAAGGAACGTCATGAAATGGTGGACCGTTTCCAGCAGAACCGTGCCGATAAGGTGTTCATCCTTTCATTGAAAGCTGCCGGCACCGGCTTGAATTTGACAGCCGCATCGCATGTCATCCATTATGATTTGTGGTGGAATCCGGCTGTTGAGGCGCAGGCTACCGACCGTGCTTACCGTATCGGCCAGCAGAAGAATGTCATGGTGCATCGTTTCATTACCAAAGATACTTTCGAAGAACGTATCAATAATATGATTCAGCAGAAGAAACATCTGGCTGATATGACTGTGGCGAGTGGTGAAAGTTGGATTGGTAAACTGAGCAATAAGGAATTGCGTGAGATATTCGGATAAAAGGACGGGTTCCCTAGATAGCACTGACAGACAGATAAGACAACAGAAGATATGCCGCTTTGTACTCAGGCATATCTTCCGTTGTTGGTTCAGTATTATGAACCCATACCGAGCATGGGTCCTACAAGTTCCCATAATCCCATATAGCGCAGCATGAATTCGACTCCTCCCAATACATGTCCGGGCATGGACAAATCAGTCAGTGTTGAAGTTGTCCAATGTTGGTGCGCATTGACGGCATTGGAGTAAGGTACAAAATCATCCTGCGGAGAATGATACAGGTATACAGGTACCTGCGGCTCGATGGATGAGTTGATTAATGAATTCTTTCGTAATGCTTCGATGACGGCAATCACATCGGCGTTTCCATTGAATGTAGGTGCGACGAAGAAATCCGGATGTATCACTTGGGTGATGTCGGTACCCAATGCTTCGTGCCATTCGAAAAGCGGTCGGGTAGAGAACATCTCATTCAGTCCCTGTTCGATGACTTCCGGAGCATACAGGTTCTCGTCACTGACTTCCAATTGCTCTCCGTACACCATGCCCCGAATCAGATAGGGGGCATATCCGGTGCGTTCGTAGGGCATCGGGTTGTCTTTGTAAGCGAGAAAGGTTTGGAGGATGCTTTCCAAATCGTAGGGACCTCCTCCAGCGTACACAGCCCGGACACTTTCTGTCAGTCCTCTTCTTTCCAGCTCAAATAAGGTAGCCATGGAGGCTTGTCCTCCTTGCGAGTAACCCATCAGTTCAATGTCATCATTGGTCTCGGTCAGATTCTTCTGTTTCAGGTATTCGCGTGCAGCTTCTATCATATCCGCACAGGCAGTGCCGGTCAACCGGTCATGCAAATAGGGATGCTGGCGGTCGGGAGTCTGACTGGAACCATAACCGATGTAATCGGCCATGACGATGACGTGTCCGCAGATAACGGGCAGCATTTCGTAATAGAAAAGTTGTTTCGATGGAGCCTCTTCCATATTGAGAGTCCCGTGTTGGATACTTACCAGATGGTCATAGGAAGTTGTCCCTTGGGGCATGGCTATGACGCCCGATGCGGTAATTGGCTCACCGTTCACTCCGGTGGTGGAGTATTCGATAGCGGCAACATCTACATCACGCATCAGTAAGGTGACAAATTCGACCGGTAGATTGATACCTTGGCCGGCTACAAAGTTGACTACCATTGCAGCCAGATCTTCTTTGTCAAAGCTTGTTTCTGTAATTACATTGGTCAGATGTCCGGTTTCAGTTCCTGTTGAAGGTTCTTCCCAAGGGGATTCTTCATTACTACAGGCTACAAAGAAGAGTAGCAACAGCAGGGTAAGTAGTTTGCTCGTCAGATGTTTGTTCATACTTCAGTGTGTTTTTCAGTTGTTCAAATCGCTGTAAAATTAATCATTTGTACGAAAAGCTGAAAAAACTTTGCTATCTTTATCCCGATAGGTACAATTTTGTATGTATAGTGTCGATTTTTTATCCAAAATCTAATCACATTGTATGAATAAGAACGAACAGAATGATACGTTAAGGAATATGTTGTTTTTCCGTTCCGCTACCATAGCCGATATTTCCGAATTGAAAGAACTTTTCTGCAATACAGTGCTGACGGTAAATGCCCGCGACTATACTGCTGAAGAAGTTGCCGACTGGGCTTCGTGTGGTAATTTACCGGGGCATTGGGAAGAACTGCTCGCAACTTTGCACTTCATCACAGCCTGCGATGCCGAAGGTCGTATCGTTGGTTTTACTTCCATCCGTAATGACGGTTATCTGCACTCTATGTTCATTCATAAGGACCATCAGGGAGAGGGTATCGCCACCGCCCTGTTGCAACGGATTGAAGCATACGCCATGGAGCACGATATCCAAAACATTACTTCGGAAGTAAGTATCACGGCCCGTCCTTTCTTTGAAAGTCGGGGGTATGTTGTGGAACTGGAACAACGTGCGCAAGCTAACCGTTTGAAACTAACCAATTATAGAATGAGAAAGCAAATTGGAATATGAAAATAAGAAAACTGAAACAGGCAGAACAGAAGCTGGCTATTGCATTGGCATTGGATGTGTTTATAGCCTGTGGAAAAGCCGATTATGATGAGGAAGGACTAGGTGTATTCATGAGTTTTATCGGCGATGAAAGCCGCATCCTGGAATTGACTTTTTGGGGAGCATTTGATGAGGCCGGAACATTGGTAGGGATGTTGGCCACGCGGGAGAAAGACCATCATCTCTCGATGTTTTTTATCCATCCGAACTATCACCGGAAAGGTATCGGACGTGCCTTGTTTGATTTTGCCATGCAGGAACATCCTTATTGGAATGTTACGGTGAACTCTTCTACATACGCTGTGCCTTTCTATCAAAGTCTGGGATTTTCGTCTTTGGGTGATTCCTGTAATTATCACGGATTGGTCAGCGTCCCCATGAAGAGATGCTTTTTCCGGCTTCGTGCTTGGCAGGAATCAGATGTGCGCTCGTTGGCTCGATACTTGAACAACAAAAGGATTTGGGATAACTGTCGAGACCGTCTTCCGTACCCTTATACAGAAGAAGATGCACAATCCTTTATCGAATATGCCATGAGTCAACAGGAATCTTGTGAATATTGTATCGAGATAAACGGTGAAGCAGTCGGCAATATCGGTTTTATGCGGGGAACAGATGTGGAACGCTACAATGCCGAAACAGGTTATTGGCTGGCAGAGCCCTTCTGGAACCAAGGTATTGCCAGTGAAGCCCTCCGAGAAGCCTTACGACGTTATTGGGCAGCAACAGATGTCGTCCGTGTATTTGCCAATGTGTATGAAAGCAATATCGCTTCCATGCGGGTACTCGAAAAAGTAGGGTTCCGTAAGGCAGGTATTCTTCGTAAGGCTTGTTTCAAGAACAGTCGCTTCGTGGATGTCCACAGCTTTGAACTGTTGAAAGAAGACTTTATGAAGTCATAGACGGAAGTTTAAAATAAAACCCGTATTTTTGCGTTTAAAGCAAGGCGTGAATGCTTCTAAAAACAATAAAGTGATTGCTTTATGATTTTAAGCTTTATAATGGCATTGTCGTTTGGTTTCTGAAAAAGAAAATGAGACAGGTTGACAACCGAATTTGATACCTACAAGAGTTTATTATGAGTATACAATTCATTACTATTGATAAAAAGCATTATCTTCCTCTCCTTCTTCTTGCTGATGAGCAGGAATCGATGATTGACCGTTATCTGGAGCGAGGCGATTTGTATGTCATGAATGACGAAGCGAATCCCATCGCAGTAGCGGTTGTGACGGATGAAGGGAATGGAGTGTATGAGTTGAAGAATCTGGCAGTGATACCCGCTTACCAACGAAAAGGTTACGGACGGCAAATGATAGAGTTTCTTTGCCGGCATTATGCCGATGTGTGTCACACTATGCTTGTCGGTACCGGAGAAAGTAGGCAGACAGTTTCTTTTTACAAAAATTGCGGCTTCAAATACTCACATACTGTCCCTGATTTCTTTACCTGTCATTATGACCATCCGATTATGGAGGACGGAAAAATGTTGAAAGACATGATTTATTTCCAGAGAAAGTTGTCGCGCCTTTGTTGCTATTCCTTGTCTGAACGGACAGATGTCCTGGTCAATGCTTTGGTCGAATTATGGGAGGCCTCGGTCCGGGCCAGCCACCATTTTCTGGCGGAAGAAGATATCCGATGTCTGTTTCCGTTTGTCGGTGAGGCCATTCGGGGTGTTGAAACGCTGTTGGTGCTGTATCAAGGCAGTCGACCGGTGGCTTTCATGGGAGTTGAGAACCGGAAGATAGAAATGCTGTTTGTTGCGCCCGATTGTTTTGGAAATGGATTCGGGAAGCAGCTTGTTCGGATAGCGATAGAGCAGTATCAGGTCTGTTATGTAGATGTAAACGAACAGAATCCGCAGGCAGAAGGCTTCTATCGTCATTTAGGCTTTCGTACCTTCGAACGGACAGAAACGGACGAGCAAGGCAACCCGTTTCCGATATTGAGAATGAAACTTGAAAACTAATTTCAGATGGACTACGAAAAAGTATATCAGATGCCTTTTGCGAAAGTTTACCCGTTGCTGGTGAACAAAGCTCTGCGGAAAGGCCGTACACAGGCCGAAGTGGATGAAATCATTGCTTGGCTGACCGGTTACGAAACCGTCCAGTTGCAGGAGTTTCTGGATGGGCTGCTGACATACGGCGATTTCTTCCGGAATGCTCCTTCTCCGAATCCGGATCGGATAAAAATCAAAGGCTCTGTCTGTGGAGTGAAAGTGGAAGAGATTCAAGAGCCTTTGATGCGTGAAATCCGTTATTTGGACAAGCTGGTAGACGAATTGGCCAAAGGGAAACCGATGGACAAGATACTGAGAAAATAGGGCAGGCTAGGAGAAGGGATTTATTTCCCTTCTATCTCCATTGTCTGCATCTGCTCCTTGGTCGTTCCGAATTTTTTCCCATAACGGGTCCAGTAACTCTGGGCTGCCAGGCGGAACAGGCTTTTAGGCAATGGCATGGTAGCGTGTAGAATCCGGTAGTCTTTGTTTGTAATGGAGTGCGCCAATCGTTTGATATTTCGTTGGGCTATGTATTTGAAAGGAGTTTCAAGAATAGCTTCTCCACTACCCAGCATCAATACGGAACCAATGGTAAAACCGTTGCGACGGCAGAAAAAGTGCATGATACGGATGGCCACTTCGTTCTGTTCGTATTCCAGAAAACCGCAGTTTATCAGAATAGAGATGACCGGCTTACTGGCTGGTGGATTGGCTTCCAGTGTTTTCAGAAAATTCAGGAGACCGACAGGCAGGGAATCGGCATACAGGGGGAAGACGAACAATACATCGGTATACCCTTCCATCGCCGCACACAGTTCCTGATGGTTCCTTTTGGTGATGTTCTGATAAACCGTTTCGTCCGGACAGTGCCGGGTGAAGATTTCGGCGTATCGCTTGGAGTTTGATTTCGGAGCTCTGGGGCTACCGTTCAATATCAAGATTTTTCCCATTTTTCTAAAACGTATTTTACCATGTCGTCTACCATGGATTCGGTGGTGAATAAGATTTCGTAATGCTCGAAATTCATGTTATGAGCGTTCCGTGAAACGAGTTGGCGGAAGATGCTGTACTCTTCCTTGTCCTCGACACCGTAAGCGATGATAGTCGCCTTTTTGCTGGCTACGGCCCGTTGTACATGGTGGGTTTCACCGTGGTGGATGCGGATAAAAGCCTGTTGGATAGGGATGGCACGTTCCAGCATGGTTTTCATGACAGTGTCATAGCTGCCGTATTTCAGCCGGCTGACGTAGAGTACAGTGTCACTTTCAGCAATGCGGGGATACACCTGAGTGGCATCGTCACGGATGATGCATCGGCCCGGTGTCTTGGTCCAGCAGCTGAAGCATCCTGTACAGTTGGCTATTTTCAGTGATGACAGGTCGATATAGTGAATTTTGTCTCTATCTTGGATAGGAATATTCAGTGGTCTGTCGCTTAGAATCAGTTTCATCGTTTAGGTTATCTGTTTATATCTATGAACGTTTACCCGATGGCCTTTGTTCGGTTCGGATGTATTTTTACATCTTTCAACCGGTTCTTAAGGTGACAGGCCGTTGTCTTAATGTTTCTGTACCATGCTGTTTAGGGCGAAATATACCCGTGTCCGTCTGCGGCCGAGGGCAACAAGGATGCAGCCCATCGAACAACATGCACAGACTAGGAACACGATACCCGTAGAAGACAGGATATTGCCGATACCTACCAACGGGGAAACGATACCCCCGGCTGCAAAGCATACGGCACCCAGCAGGGCTGATGCGGTTCCAGAGTTGGCCCGTTGGCTTTCCATGGCCAATGCCGTACTCGAGGTGAATGTCATACCCATGCAGAAAAGCAGGACCAGCATCAGGACTTCGTATATCCAGAAGTTACACCCGGACATCAGGGCTATGCATAGCAGGACAGAGAGGACTGTCATGCCGCAACATCCGGCCAAGGTACTGCTTTCCGGGCGGTGGAATTTGACCGACAAGGCGGCTGCGATACCGATTGACAAGGCGTTGACCGCGAAACAGATGCTGAAAGCGAATGCGGAGAAGCCGTAATGCTGTTGGACGATAAAAGGAGAAGAGGCGATGTTGGCGAACAGCACTCCTTGGGCAAATGCCATCTGTAGTACATAACATACATAACGTTTGTCGTGCAATACGGTACCGAAGCTGCGGAATGTATCTTTCCATTTCTCGGCCGACCGTTGTTCGGATGGCAGTGATTCGCGGAAACGATAGCTACCGGCCAATAGAATGACACCCAGTCCGAGTAATATCCAGAAGATACCGTGCCAACCGATGACATCGGTCAGTAGTCCGCCGGCAATGGGAGCCGCTACCGGAGCTACTCCGTTGATGGCACCGATGACTGCCAGCATCTTGGCCAGTTCCCGTCCGGAAAACTTGTCGGTGGCTACCGACCGGGAGATGACGATACCTCCCGCACCGGCTATGCCTTGCAGCAAACGGAAGGCCACAAACTGTTCGATATTCTGAGCAAACAGGCATAAGAGGGTAGAGGCGATGAACAGCCACATGGCTACAAGCAGCGGTAACCTACGGCCGTAACGGTCACTCAACGGACCGAAGAAGATCTGTCCCACAGCCAGACCTATCATGCTGGTAGTGAGACCTAACTGTACCATTGAAGAAGTGGTATGGAAATATTCTCCCATCGAAGGCAGGCTGGGTAGATACATGTCGGTAACGAACGGACCGAATGCGGTGAGCATACCCAGCAAAATTAACAGGAAGACTTTTGAATTTTCTTTTGTCATATTCTTTTTACCTTTTTAAGCGAGGCAAAGTTACTGACATTTTTAGGGAATACGGAAACTTTTATAGGGTGACTCTGACTATTTTTCGAAATTGTTTTCAAAACTTAACAGATACCTCTAGCTCTTTGTCTCATTTGTTATAACAGCCTGAAATCTTGATGATGATTCCACGTTGTGAGAAAATGAGAACTCCATGTGTATAAATCATTTTCTTGGAAGCATCTTCTAGGTCCTGTATGCCGAAACCGTATGTTTTCCGATTGCAGAACGTACGGTTCTGATATGTGGGATATATGTTTGCGGAATGGAGAACCTGGAAGATAAACTGAATGCTCATGGTTTTAGAGAGTTTATCTGTCATAGAATACAATGTATATATAGGACTTGTCATGTCCCAATGGAATTTTTTAGTTCCGGTTCGTCAGGCTTTTTCTTGTTGTGTGAAGATTATCTTTTGTATGGGGTGGTAGTCAAAACTACTCTGTAGGGTAGTGGAAAAGTCTTAGAAAGTCTGGAATTTTGCAGCAGAAAACTAAAAAACATCATACAATGAGATTTATCAAAATATTTTTATTAGCACTTATAGGTATCACATTCCCTGTTACTTTATCTGCACAGACCATAAGCGGAAAACTGATTGATGAGAACAGTCAGCCGTTGTCATACGCCAATGTAGTGCTACTTTCATTGCCGGATTCGGCGTTCGTGAGTGGAACCATCAGCGGTGAAGATGGGGCTTTTAAGTTGGAAGCGACATCGAGAAACCAGATTCTGAAAATATCCGCCATTGGATATAAGACGGTGTATAAACCGATAGCTCCGGCCAATCTCGGTACTGTTCAGCTCGTAGCGGATGCACAGCAGTTGGGAGAAGTCGTAGTGGAAGCCGATTTGCCGAAAACACGTATGAAAGGGAATGCCATGGTGACGACCGTAACAGGGAGTGTGCTGGAAAAAGCTGGAACAGGCAATGACTTGCTTGACAAAATACCAGGCTTGTCGGCTAAAGACGGCTCAGTGAATGTATTTGGAAGCGGAGCTGCGGAAATCTACATCAACGGAAGAAAAATGAGAAACAGCTCGGAGCTTGACCAACTGTCGTCCGACGATATAAAAAGTGTAGAAGTGCTTCGTAATCCAGGCGCCCGGTATGATGCTTCGGTAAAAGCCGTCGTTCGCATCATAACCAAAAAGCCACAAGGAGAAGGATTCGGTTTCAACAATCGTGCATACGTGGGATACCAGTATGACCTTGGTTTGCTCGACCAGTTTAACTTTAATTACCGCAAGGGAGGATTCGACCTTGGAGGAATGTTGTTCGGCAGGGACAATAAGTTTGAAGAGAACAAGATACTGACACAGAAAACATACCTTGATAAAGTATGGTCACAAAATTCGGATATGAAAAGTCCGTTTCACACCCAGAACATTGCAGCCATGCTTTCATTGAATTATCAGTTCAACGAAAATCAGGTAATGGGAGTAAGGTATGACTTTGACAGAAACCCTCAGATTGAGATGCGACTGGATATGAATTCTTCGATTCATGTGGATAATCTATTAGAAGAAGAAAGCAAGAGTAATACACATTCCATGACCACAAACAACAGACATACTGTAAATGCTTATTATAATGGCAATTTCAATGATTGGAATGTGGATTTGAATATGGATGGAATGTGGTCGGATAGTAATAATCCTATCGTAGCTGAAGAATATGTCAAGCAATCGTACAACAAGGAAGTAAACAGCACTATCCATACACTGGGTAAAAACAGAAATGAACTTTATGCTGCCAAACTTGTAATGGAGCATCCATTATGGGAGGGGAGCTTCTCCATAGGCAGTGAATATACCTACAGTAGCCGTGTTAACCAATACGTAAACGATGAGAATATTATACCTGACAACGACAACAAAATCCAGGAAAATGCCGTATCTGCCTTTGCCATGTACGCACGCAGTTTCGGCCAGTTGCAAGTTCAGGCGGGTGTGAGATACGAGCATCTGAACTCCGATTACTATGAGTTCGGGAAAAGAATGGACGAGCAAAGCCGTAAATACGACAATGTTTTTCCATCTGTATCCTTATCTTATCCCATAGGTAAAGTCCAGCTGATGGTAAGTTATTCAGGCAACATAGAACGACCAAGCTACTATAAGCTGTCAAGTGCAGTAATCTATGGCAACAAATATACATACGAGAGCGGGAATCCGCTTCTGCGTTCTTCGATACAGAATACGCTGTCGCTTAATACATCCTGGAAATGGCTCTATTTCAATATGAATTATAGTCGCATCAAGGATATGCAGATACAGGTAAGCCAATCCTATTCGGATGCAGATCCTTCTATTTCTCTGTTCACACATATCAATGTTCCTAAGGTGGACAAACTGAATACCACCTTGTCAGCATCGCCAACGATCGGTATATGGTCGCCACAGTTCACAGCCATGTACAGCCAGCAATGGTTTGTGATGGATACACCGGACGGTCCCAGAAACCTTAATAATCCTATCGGATTTTTCCAATGGAACAATACATTCAGTTTACCTAAGGATTTTCAGTTGAATATAGATTTGGAGACTTCCACACGAGGAGAAGACAGCAGCTACCGTATAATTGAACCCGGCAGTTCGGTTAATATTTCCTTATATAAAGGATTTTTGGGTGGAAAACTGACGGTACAATTGCAAGCTAACGACCTCTTCAATACTTCATCCTCCGATATATTGATGTATAGCGGTAACCGAATTACAATACTTCAGCCGGAATCACGCCGCAGTTTCAGTATGACAGTACGATACAAGTTCAACACAGCGAAGAGCAAATATAAGGGAACCGGAGCCGGAGACAGCCAGAAAAATCGTATGTAATGAATTATGACAGCACAAACTTCATATATTAATCTCTCATGGGCAGTTGTGGGCATCATCGAAAAGGATGCCCTCAACTCCCTTCAGTCCATGAAACAAGCAGACGAACCGATAGAAACGACCATCGAAAGGTACGTGACCGGGTATCTGGGATTCTGGAACATCGCCTTCATCGATACGGACAGAATGAACAAATGTACCGATGAAACCGTCATCGAACTGGGAAAGAAAAAGATGGAAGAATACATCATTTCGCATCCTCCGTTTGCCACTCTGCCGAAGTTCTATATCGTCTTCCTAAATCAGTCTCAGATTGGCTGCGATGCCCACGGCCTCAGTGATGTTTTCTGCGTGTAGTTTCTCGAAAATCTTCTTCTTATGGAATTTGACAGTGTTTGCGTCAATACACAGGTTTTCGCCGATTTCCGCATTGGATAACCCTTTGACTGAAAGTTGTAGGATATCCTTCTCACGGTCGGACAGGATAATCTCAGGCTGCTTCCGCCAGCGTCTGCCTTCGAATGAATAGAGATACCGGTCGGTACAGGTATGGTCTGAAATGCGTACCTTGCCAGGTTCCTTTTCTGGAGATAACGAAACAGTGCAAAGAGCCAGCCAGATATCACCTTCCTCACTAAGGAGGACGGGGGTCAGTTTGTGGTGGATGAGGTGCGTATGATTATCGGATGTGCAGATGTGAAAGTCATATTCTATGGAGAATTCCAGCCTCTTTTCTATCGGCTGGTCATAATAAAACCGGAAACCGGCTTCGTTGATTTCCATCAGCATCTTTATTTCTTCCGGTGGAACGACCTCAAAATAAAAGGCATAACCTTTCTGTTGTACTTCCTCCGGCGAACGACCACAGAGAAACAGCGGGTTGGAGGATACATAGAGAAAATTCTTACGGTTGTAGTCTATGATGTACAGACTGTGGTTCGTATTGCGGGCCAAGGCATTGGCCATGGCAATACAAACTCCGGTCTTTGCATAATCGCTGTCCGGAATTTCCATCACTGAATTTATCGGACGGAAGAAACGGTCTATCTCATTCATCTTGTTACCTGTATCATTTGCGATGCAAAATTATGGAAATAATTTTGAATATTCGGATTCTCCATCTTCTTTTACCAGCATGCATTCGATTGATTCCTTACTCCCTGAAGGGGTATAGGTGCTCGTTTCTCCAGATACATATATGGTTATGACTTTCACTTTATCCTTGAAGTCTGCTTCTTTGTCGCAGCTGATAACGCTGAATGTACAAAGGAATAGTAGTAATATTCCTGATAGGTTCTTCATATTCATAACTGTATGTATGTTAGGTTTTTACTCTCCTTTTACTGGTTTGAGTGGCTTGTTCTCTAAGAGCTGATTATCGTTTGATTGGGCTCTTAAAATTATATTTAATGATTATCCGTATATTGTCCGTTAAATTTTAACATTCAGACTGTAAATATACC